>Ga0210408_10001104_pt1 | contig 29571 bp, 23 predicted proteins | sample IncBWH4MmetaG_FD_155471 | JGI IMG/M metagenome (GOLD analysis project Ga0210408, IMG submission 155471) | Forest soil microbial communities from Barre Woods Harvard Forest LTER site, Petersham, Massachusetts, United States - Inc-BW-H-4-M | ecosystem: Environmental > Terrestrial > Soil >... | reverse complement strand
GATTCGCTTACCAACAGTGGCTGAGGCATTCTGCCCAAGCAAGCGGCGGCCCGCATCGCGACACCATACTGGTGACTCCCTTCGAAAACCTAAGCGGAGATCCAAGCCAGCAATATTTGAGCGATGGGTTGACGGCGGAGATGATCACCCGGCTGGGCGCAATTTCTCCGGGGCAGCTTAGCGCCATCGCTCGAAGCACCGCCATGCAATACAAAGGCGCACACAAGCCGATCGAGGAGATGGCGCGGGAAACGCATGCGGATTATGTGCTGGAGGGTAGTTTTCAGCGGCAAGGCGATCGCGTCCGAATTACCGCGGAACTTTTCCGCGCGCAAGATCACGGGAGCATTTGGACGAAAGCTTACGACCGCAAGGCAGAAGACCTGCTCACCATTCAACGGGAAGTTGCCGACCGCATCGCGGAATCGCTATCGCTCGAGGTGTTGAGCCCCGCCGGGCGAACCGCAACGGCGGCAAATACCGTTAATCCGGAAGCCTATGATGCGTATCTGAAGGGCCTGCTGGAGATGAACGTGCAGTCACGTAACGACATTCAGAAGAGTATTGCGAGCCTTGAGCTGGCGTCTCGAAAGGATGCTCAGTTCGCGCCCGCCTACGCGGCCCTGGCCAATGCCTACAATATGTCTGCCGACTGGGGTTATCTGAGGCCGGCCGAAGGGTATCCAAAAGCCAAGTCCGCCGCGCAAAAGGCGCTGGCCATCGACAACACACTGGCCGACGCGCACCTGGCGAATGCCGAGGTTCTACACGTATACGATTGGGACTGGGCGGGAGCGGAACAGGAGTACATCCGGGGACTGGAACTCAACCCCAGTTCGGCCATGGGGCACACCTTTTATTCCAATTATTTGACCGATGTGGGGCGGTATCCAGAGGCTCTCGCGGAAGTTCGCCGGGCACAGGAGTTGGACCCGTACTCGCTGCTCACACATTCAATGATTTGTTTCGTGCACCTCCGCGCCCGTGAATATAAGGCGGGAATTCAGGAGTGCACAGAGGACCTGGAACTGGATCCGCAGTTTTGGCCTGGGCATGTTTGGCTGGGGTACATGTACATGTACACTCGGCATTACGCAGACTCTGTCGGTGAATTCAGAAGGGCGTTGGTGTTGTCCGGAAACGAAAGCAGTATTCTCCCCTCGCTGGCCATGGCGGAGGGCTTCGCAGGCCACACCGAGGAAGCGAAAAAGCTCCTCGGAGAGATAAGAGTGGGCGCGAAGCAGGCATACGTTGCGCCTTATGACCTCGCCGACGTGTACATTGGCCTTGGAGACAAGGAGCAAGCGCTGGCCATGCTGGCAATATCCATGGAGGCGCACGACGCCGAGTTGCTGCTCCTGGCGACTGCCCCAGAGTTCGATGTTCTTCATGAGGACCCGAGGTTCAAAGCCATGATCGCGCGTATCGGCTTCCCAGAGTCGGCACTTACTGTCACTACCGCGCCAAAAGTAGCTGTTTCTCGCTAAGTCGTCTTGCTTTGCCACCGTGTCGTAGACGCCGAACTTCGTTTGGATTCCCTGAAGAAACGGGATCAGGCAATGCCTGCAGTCATATTCGTCACCGCGCATCAGCAGCATGCCGTGACAGCTTTCGAGAGACGCGCCGTAGACTACATCCTAAAACCCTTCTCGAACGAGCGCGTAGAGGAAGCTCTGAATGTTGCGATTCGCAGATCAGCGAGTGAGCGCGCAGCGAGTTTGATGGAAATAATGCCGCAGTTGAACGCCTTCTTATCGAAGTCTTCGAAGCTCGCAATTAAGATAGATGGAAAGATTCTTTTCATTGATCCCGCGGAAGTGGTCGCCGTAGAGGCCCAGGGCAATTACGTCTTGCCGCAGAGACCTTCAGGCGCTTATTTGCTCCGAGCGTCCGTCTCAACGTTAGCGGAGAAGCTTCGACCCTACGGCTCTATAAGGATTCATCGTTCCGTGCTGGTGAACGCTTCCTGCGTTCAAGAAATTTAGCCCTGGGCCACGGGAGAATATCTGCTTCGTACCAAGGCGGGCAAGGAATACACCGTATCACGGACCTATAAAGGCAACCTGAGATCCCTTGCTCACCTATGGGTAGGGAACGACGCGCCATTCGCCAAATAAGATTGCCTCCGAATTGTCATGTGGGTTCAATGGGCGACGCAACACTAAGCTCAAAGTCTACCTGCAGCAGTCTTATCAGCTAAATTCCCTCGCGAGCCCTAAATCAAACGGAACACTCCCCTGAATAGGTTCTGATTGAGTACAGCGCGACAGATCGGTTCACTAGGAGAAATATTCTCGGATCATCTGACTGGATGCTGTTGCAACAGCCGGTTGAACTCGCAGCGCTGACCGGACAAGTTCAGTACTAGGCCGGAACACATCCGGTAATCCGACACCATGCGGTTCGAGAGAGATCAGGCGGGATTGCTGCCGTTTTCCGGTAGTCTTGCCACGAAGAGGCCATAGACGAAATCGCCGGACGCGAAGCCGGCACGCATGGCACGGAATGCTTTCAGGTTGGTGACGAATGCAGCGCCATGTTTCGCGGCCAGGGTCCAGAACTTTTTGGCTTTGATGATGTCCAGGCCGAGGTCCCAGGATTTCGCGCAATTGAGCGTGAGGTCCTGCCGATGGACGATGTGCAGGCCAATAGAAACCAGAAAGTCGCTATAGTCATTCATTCTGCGGAGTTCGACCATCATGCCCTTCTCGATCGGCTGGATGAATTTCTTTTTGTCGGCGGGCGAAAGGTTTTCCTTCTGAAACCAGTCCGTGAGCGCGAAGCAGCCGCCGGGTTTCAGGAACTTCACCGCCGAAGCGAAGAATTTCCGGGGATCATAATAGTGAGAAATGGATTCGACGGACCAAAGCAGGTCAAACTGCTGCGAAAACTGCATTTCCTCCGCGTCCATCAGGATAAAGCTGGCGTCCAGGTTGGTTTTCGCCGCAGCTTCCTTGGCCATTTGCACTTGCACGGGAGAAATGGTGATGCCTGTGGTTCTGGCGCCGTACTTTTTCGCGAGATAGAGACTGCTGCCGCCAAACCCGCAGCCGATGTCCAGAATGCGTGAGCCGGTTTTTATGTTTGCGAGCTGCGCGAGATGCTCGATCAGCTGGATCTGCGCGGTTTCCTTCGATTCATCGCCACGGACCCAGTAGCCGTGGTGTATATGCTCACCCCACAAGGAGTAGTAGTAAGGGCTAACGACGTCGTAGTGTTCAATAATTTTGTGCTTCTCGTTGGCGCGAGGGTTGACCACCGAAGGCTGCACAAGAGCTTCCGGATATGGGTTCTCAGGCAAGAGTCCTATTCTACCTCGACAGTGAGCGTTGCCGGGCACCGGGAGCGGGCGGGCCTGGGTCATGTGCTAGTGCGGCGGACCGCGGTCAACGTGTGCAGCATTCTGCAGGTCAAGCAGCGCCAGCTCATGCGCGAAAATCGTATTTGCGGGATATTGGACGGTGAGATCCTGGAGAAGCGGACGCGCGAGCTCTGGCTGGTGCTCGCGCTCATAGGCAAGCGCGAGCATGACTTTGGCGTACGGTTGCAGAAAGTGCCCGTGTTCCGCGGCGGAGGCCATCTGCTGGATCCCGAGCATGCGATCACCGTGAAACCCGCCGAACCATATGAGCGCGCGCTTGAATCCCGGCAGGTAGCTGATGACATAGTTGCTCATGCCCAGTGCGACGTCCGCATCTTTCTGAGTAGAATCCGCAGCCAGGAGGGCATGCGCGTCCTCTTCCGCCCGGCGCGTCATCTTGAGACCGGCAAGCTGTTTCTTGATGATCATGGCGTCGTAATCGGATTCCATTCCATCGGCGAGGGTGAGTGCCAGCAGACTTGGGATGTCACGCGGGTTCGACTTCAATCTTTGCTTCGCCAGATCCCGAGCCTGATTGTTGGTGCGAACAAATGCATCGTTGCGATTCTCGGAAGCGCTGCCGTCCACACCGCCGAGAAATTTCTCATCATCTAGGAAAAACTCTGATGTCAGAACGCCCTTGGCATGAAATTGCTCGAAAAGGTAGCTCGCGGCTTCAGCCGCCTTTCCCATGGGATCTTCGGGATGATCTTTTTGATAGGCGGCGAACTCCCCCCGTGCATCCTCAAATCGTAATTCATAGAGGCGGTGGAATCCGGTTTCGAGCGCATCAGGGACGGGGCCGGCTTCCACCTGCGGCCGTTGAGTCGCGCTCACGGGAGCTTGTTGTGCTGCGTTCTCGCTGGCTTGCCCCCAGGCCGCGGGGGCAGAGAATACGCCGGCGCAGAGCGCAAATGCAACGACGGTGAAATTCACTGCCAACCGAATTGGCATCGATCCAATCAATGATTCAATTCGCCCTGGTCCCTCAACCTTTTTCCTCAGTAGAAAGCGTCTTAGGCCGTGCCGCCGGACCGCATATGATATTACCTTGGAAGAGTTCCGAATCCCTTCGGTTGCTTCCGCGTGTGCTGTCTTACACGCAAGTACCGAGTTGGACTTTATCTTTGCGCTGAACCATATCGCCACCATCATCTGGTGTGCGGCTTGAATCATGGTAACCGCAGTGAGCAGGCGAGGGCGGCTCGCGGGGCCCTTCCAATGGCTGGCCCAGCAGTGTTCCCGCTCGCAACCCGCCTCCCTACCGACACCTCTCCTCGTCGGTGACTACTAAGCGCGCGATTCATTGCCAGTTCTACATTGCCGCCGATGATTCCAGATACTAGAAGGAATATGATGTGATTGTGGCCAGACGTCTGGATTTGCACGCGCAACTAGCGTGAACTGCTGACGAGGGACAAGAGCACCGCAGAAACTACCCCTGAGTACCCGTTACCTTCTGGAATTTGCTGCCGGGGAGGGCATCCTAGAGAAAGTGGAGTGCATCTACTTGATTCGTATGCCCATCAAGACTGCTACGGCTGTTTCAGCAGCCATGGCGCCGGCCATCTCCAACTATCAGGAGTACGTGAATCCCCAATGGGTCAAATTACTGACCCTGCTAGGCATGAATGTCGAGTACGAACGTTGCCTGGGCTGTGAGCTGTTCACCAAAGATGGCCGGCGCGTCTTGGACTTTTTGTCTGGCTACTGCGTTCACAACACGGGGCACAACCATCCGTACATCATTCAGGCGCTGAAAGACGAAATGGATAAGTGTGGCCCGGCGATGCTCCAAAGCCATGTGCCAGAGATCGCTGGTGATCTGGCGCGGCGCTTGTGTGAACTGGCGGGCGGGGATTTGAAAAAAGTGTACTTTGGCAGCAGCGGCAGCGAGGGCGTGGAAGCGGCGATCAAGTTTGCAAGAGCCACCACCGGCCGGACGGGTATCGTTTACGCACAGAAAAGTTTTCATGGACTAACAACAGGCGCGCTCTCGTTGATGAGCGATGCGTTTTGGCGAGAGAGATTTGGTCCGCTCTTGACGGAAACCCAAGGAGTGCCTTACGGCGATATTCCCGCATTAGAGGGCGCGGTAGCTGGCAAACGGCAGGCCGCGTTTGTGGTAGAGCCCGTTCAGGCGGAAGGCGGGATTCATGTCCCGCCACGCGCGTACATGCAGCAAGCGCAAGAGCTGTGCCGCCGGACTGGCACGCTTTTCGTATTGGATGAAGTGCAGACAGGAATGTATCGCACGGGAACTTTTTTGGCCGCGCACCAATTTGACGTACGGCCCGATATGGTGGTGTTAGCCAAGGCGCTGAGCGGCGGCTTCATGCCCGTGAGCGCGGTTCTGATGACGAACAAGATCTACCACGCCGTCTACTCGTCTCTGAAGCGAGCCATCGTGCATACTTCCACCTTCAGCGAAAATAGTCTCTCGATGCGAGCAGGGCTGGCTACCCTGGATGTTTTGACGCGCGAAGAGCTGGGCCCGCGCGCGTTACATCTGGGCGAATCGTTTCGCGCGAAACTGCGCCACCAGCTGGCAGGCTTCGAAATGGTGAACGAAGTGCGTGGTATGGGGCTCTTGAGCGGAATCGAATTTGTTCCACCGAGGAAACTGGCAATTCGCGCGCTGTATGAAGCATTTTACAGAATCCATCCGGCCATGTTCGGCCAGGTCTTGGTCATGCGCATGTTTCGTGAAAAGGGAATTCTCACGCAGATCTGCGGAAACAACTTCATGGTCCTGAAAGCCGCACCCCCCCTCACTGTTACCGCAGAGCACCTGGATGAATTCGTGGCGGCGATTCGCGACGTCGTTGAACTGGCAGAAACTTCGCCGTCATTCTGGACCGAAGCCCTGGCATTAGCACGCCGGGCCGTCAACATCTAGATCCAATCTAATTCATCCTATCCAACCGTCGTCGCCAGGCACAGCAACTGCAATCACTGGCAGCGGAAATTTATTTGAGAACATTTGACTGGTGGGCGGCAGGCGAAGGCGCCGCGGAGATTGGTGTAGTGAAAGGTGACTGAGTGGACTGCTTGCGACAGAGCACAGACGTTTTCATAGTTGGTGGAGGGCCAGCGGGGCTCGCTGCCGCTATTGCCGCACGCCAAAAGGGTTTCCATGTAATGGTCGCGGATGGTGCGGCGCCCCCCATTGAAAAACCGTGTGGAGAAGGGATGATGCCGGAGACGCTGGAGGCCTTGCGAGCCCTGGGGGTGGAGATCAACCCGGGAGAAGGGCTTAAATTCCGGGGCGTATGTTTTGCGCAAGAAGGCACGCGAATATTTACCGATTTCCCCCAAGGGCCGGGAATCGGGATGCGCCGGCCATTGCTTCATGAACGACTCGTTGCCAGCGCGGAACGGTGTGGCGTGCACCTACTATGGAAGACACCTGTGTCCAGCATTGATGCGGGGGGTGTGCAACTCCCTGGCAGAAAAATTTACGCCCGGTGGATCGTTGGAGCGGATGGACAGAATTCGCGCGTGCGGCGCTGGGGCGGATTGGCCTCCACGAAGTGCAATCATCGACGCCATGCCACCCGGCGACACTATCGCGTCAAGCCGTGGTCGAATTACATGGAAATTCATTGGGGAAACGACTTCCAAGCCTACGTGACGCCGATTGGAATGGAAGAAGTCTGCATTGTGGTGATTTCGAAACGGGCGCAGCACGCATCCTTTGAGACGGCGCTCCGTGAGTTGCCAGAATTGAAAGAGAGACTTGGCGGCGCGGAACTGAACGGCCGGGAACGAGGTGCAGTCACGTTGATGTGCTCCCTCGATAAAGTACAGCGAAGCAATGTTGCTCTAGTGGGCGACGCGTCTGGCGGTGTTGATGCCATCACTGGTGAGGGACTTGGGTTGACGTTTCGGCAGGCATTTGCCCTTGCGAACGCCATGGTGGCAAATGATCTGAAAGAGTACGAACAAGCGCATCGAGAACTGGCAAGACGACCGATGCTGATGGGCAATTTGATGCTGTGTCTGGGCAGCAACCCGCGCATTCGGAGCCGTGTGATTCGCGCCCTCGAGAGCAAACCTGATCTTTTCACGCGGTTGTTGGCGGCTCATGTGGGACAGGGCACTTCCGCCGAACTCCTATCAACCGGTGCTGTGCTCAGCTGGAGGTTGCTGACCGCTTGAGGAACTACGTTAAGAATCATGAGAAATAAGATAAGTTCTGATTAGCGCTGCGCTTACCGGACAACTTCAATTCCAGGCGCTGCCCATGTTTCGATTGGCGATGCTCGCGGCACCATTTCGGGAATCACCCCGCTCTGTAAGTATTACACATTGAATATGGGTCACCGCTATGATAACATCGGCGCGGCATGATGGATCGCTCCAACCCGGCCACGTCCTCCTTGGCACCGCCTTTCGCCCCTCTCGCTATCAGCTTTCAATCGCCAACTTTTCCCGTGTTTTGAAATCCATGCTTTAATTCGCATTTTCTTCGCTGGCGGAGACCTTCTCGACGCCTTCCCACGCTCGCCATCTCCCCGCACGCAGAACTGGTCACTCCCGGGGAGTTTTCTGTATATTCACACCGCGATCGCGGCGGCTGATGCGCCGCAGGGAAGGGAATCCACCATGAAGCCACTGCTCCTGGCCGCAACCCTTATTTGCTTGGCATCCGCCGGTTACCGATCGAATCCGGAGCCGCCTGCCTCGAACTGGACAATGACCAAAGATTCCGAATCGCTCGTCCCCGATGCCAAGCTGCGCTCCCAAATCTTCCGCGCGCTCGACGCCGCCGAGCACGCCGGCACCAATCCCACCATCTCCCATTTCCAGGTGCGCGCCGCCACCGTGGTTGAAATAGGTGGCCAGGAGCACGTCGTCCTCGGCGGCAACACCGAATACGAAATCCCCGAAGCCATTCACGGCGAATCCGCGCTGCTCAATCACGTCACCTCTCTGTATGGCGCCGACGCTACCAAGCACGCCGTGCGCTTCGTCGCTTTCTTCACCAAGACTTGCGGCGGCAGCGGCAGTTGCGGCGATTGCCGCGATTTTCAAATCGCCTCCACCGATTACGAGCATCTCCTCATCGCCTGCGGACAGGCTTCCGACCATACCGTTCGCGTCCACCGCTTCATGGAGCAACTCGTCTGCGAGGCAAATTTCCCCGAAGTCGAATCGGCCAAGATTCCCCTCACACCCGACCAGCTTGCCGGTCTTGTGAAAATGGCGTGGGAAGCCCGTCGCGGCGGCGTCACGCTGTTCACCACCGACCGCCACACCGGCGCCGCCGGACTCTCGTATTCAGGAAAAACCTATCGCATCGCTGCGGCCGACGATGCTGCCTTTCACTATCGCTATCCGATTGGAGGTTTGCTGCAGGAGGCCTTCACGGATCGCGACTACTTCCTGCGCGCCATCGTTATCGCCGGTGAGCCTGGCAAATGGCCGGTGGTGAATTACCGCGACCGCCAGTACGGATTTGAAGCTTCCACCTTCAATCACCAAGCCGGCAAGCAGCCCATCGTCCTGATCCTCACCGATGGCAAAGGGAAGTACCGCATGACCACTTTCGAAGACGCGCTGCCTTATCCCTTCAGCATCGCCCGCTTCAAGCCTGAAGCCATCACCGAATTCTTGAAATCTCACCCGGCGGAAAAATAATGCTGCCGGCTACGCGGTGTTGTTTGACGGTGACGCGGGGGGATGCTATAAAAGTTGCAACACTCGTCGAAGTTCCGTGGGGCCGTAGCGCAGTTGGGAGCGCGCATCGATGGCATCGATGAGGTCGCGGGTTCGAACCCCGCCGGCTCCACCAAATAACCCCTGCCGCGTGGCCGACCATAAAAATCCGGCAGAAAAGAACTCATCTTGTATCCTACTGAAAATAGATTACTTAGAGTCTGCCTTGCTTCCGGCCAGTAGTACTTCCGGCTCATTCCCAGGAATCCAAATTCTGCTATCCTTGCAACATACCTCGGCGGAGCGGTGTCTAAGTAAGTCGAGGGCCGGCCGAGGAGGAGAAGCGGCGCGAGGCATGTCCGACCTGGCACAATCATTGCCGTGGGGCCGCGATGAAGCCGAACTCGTTACCGAGCTGCAATCCGGCTGCGATGCGGCTTACAACTGGCTCATCACTCATTATCACGCGGGTGTGTTTAATCTCGTGTACGGAATACTCAACGATCGCGCCGACGCTGCAGACGTCACCCAAGAAGTTTTCCTGCGCGCGTTCCGCGGCATTCGCGGATTCCGCCGCGGCAGCTCGCTGAAGACCTGGCTCTACCGCATCTCCGTCCGCCAGGCGCTCAACCACCGCCGCTGGTTCTGGCGCCACCATCGCAATCAGATTTCTACCGACGCCCCGAACGACAATGCCAATCCAACGCTCCATTTGCAGAACGCGGAAGCCACGCCGCTCGAGCAGTACGAGACGCAGGAAACGCTAGCCGCTGTGCATCGCGGGCTGGCTCAGGTTCCTGCGATTTTTCGCAGCGCCGTGATCCTCCGCGATCTCGAAGGCCTCTCCTATGAAGAGGTCGCCGAAGTTCTCGACATCTCCGTCGGCACAGTGAAATCGCGCATCCTGCGCGGCCGTCGCATGTTGAAGGAAATTCTAGACCCGCTGCTGCACGCGCCGCAGCACGAATCACCGGCGCCGCAGCCATCGCGCGAAGTCGCGCACACGGAGCGCCCGGCCGTCCGTCCCGTGCCCCGTCCCGCTTTCGCGGCTCGCTCAACCAGCTTCAATTCTTCTCGCGCACAAGGAGGTGGACGATGAATTGCCGAGAAGCACAGCGCCTCCTGCCCGGTTATCTCGACGGAGCCATCAGCTCGCGCCACCACGCGCGGCTTCGCCAACATCTTTCCATTTGCCAGAACTGCTCTGCCGAGCTCGATGGCTACAACCGCATGGCCGCACATCTTGCGCAGGTCTCGGCCGTTGAACCTCCCGCCGATCTCGCGCTGCGCATTCGCGTCCAAGCTTCTCAACCGCAATCGCCGTGGGCCACGGTGCGGCTGCAATGGAAACGCGCCGCGCTCATTTTCGAAAATGTTCTCGAGCCCTTGGCCGTGCCCGCTACGGGCGGGATTCTCACCGCGCTCGTCGTCTTCGCTTTGGTCGTTTCGAATATTCTGGTGGGCGTGCCGCTCGGCGGCGTGGTCTCGAACGATCTGCCGCTGAATATCATTCAGCCCGCTCGCCTGGAAAGCCTCGCGCCGTTCCCGGTCACCGCCATTGCTCAACCGGAAGGGAACTCGGACGGAGGCATCCTGCTCATCGAAGCCACGCTGAATGCCCAGGGCCAGGTCGTGTCCTACCGGATTCTATCCGGCGGCACCAGCCCGGCCATCGAGCGCCAACTCGACCAGGTCCTGCTGTTCTCCCGCTTCCGGCCGCAATTCAGCTTTGGCCGGCCCATGGATGGCGGCCACGTGATGCTCAGCTTCAGCGAGGTCCGCGTCCGCGGCTGATTCGTGGTCGACATCATGTCTTTAGGGGGTCGGAGCTTTAGCTCCGACATGAGAGCCTGTCAATTCGTCGGGCTTCAGCCCCTGAGGAACTGCTGTTACGCGGGGATTCACTTTTCGCCTCGCCTTGACTCCACCCCGCTCGCCCGATACAGTTTCAAGCCGCGCGAAAATTCAGCCGGGACATCGCGCCAGAAATTTCGTTCCGCGCCCAACGACTGTGTTTCCGTGGGCCTCAGGAACTCAGCGAGCCGCAAGACATTGAGAAATCCGCTCACGCAGAAAATCGCGCGCCGTTCGTCTGTCCTCGCATTTCTCATGGCCGCGATTTTCCTCGGCACTCCCGGCGCTCTTCTCGCTCAGACGCAACAACCGCCGCTAACGAATTACACCGGCATCAACATCGAGCCCAGCCAGCAAATCTTCGCCACTCTCTGCGCGCTCGATGCCGCCGGTTTCGCCGCCGATGAAAGCACTCTCGCGGAAATGCCCTCGCGCCTGGCCCTGCGCGAAGATCTCCTCAAGATGCAGGGCCCGGCAACCGAAGCGGTCCGCCAGTTTTATCGCGATCATCTGCTCGCTGATCCCGGCGAGACGCTGGCCCGCTACATTGCATTCGCGCTCGTTGCCGGCCCGCCGCCGGATTTCAAATCGAAAATCAAGCGCGAGCTGTTCCCGCCGGACGTGCTGGCTCTCGACAGTTTTCAATTGATTCTCCCTGCGTTTTACAGCGAAGCGCAGCTGCAGTCCCGCTGGCGGCAAATCGAGCCGGAATACGCGCGCATCGTCGCCCGCTATCAATCGCCCGTCCGCCGCATCGTCACGGTTGACAACGCTTACCTCCGCGAATTGCTCAAGCCCACTTATGAGCGATCCTTCACCGTGTACGTTGAGCCGCTGGTCGGCAGTCACACCAATTTCCGCAATATCGGCGATCATTACGCCATCGTCGTTGGCTCCGGCTCGCAAATTCCCGCCGACGCCATCCAGCACGCCTATCTTCACTTTCTGCTCGACCCGCTGCCAATCCGATTCCGCGACTCCTTGAAATCCAAAAGCGCGCTCTTGAATATCGCGGCACGCGCCCCGCGCCTGCCGGTCGAATTTCAGAATGACTTTCTGGCCTTCGCCGACGAATGCCTTATTAAAGCCGTGGAACTGCGCGTTCGCCATCTTCAATCCGCGGCGCTCGAATTCGCCCTCGTTGAAGCCGACCAGTCCGGATTCATCCTCGTCCGCCCATTCGTCGCCCAATTGCAGAAATTCGAAAAAGCCGAGCCCGCTATGTCGTATTATTTCCCGGGGATCATTGCAGGCCTGGACGTCGCGGCCGAGCAAAAGCGTCTGCAAGCCGTCAGCTTTGCCCCGGCGGTTTCCGCGCCCGCGCCTCAGCAGGGAAATGCTGCGGAAGCCGAGCAGCCCTCCGAGCTCGACGCGCTGCTGGCGCAGGGCAACCGTGAAATCGCTGAACAGGATGCCGCCGCCGCAGCCAAGACGTTCGATCGCGTTCTCGGAAAATATCCGGATGAGCCGCGCGCTGTTTACGGGCTGGCCATCGCCTCGGTGCTCAGCGGTCAAGCCGCTCGTGCCAGGGAATTGTTTGAAAGATTGGTCACCGTGCCGGATGCAGCCGATTCCGGCGCGCCCGCCGCGCCTGCGGTTCAGGACCCGGCGATCCTGGCCTGGTCGCACGTCTATCTCGGGAGGATTGACGATCTCGAAGGTGAGCGCGATTCGGCTCTCGGGGAGTATCATTCTGCGCTTGCCGTGAATGGCGCGCCCGAAGCCGCTCGCGTAGCCGCAAAACGGGGTGTGCAGCAGCCGTACAGTTCGCGAGCACGCGGCGACGACGTTGACGCGAATTCAAATTCGAAAGGACCGCAGCAACCCTGAAGGCGTTCCCAGACACGCGCCCGGGGACTTTCAACCTAGAAAGGTGACGCAGATGAACGTTCCGTTTCTTCGCAATGGCATTCGAACCCTGGCTTTATTGCTTTTGGGCGGCTTAGCCGCGGCTCCCGCTTCGCGTGCCCAGATGGGTGGCGCGCAGCCGCAACAGGCCCCGCCCTCGGTCAAGCAGGATCAATCCAAACCCGCGGCCGCCCCGGGGCAAACCGAAGCACCCAAGACCGATCCGGAAGAAGAGGCCGCTTACAAAGCTTTCTACGACGTTAAAGCGGAAAATGCGGATCAACGCATCAAGCTCGGCGAAGCATTCCTGCAGAAGTATCCCACCAGCAAATACGCCCAGCATGTCTATGCCGGTCTTACCAACGCCTACTATGGCAAAGAGCAGTACGACAAAATGTACGCTGCTGCGGACAAAACCCTCTCTCTTTCCCCCGATAACGTCGACGTCCTCGTCCTTGTCGGCTGGGTCATCCCTCACAATTATGATCCCAACGACCTCGAAGCCGAGCGCCGCCTGGACAAAGCCGAAGGCTATCTCACTCACGCCATCGCGCTGCTGCCTTCGCTCACCAAGCCTGATAATATGACCGAAGACCAATTCACCAAGGGCCGGACCGAAAATACCGCTATGGCCCACAGCGGCTTGGGACTGGTTTATTTCCGCCAGCAGAAGGTCGAAAAGTCGGCCGCTGAACTGGCGCTCGCCGTCAAAGGTTCCGCCAAGCCCGATCCCGTGGACTACTTCGTTCTCGGCCGCGACCTCCAGGCCCTGAAGCGCTACGCCGAATCTGCCGATGCCTATACAAAGTGCTCTCAGATTCCCAGCGGTGTCCAGGCCACTTGCAAGCAACGCGCCGACGATGTGAAAAAATTGGCGGCATCGCAGCCCGCCCCGGCAAAACCGTAGTCGAGGTTTGGTACCCATGACCGAGCAGGAGCGCGGCGAACTGGAGGCCACTCTCGGCCATCATTTCGAAACAGCCGAGGCGCTCGAGCGCGCTCTCACTCACCGCTCGCACCGCCAGACCCAGGGCGGCGTGGATAATGAGCGCCTCGAATTCCTTGGCGACCGCGTTCTCGGTCTGGTGGCCAGCGAACGGCTGCTGCGTACGTTTCCCGAGTGGGATTCGGGCAAACTCTCCAAGGGCCTTGCCCGCCTTGTCAGCGCCTCTTCCATTCATGCCGCTGCCAAGCGCTTGACGTTGGGCAGCCATCTCCGACTGGGCGCCGGCGAAGAAAAGACCGGCGGCCGCGAAAAAAAACGTCTCCTCGCCGACGCCTATGAAGCCATTGTCGGCGCCATTTATCTCGACGCCGGCCTCGTGGCGGCTTCCGCTTTCCTCGAGCGCACTCTCCTCGCTCCCGCTCTCACCAGCCACACCGAAGGGCTCGAGCGATCCGATCACAAATCCGCGCTGCAGGAATGGCTGCAGCAGCGCGGCCTCGGCACGGTTGAATATCGGCTGCACAAGGAAACCGGGCCCGACCATCAGAAAACTTTTGAAGTCGAAGTCTGGCTCTCGCGCGGCAAGCTCGCTGCCTCCATGGGGCGCAGCAAAAAAGAAGCCGAGCAAGCCGCCGCTCGCCTGGCCCTCGAACGCCTGGAAGCCAATCCTCCGGCCGCTGCCTCCCAGCCCGCCGACTGACGGGATCGACGAAGCGATGTTTGCATCGTCAATGCGGATCACATTTCTTGGGGGTGCCGGTGTCCTCTTATTTCCGCTCCGCAAATCCTGTACAGTATTCCAGTGAATTACGAGATGTCCGCACCCGCCGCCGCTCCCCCATCCGAGCGCGAGCACCACGCCGCGCATCACACCTCCCTCGCCGAGTTCATAGAATCTCTGCTGGTCACCATCCTGCTCGCGCTCTTCGGCACCACTTTCATCGTCCAGGCATTCAAAATCCCATCGCAATCCATGGAACCGACACTACTGGTTGGCGATCACGTCCTGGTCAATAAATTCATCTTCGAAGGACGCGGGGCATGGTATGAGAAATTTCTCCCCTATCGTCCCGTCCATCGCGGCGACATCATCGTCTTCAAATTTCCTTTCGACGACCATCTCCACTACGTCAAACGTGTCATCGGCCTTCCCGGCGAACGTCTCCGCATTGTCAACCAGAGCATGTACATCAACGGAAATTTGCTCGCGGAACCTTATGTCGTCCACGACCCGGCCGGCCGCGATTCCTTCGGCGACAATTTTCCTCCGACGGAACAATACTTCATCGAGCTCGGTGTTCGCCCCGAATGGGCGGAGACGATTCTCGACCACGTGCACAACGGCGAACTCGTCGTCCCCGAAAACCACTACTTCGTCATGGGCGACAATCGTGACCGCAGCCTCGACAGCCGCTATTGGGGCTTCGTTGACCGCGACGCCATCATGGGCCGCCCCATGATCATTTACTGGTCCGTCCAAGCCACCTCCAGCGACTACGCCAACCGCGGCCTTCTCGGCACCCTTCGCGGTATTGGCGGGACGCTCCTGCACCTGCCCTCGCGCACGCGCTGGCGCCGCATGCTCCGCGAAGTCCACTAGCCCCGCCGCGCCCGGTTTTCTCTGCGTCCTCCGCGCCTCGGCGGTGAATTCCTTCAGACGCTCACCCAGCAAGCGCTTGGGCGGGACTTGCACCGTGGCAAATAGCATCAGTGGCTCACGTTTTTCGCGGGAACAACAATAATGTACGCGTCCGGCTGCCCGGCTCGGATCAAGTGCGGCATATTCGCAGCGGGCGGCGGTGAGCCGAGGTCTTTGTCCGTGGCATACGGCGCGTAGAACATCAGGTGCCCGGGAATGCGCACAACCTTGTTTTGCTCGGCGATGTACAGGTACCCCGCGTCCGACATCATGTAGACGATTCCCGGCTTCTGCGGCGCGCGAAACCTTCCCGTACGGTAGCCCTCGCCGATGGCCGCGTTGATCTCGTCCTCGCTTTTTCCTTTGGCGCGCATTTCCTCGGCAAAAATTCGCGTGGGCAGAGTGGTCTGGCTGCCCTCAGCGTCAAAACAAGTCGGCTCCTGATTGAGCGGCGTCTGCCGGTCCACGAAGCAGGAAAATCCATTCGAACCGTCTCGCACTTTCACGTAGCCAGTGCGCTCGAGCACGTACACCGTTGCCTTTCCGGAAATTTCCGGAGGCGCGGCGCTTTCCGCCAGCTTGATGCGCTCCTCCCGCGGCAGCGAAAAATCGTACGCAGGTTTCGGCAGTTCTGCCTGCGCAAACGCACTCGAACTTGCACCCAACAGAAGCGTAGCCAGGATCTTGACTCGCATGGATTTTCTCCTGTAACGGACCGCTCGCTCGCACCGGCTCACTCGTTGAAAAAATAGACGCGAGCCGCATCCTTCTGTGAGCAGTCCGCGACTGGTTTGCGCGTGCATTGCTCTTGCCGCCGAATTAGACCCTTGCGAAAACAATAAGCCATGCTTAGGCTCGTTGAGTCCGATGCTGGTTCCTAGCGCGCTCGGCGCCCGGAAATGGGAATTTATTTTGGCTGACGCCATTTCAGAACCTGTCATAGCCACGCAGCCGGTCGCTGCACGGGCCCGGGTACGACCCGGCATGCGACGCTTCACCGGCTGGATCCTCCTTTTCCTCGCGCTCATCTGGGTTGCCAACCACGGAATTTCGCTGCTCATCCGTCACACTCATCTGCAACGCAAAATCACCGCCCGCCTGCAATCCGCTTTCGGCCGCCCGGTCGAAGTCGGCAGTTATGATTTCAGCCTGTGGGGCTGGCCAACGCTCCGGGCGCGAAGCGTCACTGTTGCCGAAGACCCGCGCTTCGGCTACGAATATTTCCTGCGGACGGACACGCTCACCATGCGCCTGCGCTGGCGAGGCCTCATCCGCGGCCGCCTGGAATTCGGCACCCTCGCGCTCGCGCGCCCCAGCCTCAATCTGGTCCGTGAATCCGGAGGCGACTGGAATCTGGCCGAGTGGCTCCCGCGTCCCGTATCCCCTCAATCTCCGGCCGGGGTCGCGCCGGTCGGCCCGCCCGCGCCTCCGTCCTCACCGCTTCGCTTCACACGCATTCAAGTGGACGCCGGGCGCATCAATTTCAAACGCGGCGCGGAAAAACTTCCCTTCGCCTTCACTGGAGTCACCGGCTACGTCGAACCCGACGGCGCCGGCCGCTGGCGCTTGGACCTCGAAGCCGTTCCCCTGCGCGCCGCCGTCAACCTCCAGCAGGCCGGCACGCTGCATCTCAGCGGACTCGTCGGCGGCACTTCTTCGCGCCTCCGTCCCGCCGCTCTCGATCTCTCCTGGGTCGACGCCTCCATCTCCGACGTGCTGCGCCTGGCCCGCGGCTATGATTACGGCGTTCGCGGCAAGATTAGTCTCGCAATGCACGCCGACACTGTTGACTATGGTGTGCAAGCCGACGTGCGTGGTGAGTTGCGGCAGGTTCACCGTTGGGATCTGCCCTTGCGAGGAGACAACCCTGCCATCAATCTGACTGCCAAGTTGAGTTGGTTGACACGCATTTCCGGGTTGGAACTCGAAATTTCGAAAATTGAGGCTCCTCATTCCCACGCCGACGTGAGTGTTTTTATGTTCTGGAAAGACAGCCACAGTCCGCGCGTGGAGAACGCTTTTCCTTTTGTTGCAAACATCAACTCGTCGGCGATTGAGGGGAGCGATCTGCTTGCCTGGCTCCGCGCTTTCCATCCTGGTGTGGCTGACGACCTTTCTGTCCGTGGGTTTGCAAAATTGAAAGGTACGATTCGCAGTTGGCCTTGGGGAATCGAGAACGCCACTCTCGAATTGTCCGATGCCGAATTGTCCAGCCCGCGTCTGCGCGTGCCGATCAGCCTTCGCGCCACGCGCATTCACTACGACCAGGGCGGAGTTTTCTTCACTCCCATCGCTTTGCGTTTCGGCGCAGAAACCGGTTCGTTTACTGGCTCTGTCACTGCCGATAGCGGAACTTCGGAGCAGGCCATCAAAGGCGCCTCCAACCTGCGCCTGGCCGGCCGCATCGTTCAGATTCGTGATGTCGTCGCCACCGCCGGCGCTCTGGGCTGGAACATCTCGCGTGGCTGGGACCTGGCCGGGCCGGCGGCGTTCGAGTTTCTCTGGCTGGGCGGTAGTTACCCCTGGCGCGCAGAGCCTCGCGGAACAATCGAATGGGGCGGGGAAGCTCCCGGCGGCTCGCTCGCAGCGCCCTTCCTTAATCTTGCCGTCGAGCACATTCGAGCTTCCTACATTGTTCGCCCAGGAGGGCAGGGCATCGAGATTCGTTCCGCCGAGGCATTCGGCGCCCACTGGAAGGGCAATGTGGCCCGCGCGGTTCCCGATCGCGACTGGCAATTTAATTTGACCGCCGACCATCTGGCCGCCGCCGACCTCGACCGCTGGCTCAATCCGCGTTGGCGCAACAACCAGAGTTTCCTCGCCCGCATGCTGCCGTTCTTCAATTCTTCGGCGCCCTCGACTATCGCGCCGGAAAATCTGCGCGCCCGCGGAAATATTTCCGTGGAGCAATTCACTCTCGCGCCTTTCGTCCTGCACCGCCTGCAAGGCGACCTGAATCTCGAGGGCCGGCGCCTCCAGGTGATGGGCGCCCGCGCTGAATTTTATGGCGGCGACCTCACTGGCACATTCGAAGCGCAATTGAATCCGCTGCCCGCCTATCACGTTGTCCTCAATTACGCGCATGTGGATCTCGCCGCTTTCTCTGCCGCTTCGGCTCCTCTCGCGAGTCTCTTCTCCGGCTCGGCAGCGGGACAAATCTCGCTCACTGCCGCTGGCTCGGCCCGCTCCGATCTTCTCGCCTCGCTCGCTTGCCAGGGCGCCGCGCATGTCGCCGGCGCAGAGCTCCACAATCTCACCTCAAAGGATTCTCCCCTTGCCGCCTTTTTGCCCGGACCTCGCGGCACCTTCCGTGACGCTTCCGCCTCATTCACCTGCTCGAATTCAAAAATCGAATTCCAGGAAGTCTCCCTCCTTGCTCCAAACGCCGAATTGAACGGCTCGGGCAGCCTCACCTTTTCCCGTGCTCTCGATTTCCGCCTCGGCGTCTTCTCCGCGCCCGGCGCTGCGAACATTCCGAAGCTGCCCCGCGCTCCCGTGGAAGCGTTCCATCTCACCGGGCCGCTTGCCAAACCCATCATCACCCGCGCCACTGCGCCAGCGGCTCGTCCTTGAAATCGCGCCTGATTTTTCTCGCCATCGCCGCAGTGCTGCTGATCGCAACGCTTCTCGCTCGCGCCACCGAACAGCACGTCCATCTCCGGCCGAAATTTGCCTCCGGCCAAATCATCCGCTACGAAATCGACACGCGCATGACCACCTCTGGCACCATGACTTCTCCCATCGAAAATCCCCAGGGCGCTACCATGCTCAAACTCTCCGCCAACATGACCGTCCGCGTGGACATTCTCGACGCGCAATCCAGCGCCTCGACTCCCGCGGGACGCATTCGCCTGCGCGCCACCTATGAAAAATCCGCAGCCTCCTCGGAAACCGACGCCTACGATCCCCAGGCCGCGGCCATTTCCGACCAGTTCAATCACCTCCAGGGACGCTCCGTCGAATTCACCATCGAGCCTGACGGAAGACTTTCCGGTATCTCCGGCCTCGAAGACATTCTCGCCAATCCTTCCACCGCGCAGTCCGTCCGCGCCTGGATGACCGGACTCTCTTCCGGCTCCGCGTTTCCGCCCGGCGGCATTTCCATCAACCAGAAATGGTCGAGTGAGCAGCCGCTCACCAGCACTCCGCTCGCCGGCCTCTTCTGGCGCACGGAATCCACCTATGTCCGCGATGAGCCCTGCCGCTCGACTTCTGCGGCGCCGGACGCCGCTGACTCCGCGGCGTCCGCTGACACCTGCGCAGTCATCGTCACCCGTTTTGAAATCCTCCGCCGCGGTTCCCGTGACGACGCCACTCCCGAGGACTATCGCCACAACGGCTTGCGCACTTCCGGCACCTGGACCGGCCACGGTGAGAGCCTCGACTCCATCTCGATTTCGACCGGCATCGTCGTCAGCTCCACGCAAACCAGCACGCAGGACATAGACATCACCATCACCAGCGCCGGCTCCGGTTCGCGCCTCACCTACAAAGGCAAAGTGGAAAGCCAGACGGACGTGAAGCTGCTCGGTCCTTCCGCCGCTCCGACCGCGGATTTTCCGCTGACCGCACCACCGCCCGAAGCCCCGGCCAAGCCGTAAAATTCTGCAATGCGTGACGATTAGAATTTTGTAGATTATTGAAACCGCGCGTTTTAGCAGAAATTCTAATTCCGGGATGTGACGATTAGCCTCCCTACGACTGGCGGCCAGGCAAACCTGCAGGCTGGAGACTCGCAGCTGGACGCGGGAAGCCAAATGTGTTGCGATTAGAGATTTGCATGTGGATATTTGGGCTGTTAGAACAGATTCTAATTTCGGGATGTTGCGATTAGAAATATCAGATGCCTGTCTCCCGTTCCATCTCGGGAAGATTTGCGATCGCCCCCGCACGAGTAAGGTTGACTGCCCCATTCGAGAATTCCCCCGAGTTACTTTGCATTTGAGAAACGAAGAACGCAATAGTAAGGAGGTTACATTTTTTGGAGAAGGCAACGCAGGTTACGTAGGGGCGCGCCTCTCGCGTCCCGGCTTCCGTGTCGGGACCACCTTTCCTCCGATTCCTCCTATCGGGGGCGCGATGGGCTCAATCGGGCAGGTGGGCGCCGTTTCCTGGTTTCGGTTGGAATCTAGAGCCGGAGAAAAGCGCCTGCCTTCCCGCAAAAAGCTGCGGGACCCGCCACAAAGAGGCGGGAACGGCGGCCGCTACACAGGCAATTTACCACCGTGCAGGAGTTGGATTTCGGGCCGCGGGCAACCACGAGCTAGGGGTGTTGCTCACCTCATCGGCCCGGACAGTTTCATGCTGATACATTTCCTGCAGGCATAACACCCATCTCGCACGCCCTTGGACAAAAACACAGCGATCAAGGAGCCGAGTGCGAATTATTTGATTGATGTGGAAATCCAATTGCAAATTACGCGGGAATGACCGACTCACAAAATCCAATCCCCCAGGAGGTCCTGACAACCATGGTTCAAAATCGAGTTCTAGTTGTGGACGATAATGAAGATATCCGAACCATATTCAAGGAAGGCTTGGAGAAGCGCGGGTTCGTAGTAGTGCCCGCCGCCACCGTCAACGAGGCGCTGCGGCTGATTTCCGCCGAAAAGTTCGACGTGCTGCTGTCTGATCTCCAAATGCCGGGTCCCGGTGACGGATTCACGGTTGTCACGGCCATGCGACATTTGCATCCCAGCGCCATCACGCTGGTGCTCAGTGGCTACCCTGCGGTGCAGGACGCTATGAAGGCGATCCTCCTACAAGCTGACGAAGTCATCGTGAAACCCGTGGCCGTGGATGATGTTGCTGAACTCATCCGGAAAAAGCTCGCGAATCCTTCGGATCATGAAGCGAAGAGCAAAGAGAGTGTTGCCGCAATTCTGGAGCGTGACACCAATCCAACCATAAAGAACTGGATCGCCCATGTGGAGTTGAACGAGGAACTGACCGCCGTCTCACTCACCCACAACGACCGTACGGGCCATCTCCCGATGCTCCTGGCCGACCTGGTTCGCCGCCTGCGCCTTTCTCCCAACGTCAAAGCTCCCACTTCTACAGCCGCACGCAAGCACGGAGTTATGCGACGCGCGCAAGGCTACTCCGTTGCCATGTTGGTGGAGGAGTCGCGAATTCTGCAGGTCTGCATCTTCAGCACCTTGCAGAGCAATTTAGGAACAGTGGATTTCGAAAACGTTCTTCTCGACGTGATGACCATCGCGGACGAAGTTGATTCGCAATTGAAGCAGGCCATGCTCGGCTACATGGAACCATCCTGCGCAATTCCGGCGAGTCTGTCCGCCTAACCCTTTGGTACAAACTGAACGGCCGCCGAGGGCAGGGCATCCCACTGACTAATGGAGCCGATGCCTGATCAGCCAGAGTGATAGCCTGTTGCGGCCGTTTCCTGCCGAATTCAAGGCCAGCTACACAATCGTTACCCGATCCCATGTCCCCGCTCTTCGCCCTGCCTATTATTCCGCCCACCATTTGAACCGGGTATGAGGCGTAAATGCCGGTATCCGGCCATCCGGTCGCCGAATTGAGGCGCTGGTATCAGGGACTCGACGCACCACTCTCCGTTTCAACAGATGCGCTATAATTAAAGTTTTGATTGCGCCGCGTTTTTCGCGCCCTATGGCCATGACCACGAAATTCAATCTTGCCAGCGACTACGAACCCCGCGGCGACCAGCCCGAAGCCATCGCCCAGCTCACGCGAGGACTCACCGACGGCGAGCGGCAACAGGTGCTCCTCGGCGTCACCGGCTCCGGCAAAACATTCACCATGGCCAAGGTCATCGAGGCGGCCAACCGCCCCGCCATCGTCATGGCGCACAACAAGACTCTGGCTGCCCAGCTGTACCACGAATTCCGCTCGTTCTTCCCGCAGAACGCCGTAGAATATTTCGTCAGCTACTACGACTACTACCAGCCGGAAGCTTATGTCCCGGCCTCCGACACCTACATCGAAAAAGAATCCACCATCAACGACGAGCTGGACAAGCTGCGCATGAGCGCCACCCGCTCGCTCTTTGAGCGCCGCGACGTCATCATCGTCGCCTCCGTTTCTTGCATCTACGGTATCGGCTCGCCGGAAGCCTATTACGGGATGATGCTCATGCTGGAGAAGGGCCAGTCCATCGCTCGCGAAGCCATCCTGCGCAAGCTGGTGGAAATCCAATACGAGCGCGGCGAAGATCTCCGCCGCGGCACTTTTCGCGTCCGCGGCGACATGATCGAAATTTATCCCCCGTACGACGATCTGGCCGTGCGCGTGGAAATGTGGGGCAGCCAGATCGAAGCAATTCGCAAGATCGATCCGCTGACCGGTGAAATCCGCTCGCGCGAAGGCGAAATCGTCCGCCAGCCCATCTACCCGAAAACTCACTACGTTTTGCCCGCGGAACAAAAAGAGCGCGCTATCCAGACCATTTACGAAGAGCTGGACTGGTGGAAGCCGGAACTGGAGCGCCAGGGAAAAATCGTCGAGGCCCAGCGCGTCTCCCAGCGCACGCACTTCGACATCGAAATGATGCGCACCATCGGCTATTGCCACGGCATCGAAAATTATTCTCGCCATCTTTCCGGCCGCTTGCCTGGCGAAGCTCCGCCCACGCTGCTCGACTATGTGCCTTCGGATTTCCTACTCTTCGTGGACGAATCGCACCAGACCATCCCGCAGATCCGCGGCATGTATCACGGTGACCGCTCGCGAAAACAAACGCTGGTGGACTACGGCTTCCGCATGCCCTCGGCGCTCGACAATCGCCCGCTCACCTTCGAGGAATTCGAGCATCGCACCAACCAAGTGATCTACGTCTCCGCCACTCCCGGCCCCTACGAGCTGACCAAATCCGGCGGCATCGTCGTCGAACAGGTGATTCGCCCCACCGGCCTGGTCGATCCGCAGGTCGAAGTCCGCCCGGTAAAAGGACAAGTGGACGATCTGCTGGAAGAAATTCGCGCCCGCGCCGCGCGCAACGAACGCGTGCTGGTCACCACGCTGACCAAGCGCATGTCCGAAGACCTGGCGGAATATTTTTCCGAAGTGGGGGTGCGCTGCCGCTACCTTCACTCCGAAATCGAAACGCTTGAGCGCGTGCGCATCCTGCGCGACCTGCGGCGCGGCGAGTTCGATGTGCTCATAGGCATCAACCTGTTGCGCGAAGGCCTGGACCTGCCGGAAGTTTCACTCGTGGCCATCCTGGACGCGGACAAGGAAGGTTATCTCCGCAGCGCCACTTCGTTGATTCAAACCATCGGCCGCTGCGCCCGACACCTGGAAGCTCGCGCCATCCTCTACGCCGACCGCATGACCGACTCCATGCGCCAGGCCATCGGAGAAACCAGCCGCCGCCGCGCCAAGCAGGAAGCTTACAATCGCGAGCACAACATCACCCCGCTCTCGATCGTCAAATCCGTGGATATGCAACTGGCCAGAATTGTCGAGGCCGATTACGTCAACGTCCCGGCGGACGATGCCGCCATCGGCGAAATCACCAGCGAAACACAACTCGCGCAAGTCATCACTGTGCTCGAGAATCAGATGCGTGAAGCTGCTAAGAATTTCGAGTTTGAGCGCGCCGCCGCGCTTCGCGACAAAGTGCGCTTACTGAAGCAGCGCGATTTGGGCGTCATCGCTTCAACTGAGGTACCTGCCGGTCCAGGAATCGTCGCGCCGGCCGCTGCAACCGCAGCGCCGCCGCCCGCGTCTGAATCCGTCGAAGCTGCTGCGGCGGACCACACGAATCCGGTAAACTCTCCAGCTGCCGCCGAAACCCCCAAGCGCGCCGCAAAAAGGCGCGCCCGATGAGGTGCACGTGATTTTCGACTATGTACCGCCGGCTCGTCCTAAGCAACGCCGAAGGGCGTCCCGCCGGCTTCTTTCTCTTAATTTCGGCTGGATGCCTTCAGTCTTGAAGTCGTCGCTTCTTGCCGCGCTGTTCTTCGCTGCTGCTTTCACCGCGGCGCCGGTAGCGCGCGCCCAGGTCGCCGAACACTACACGCTCAAGAACGAAATCGGCGTGTGGGCCGGCTACTCCCCGGATTCACCGCACGTCATCGGCATCACCAGCGAGCGCCAATTAATCATCCTCGCCGCGCACTATGGCCGCACGCTGTGGGAACGCGACGCCTTCGCGCTCCAATGGACCGTCGACGTCGCCCCGCTCGAAATGGTCCTGCAGCCCAAGATCACCGGCGTCATCCCGCCTCCTCCACAAACCATCTTCGTCGAAGGCCACCGCGAATACGTGTACGGTTTCGGCCTCCATCCTCTCGGCTTGCGAATGAATTTTCTCCGCCAGCGCCGCTTGCAGCCGTTCCTTGCTTCCACGGCGGGTTTTGTCGCTTCCCTCAACGCCGTCCCTGTGGACGTCCCCCAGGGCACTAAATTTAATTTCACTTTTGATTTTCAGGGCGGTGTGCAGTGGTTCAACCACGCCCACGACCGCGCCTGGACTTTTGGCTACCGGCTTGACCATATTTCCAACGCCAATCGCGCCAGCCTGAATCCCGGCATGGACGGCCATGTCGTCTTCCTCGGCTACTCCTTTTTCCGCTGAGCCAACTCACGCTGCTCCGCGCCGTAACTCCTCCAGCGGATAAAAAGTTCCACGCCAAGTGATCCCGCCGTCCCAGAGCGTGACAACAGTTGACCTGACGATCATCCAAATGAAAATCGCCGCCCCGATGGGACTCGTCAACCCGTACACCGGCGGCAACTTGAATTCATGCAGCACGCCCGCCTGTGTCAGCACAGCCAACCCCAGCGCGATGGCCGCAAACGCGCGCGTCCATCCTTCCGCAAAAATTACAGCGAACAACGGATACAGGAACAGCAGCATGATGAACACCACCTGCGCGAAACTAGCCCACAGCCGGAATCCCGACGCGGCAAAAAGATTCTTGGTCGTCCCGCGCACCAGATTGCCCACGCCCTCATACCACCGCAAGCTCACCAACCCGCCCGAGTTCGCCACGCCCGAGCGGAATCCCGCGTTCTTCATCAGCCAGCCCAGCTTCATGTCGTCCACCACGGCCATGGCCAGCCGCCGGTGCGTGCCCATCGCTTCGTAGCTCGTCCGGGGCACCTGCTGAAACGCGCCGATGCCGGCATAAAATTGCGACTTCGCGTCGCTCACTCGCCACGGCCGGATGCCCAGCAGAAAGGCCATGGCGATAAAGGGCATGGCAATTTTTTCTCCTAGGTTGTGCATCTCCACGTGCCCCAGCAGCGTCAAGTGGTCCCACTGCTGCTCTTTGACCAGGCGCATGGTCCGCCGCAACAAGTCCGGCGCGAAATGCACGTCTGCATCCGTGAACACCAGCCAATCGCCAGTCGACTGTTCGTATCCTTGTTGCAGCGCGTGCGGCTTGCCCAGCCAGCCTTCGGGCAGCGAAGTGACTTTCACGACTTTCAGCCGCGCATCTTTTCGCGCGGCGGCTTCCAGGATTTCCTGTGTCGCGTCTTCAGAGCGGTCATTCACCGCCACCACTTCGTATCGCGGATAGTCGAGCGCCAGCAGCGTTTCCAGCGCGCCCGGCAGGTTCTCGGCTTCATCGCGCGCGGCAAATAGAATCGAGACACTCGGGCAATCCGCGTCCTCAAGAGGGCGCACCTGTTCCAGCCTCTTCAGGCGGGGAATGCCGGTGGCGAAATCAATTGTATTGAGGACCCAGAACAGAGCTGCGCCGAACGAAAGGCCGAGCCACAGGTATTGCAACGGACAATTTCCTCCACCGCGATAAGTGCGAACACGTTATGCTATCACGCTCGATGTCCCGCACTGTTTCCATCGTCGGCGCCGGACGAGTGGGCCGCACCCTGGCTCATCGGCTGCGCAAACTCGGCTGGCGCATCGGCGCGGTCGTCACGCAATCGCAAAAGACATCGCGCGTCGCCGTCCGCGCCATCGGCGCCGGCACGCCCCATGCCCATCTCACGCCCCAGGCGCTCGACGCCGGTGTAATCCTTGTGACTACTCCCGATTCCGCGCTTGCCGGCGTGGCTTCTCGCCTCGCCCAATTCCCGCGCGAAAATTATCGCGGCAAAATCATTCTGCACACCAGCGGCGCGCTCGATTCCGGCGTCCTCGCCCCGCTGGCACGCCGCGGCGCCTCCACCGGCTCGCTTCATCCCATGCAAACATTCAGCGGGCGTGGCACGCCGCACCTGAAGGGCGTCATCTTCGCGGTCGAAGGCGACCGCGCCGCCTTGCGCGCGGCCGGGCAAATCGCCCGCTCTCTCGGCGGCGTTCCCGTCGTCATCCGCGGCGCGAGCAAGCCCGCCTACCACGCCGCCGGCGCTCTGGTCGCCGGCCACGGTCTGGCTCTGGTGGAAGCCGCCGCGCGCACGCTGACCAAACTCGGTTTCTCGCGCCGCCGCGCCCTCCAAGCTCTGCTCCCATTAATTCGCCAAATGCTCGATAATTATGAACGGCTCGGTCCGCGGGCTGCCTGGACCGGCCCGATTTCGCGCGGCGATTACGCCACGGTCGGCAAGCACGGCCGCGCCATGCGCCGCTACCCGCGCGAATTCGCGGATGCCTATCGCGCGCTGGCGTTGCTGTCGGCTCGGGTGCTGTCGAGCCAGCCCGCTGCGACGCGCAGAAAAATTGCCGCCGCGCTGGGCAAGGCGTAACGATTTTCGTCAGGGTCGCCGGCACCTGTCCCGATGAAATCGGGAGCCGTGCCGAAAGCGCAGAAAGAGAAATGCGGCTTCAGCCGGTCTTTCGTCAGGCCATGGCTTTACAGGCTGCGGAAAAAGGCAAGTTTCTTAGGGGGTCGGAGCTTTAGCTCCGACATAACCGCTTTGCTTGCATTGGGCTTCGGCCCCTGAAGAAAGTCTTTCTGCATTTTTCCGTAACCTGTTTAGCCGTGCCGAAAGCGCAGGAAGCAGAACGCGGCTTCAGCCGCTGAGGTTCAGCTTAGATTCAACGTGAATCGCGCAAAATTAAGACCATCTCCATCGGAGGCTCTCATTGAATTCTCTTCAAATTCCTGTTGAACACACCACGCTGGCAAATGGACTGCGCGTAGTCGTTTCACCCGACCGCTCCGCTCCCATCGCCACCGTCGGCGTTTACTATCAGATCGGATTTCGCCTGGAACCACGCGGCCGCAGCGGCTTCGCGCACCTCTTCGAGCACATGATGTTCCAAGGCTCCGAACACGCCGGCAAAATGGAACACATCCGCCTGATCAATTCCTCCGGCGGCCTTCTGAACGGCACCACCAACTACGACATCACCAACTATTTCGAGTCCGTGCCCTCGAACGCTCTCGAACGCGTGCTGTGGCTCGAAGCCGACCGCATGGCCGCCCTGAAAGTGGACGACGAAAATCTTCGCAACCAGCGCGACGTGGTGAAGGAAGAAGTCCGCGTCAACGTCATGAACCAGCCCTACGGCGGATTTCCCTGGCTCGACCTGCCGCCCATCGCCTTCCGCAACTGGCCCAACGCCCACAATTTCTACGGTGATTTTTCCGATCTCGACGCCGCCACGCTCGAAGACGTGCGCACTTTTTTCCACACCTACTATTCGCCCAATAACGCCGTGCTGCTGATGGTCGGCGACCTCGATCCCGCCGAAGCCTTCGCGCTGGCAAAGAAATACTTCGAGCCAATCCCTCGCGGCCCGGCTCCGCCGCGCGCCGATGTTTCCGAGCCCGCTCAGAGCGAAGAACGACGCGGCGAGGTGCCTGAAAATTTCGGCACTCTCCCTGCCTTCGCCATCGGCTACACCGCGCCGCGGCGCGAAACGTCCGATTGGCACGCCTTCATCATGCTCGACCGCGTTCTCCACGGCGGGCGCACCGGCAAATTCTATCGCCGGCTGGTGCTCGAAAAACAGATTGCCGTGGATCTCGACGGCAGCTTCGACGCCTTCGAAACCAACGGTCCCACGCAAATGGTCACACGCGTCTTCCACCGCCCGGAAGTTTCCGCCGACGCCACCATCGCCGCGTTCGATGAAGTCATCCGCGAAGTACAGGAGAAGGGAATTGCCGCCGGGGAACTCGAACCGGTCAAAGTGAAATTCCGCTCCGACTATTTATCCTCGCTCGAAGGCGGCATGGGCGCCTACATGCCGCGCTTCGGCCTGATGCACTATCTGGCCTGCTTCACGCTCTTCGACGGCGATCCCGGCCGAGTCAACACCATCCTCGATGGATTCCAGTCCGTCACCCCCGGGCAGGTGCAGGCCGCGGCAAAAAAATATCTCGTCCCGAAAAATCGCGCTATCGTCGTGCGCAAGCCCATCGCCAAAGCAGCGGCCTCCCAAGGAGTAGCCCAATGACCACTGCGAGTTCGCCGGCAGCAAATCTCACAAACCACGCGACGCCGCCCGCTCTCGGCGCGGAACGCCCCGTCGCCTGGCCGCGCCGCACCGTCCGCGCGCTCGCGAACGGCATGCAGGTCGTGCTTGCCGAATCGCACACCTTTCCGAAAATTGCCGCGCACCTTTATTTCCGCAGCGGCAACGCCGCCGTCGCGCACACTGCTCCCGGCCTCGCGGACATGACCGCCACGGTCGTGCGCACCGGCACCGCCTCGCGCGCCATCAATCGCATCGAGGAGGATCTCCGCCGCATGGGCGCCGATCTCGGCTCTCACGCCGGAGCGGACACCACGGCGCTCTCCGCTTCCGGCCTGGCCGAATTTTCCTCCGGCCTGCTCGAACTCATCGCCGACCTCGCGCGCAACGCCTCGTTTCCCGCCGATGAATTCGAACGCGAGCGCCGCCAGAAAGTCGAAGCCCTGCGCGTCGAACGCACCACGCCCGGCTTCCTCGCCGGCGAACGTCTGCGCCGCATTCTCTTCGGCGAGCATCCCTACGCCGTGGTCGCTCCCACTGAAGAGCAGGTGCTCGGCTACACGCGCGAGCAGCTCGTCGGGTACTACCGTTCCTACTACGCGCCGGCCAACGCGCTGCTGATTGTCGTCGGTGATTTCGAATCCGAAAAAATGTTCGCGCAGGTGGAAAAAACCTTCGGCGAATGGAAAGCCCCGCAACCGGCCGCCGCACTCGTTCCCGCACCGCCCCGCTACACCGGCCGCCACGTTCATCTGGTGCATCTGCCCGGCAGCGTGCAGACGCAGATTCTGCTCGGCAATCTGGCCATCACGCGCCGCGATCCCGATTGGTACCGCCTGGCGTTGGCCAATTCCATCTACGGTGGCGCCTTCGCGTCGCGCCTGGTCATCAATATCCGCGAGCAGAAGGGCTACACCTACAGCCCGCGCAGCGGCGTCAAC
>Ga0210408_10001103_pt1 | contig 29601 bp, 19 predicted proteins | sample IncBWH4MmetaG_FD_155471 | JGI IMG/M metagenome (GOLD analysis project Ga0210408, IMG submission 155471) | Forest soil microbial communities from Barre Woods Harvard Forest LTER site, Petersham, Massachusetts, United States - Inc-BW-H-4-M | ecosystem: Environmental > Terrestrial > Soil >... | reverse complement strand
AAATTCCTCTTTTCGCACTTTCCATTGCTTCTTCGATTGTGACCTATGTTTTGCAAGAGCACTCGATGTCCTCGATCCCGCAGTTGCCCTTGGCTTGGCGGCTAGAGAACGCGGTTGTGAGTTACGTCATCTATATCGGGCAAGTTTTCTGGCCGGCCGGTCTCGCAGTATTTTATCCGCATCCGGAAGATACGCGTGCGTTATGGCAGGTGGCGGGTGCGGGAGCGATTCTGATCTGCGTGACGTGGGTTATTTATATTCTGCGTCGAACGCGGCCTTACCTCCTGGTCGGCTGGCTTTGGTATCTTGTGATGATGCTGCCGGTAATTGGCATCGTTGAGGTCGGCCTGCAGGGTCACGCTGATCGTTATACTTACTTATCGCATATTGGCATCTTCGTCGCACTGACTTGGCTGCTCGCAGATTTTGCGTTGTCGCTGCGCGTGCGAAAAGAAATTCTCGGAGCGGCTGGCGCCATCGTTCTTGTGGCATTTGCGGCCTGCAGTTGGAAACAAACGACTTACTGGCGCAACAGCGCCACGCTCTGGATGCGCACACTAGCGGTTACAGAGAACAATGACGTGGCACTAACGAATTTCGCTAATTGGTTCGCGGAGCGCGGCGAATTGGATGAGGCCCTGTCGTATTTTCAAGCCGCTCTCGCCGTGCATTCTCATATGAGCGGACATGAACATTACAATCTTACTCTCGCCGCCATTCATAGCAGCGTCGGCGCAGTCCTTGTTCGCAAAGACCGGGTTGAGGAGGCGGTAGCCCATTTTCAGCGAGCAATTGAATTGCGACCGAATTATCCAGACGCTCACTATAATCTCGGAGTGGTCTTTGGTCGAAGGAACGATGTTGATGGCGCAATCGCACAATTTCGAACGATCTTGTCGTTGTATCCAAACGATTCCAATTCGAACGCGGCCTTAGCCGACGCTCTTGTCCACAAGGGTTCGTTTCGCGAGGCGATCGCTCACTATGAGATCGCGCTGAAATCAGACCCAAATTCAGCTTTCGCTCTAAATAATCTGTCATGGCTCCTTTCTACAAATCCGGATGATTCGGTGAGAAATGGTCCAAGAGCGGTTGAACTGGCGCTCAGATTGAATCGAATCGCAAATCAAACAAGCCCGTCCATCCTCCGAACCCTGGCCGCGGCTTACGCCGAAGCAGGTCTGTTTGAGAAAGCAGCCGAGGCGGCTCGCGCCGGAGCTGACCTTGCCCATGTTCAAGGTCTGCACTCGTTTGCCGCCCGACTTGGGCGGGAAATTGATCTTTATCGTCAGCATCTTCCTTTGCGCGATCGTGAAACCACATCCGAGTGAGCCGCGAATATCGTCGGGTTGGGTCCGCTTCGTCATTTGCGGGGTAATTGTTGCTCTGACTTGGATCGTCTTCGGCCAAACCTTTTGGCACGACTTCATCAATTTGGATGATCCTTTTTACGTCTCCGAAAATCCGAACATCCAGACCGGCTTGGCATGGAGAAGTATCGCTTGGGCGTTCACGCATGTGCATGCCAACAACTGGCATCCGCTCACCACGATGTCGCACATGCTGGATTGCCAATTGTTCGACCTAAGGCCTGGATGGCATCACTTGGTGAATGTCTTGTTGCACAGCGCGAACGCAGTGTTGCTTTTTCTTTTGCTGGCCAAAATTAACCCGCCGCGGATCTGGTCGAGCGCATTTGTCGCGGCGGTCTTCGCGATCCATCCGCTTCGTGTTGAATCGGTGGCCTGGATATCGGAGCGCAAGGATGTGTTGAGCGGTTTGTTTTTCCTGCTGACCGTGCTCGCTTATTTTCGTTACGCACAGAAACAGAGCCTCGCGCGCTACGTCACGATGTCGATCTTGTTTGCGTGCGGGTTGTTGTCGAAACCGATGCTGGTGACATTGCCGATTATTCTTTTGCTGCTCGATTACTGGCCACTCGGACGCTTTCAGAAAACCAGTGCTCGAAAACTCTTTCTCGAAAAAGTTCCTTTGTTCGCCTTATCGATCGCCTCGGCCGCAGCCACCCTGTTCGCGCAAAGTCAGGAAATCGGTCTGGTTCGGCTTGAGGTGTTGCCGTTTTGGTGGCGGGTCACCAACGCGCTCTCGGCCTTCTTGATCTACATTTGGCAAATAATTTGGCCGGCCGATCTCGCGTTGTTCTATAGCCACCCCGGTAAGTTGCCGTTATGGGAGATTGTTGGTGCAGCGACATTATTAACTGCGATTACTGCCGGCGTTATAGCGCTCCGAAAACAAAAACCGTATCTAATGGTGGGGTGGGGTTGGTATTTGATCATGCTTCTGCCCGTAATCGGGTTGATTCAGGTTGGCGGACAGTCGCACGCTGATCGTTACACTTATCTGCCGCACATCGGCCTCTACATTGCAATCACCTGGACGATTGCCGATTTTTTCAGATCCCGACGTCATGCCGTTGCGATTCTTGGCGTGGCGTCCGGCCTCATAATAACTGCGCTTGGTTATGGTGCGGCCAAGCAGACTTCGTACTGGCACGACAGCGAAAGGCTTTGGCGCCATGTCCTGGCTGTCACCACCGGGAATGACGTGGCCCATCTCTGTCTCGGTGATCTATTCTTGGATCAAAAACGTCTGGATGACGCAATTGCCGAATTCCAGAGCATTGTCACTCGGCACCCAAACGATGCGGACGCCAGATTAAAACTGGCCAACGCTTTGTCGGAAAAAAAAGACCGAATGAATGACGCGATTGCCGAGTACGAAGCAGCCTCCATGATTGGCGACCCAAATCCGGATGTGGAAACTACGCTCGCTAATCTGCTTTTGGAGCAGGGACGGATCAACGAAGCGATCAAGTATTACCGCCATGTCGCACAGCTCGAGCCCTCTAGCGCGCTCGCGCATTACAATCTCGCCATTGGGCTGCATCGACTAGGTCAACTGAGCGAAGCGATCGCACATTATAAAGCAGCGCTCGCGATTGATCCGAAGTATCCCGACGCGCAGTACTTTCTGGAGCAAGCCGAGTCGGAGAATGGTCAAAAAGACAACGAGCGTTGAGATCGTTTTGAATTGCGCGCCGACAAGATGAAGAATTCACGCTGGCGGTTGTTTGCTATCTGCATCGGCTCGGTCGCGCTCACGTGGGCCGTGTTTGGGCAGACCCTTCGCCATCAGTTCATCAACTACGACGATCCCCTATACGTGTACGACAACCCGCATGTGCGCGCGGGGCTGAGCTGGCACGGAGTCGCGTGGGCATTTACACACGTTCATTCCCAAAACTGGCATCCGCTCACGACCATTTCGCACATGATCGACTGTCAGCTATTCGGGTTGAATCCCGGCGCGCATCACTTGGTGAACGTTGTTTGGCACAGCGTCGCAGCGCTGCTGCTCTTCATTTTGCTTCAAAAGATGACCGAGCGCGTTTGGGCAAGCGCGTTCGTCGCAGCGGTCTTCGCGATTCATCCTTTGCGAATCGAATCGGTCGCATGGATCGCGGAGCGCAAAGATGTGGTCAGCGGAGTCTTTTTCATGCTCACGCTGCTCGCGTATTTCCATTGGACCCGAAAGCCGACGCTCGGCCGTTATGTGACGATGTCGATCTTGCTTGCGTGCGGCTTGATGTCGAAACCGATGCTGGTGACGACGCCGCTTGTCCTGCTGCTGCTCGACTATTGGCCGCTCCGACGATTTGAAAGATCAACAATTGCGAAACTGGTGATTGAAAAGATTCCACTGTTCGCGTTGTCGGTCGGTTCGATTGTCGCGACACTGTGGGCGCAAAATTTCGCGCTCGGGTCGACTGAGTTTCTGCCGCTGAAGTGGCGAATCACCAACGCGCTCTTCAGTTATTTCGAATACGTCCGGCAAATGTTTTGGCCGGTCGACCTCATTCCGTTTTATGTGCATCCCGAAAATCGGCTGGAAACGTGGCGGCTGGTCCTCGCGGTCGCGGTGTTGATTTGTGTGACGGGGATCGCAATCGCACGGCGCCGCAAGAATCCGTATCTGATCGTCGGTTGGCTTTGGTACTTGATCATGTTGGTTCCAGTGATCGGAATCGTGCAGGTTGGTCTCCAGGGACACGCGGACCGGTACACCTACCTGCCGCACATTGGATTGTATATCGCGATCGTCTGGTTGATTTGGGATCTGACGAAATCATGGCGCGCGCAGAAGGTTATGTTGAGCGGCGCGGCGATCCTCACTCTTACGGTGCTGTCGATCTTGTCGTGGAAACAGACAGCGCATTGGCGGGACACCGAAGCGCTCTGGCGACACACGCTGGCGGTGACTCCGGACAGCGACGTGGCGCACGCCGGGTTGGGTGGAATTTTGTTCGTCCGCGGACAAATCGACGAGTCGATCGACCATTACGACCGCGCGTTGCGTTTGCGTGACGGCAACATCGCCGCGCATTTTGGTTTGGGTCGCGCATTGGCGGCGAAACAAAAAACCGACGCGGCGATTTTTCATTTTCAAAAAGCGCTCAGCATTCAGCCTGATTTTATCGCGGCAAGCAACGACCTCGGCGTCCAGTTCGCCAGCAAAGGCGAAATCGACAATGCGATTGCGGCTTGGCGACAGACCCTCTCGTTCGATCCAGACAATGCCGATGCCTTAAACAATGTCGCGTGGGTCCGCGCGACCGCGGCTGATGCAGAGTTGCGCGACGGCAGGGAAGCGCTGGACCTGGCACAGCGCGCGATTCGCAATGGTGGCGAAAATCAAGTGGTGTTGCGAACGTTGGCTGCGGCCCAGGCTGAGCTCGGCCAGTTCGCAGACGCAATCGCCACGGCTGACCGAGCCGAAGAATTGGCGAAACGAAACGGCGATGGTGCGATGGCGGAAAATCTGCGGGAATGCACCGACCTGTTCCGGCGCGGCGAAGCATTGCGAAGCACCCAGGTTTCGCATTGAAATCGCGCGGAAGCCGGTGGGTTTGGACCCTAAGAGGCCCCGATTTTGGGGCCAAAAATTGTTGAATTTTTTTCTAGGCAGCCGCCTCGAAATCCGATAGAACCACCCGAAACGGGAGATCGGCCAGACAATAGACCGGGTTTGCCCGTTCAAAAAAATTTCAAAAAACTGAAAAAAAACCTTGTCAGGCTTAAGACTTTTCAATAATCCCTAGCGCAAACCTAACCAAACCCATGGAGAAACCAATGACTAGAAACGTGCAAAAAACGTTGGGAATCCGCGTCGCTCTTGTAGCCGCCGTCGTATTTCCATTAATCATCGCGACGAGCGTGCGTGCTCAAGACACCGCAGCTCCTCCGGCGCCTGTGACCGGATCAAATGTCGCGCCAGCTGGCGCGGCCCCGGCCGCTACTGAGGCAACGGCCGAGCGCGTTATCGTAACCGGTTCAAACATTCCGACCGCTGAAGAAGTGGGTCCGAATCCGGTCGATACGTATCGTCGTGACGACATCACCCGGTTGGGTGTGCGCACGCCGACCGATCTCATATTGCGAATTCCGGCAGCCACTGGATCGAACACCACCGAAAATAATACCAACGGTGGTGACGGTAGCACGCGTATCAGTCTCCGGGGTATCGATCCAAAGGAAACGCTGGTTTTACAGGACGGCAGACGTCTCGCCAACGGTGGATCGGGACCTGGGGGAGCGCAGTCTGTAGATTTTAACCGGTTCCCGCTTGGGTTGATCGATCACATCGACATTTTGAAAGACGGCGCGTCGCCGATTTACGGCACCGAGGCTGTTGCTGGCGTGGTGAACGTATTTTTGATTCACCGCTTCCGTGGGTTGGAGGTTTACGCCAGCTATGGCAACACGAATCTTGGTTTCGCCAATGATCGAGGTGAAGAAACCGCTTACCTGCTTGCGGGTACTGGCGACGACAAAACAAACATCGTTGTCTACGCCGGGATCTACAACTCGGCCGCAATTTACTCACGCGATGCCGAGATTTCCCACGATGCGGACAAGAATCTTTATGGCGGCTTTGACGGCCGCAGCGGTAACCTGGCCGGGCGCGTGCCGAGCCGGTATTTCCTTGGACTGGCGCAGGCACCGTTCAATAATGGACTGAGGACGCCAACTCCACACTCCGCCGCAAACCAATTTACGTCTACCGAATACACCGCTCGTCAGATTGTCCCTCAACGGCACAATACCAACGCGATCACGAGCGAGCGTTTCCTGTTTAACTTTGCCGATCTCACACCGGCAATTGCTGCGACCGACCGGGAATACCTTTATGGTTCGTTTGATCGGGATCTCTGCGACAAATACCTGACGGTATTCGCAGACTTTGAATATTTCAGGCAGTTCTGGGACGGCGGTTTGGCGCCGACGCCGTTTACGCCCGATGTGTGGACAGACTTGGGCGGCACTGCGGGGAGTGCGGTTCAGCTCAATCCATTTGACCCGAATTTCAACCCGTTGGGGACGCTTGGAGCTCACCCATTTGGTATCAGTTCGACTGGAATCAGCGTTCCAACACAGAACGCATTCAATCCGTTTACGGTCGGCGACTATACCTCAAACGGTGGGTTCAGTTCTACTTTCCCGCACTTCGCGCAACAGAGTGCGGCGCCTGCGGGGACTCAGTTCACCACTGGTGTCCGTTACCGTTCGCTTGAGGCCGGTCTGCGAACATCCAAGATATACACCAACAATTACGAGTTCACTGGCGGCTTGAAAGGGAACCTGGGCGAGTTTGCCAACGCTTGGGACCAGCTCAAGACCTGGGAATGGGAATTTGGCATTCGCTACAATGAAGATTATCGGATTACGCGCTTCGGCGGTATTGTAAACAACTACGCGTTGCGTACTCGTTTGCTCGACACCGACCCGGCAACGGCATTCAATCCGTTCGGAATCGGCCAGAATACTCGGCAGGTGAAAAATGAAGTCTATGTCACCACGCACGACATCACGGACTTGGTGCTCATCACCGAAGATTTCGCTCTGCGCGGCGATATGTTTAACCTTCCGGGCGGCGCAGTTCGCTTCGCTATTGGTGCCCAGCACTTGGGTAATACGTTCTACGACGAACCGGATGCCTTAACCCAGGCAGGGCAGACCACGGGCGCGACTAATTTCCAGAGAACGCATGGCAGCCGAGATTCCTGGTCTGCGTTCTGGGAGGCACGAGTTCCGGTGACCGGACCGACGTGGAATTTTCCGGGAGCGTACAGTTTGGAGCTTGGCTATGCCGAGCGTTACGAGAACTATAGCGACTTCGGCGATACCGAACGTCCGAAGTTCGACGTTCGGTGGCAGCCAATCGATCAGTCTCTGACTCTGCGTGGAGCCTATATCGAGGCATTCCACGCGCCGTCATTGGGTGAGTTATTCTCCGGAGTGAGTCAGAGTTTCCCGAATGTCAGAGATCCGCACACGTCGGAACTACAGGTTCTGCAGACTCTGGAAGGTAACAAGAACTTACAGCCGGAAATTGCTTATGAGTATACTTACGGTGGCGTGCTTACTCCGGGCAAGTGGTGGGCTCCTTTGCAGGGCTTAACCCTGTCGGCGGATTTCATCCACATCGACATTCGCGGCTTCACTACCACCTTAGATCCGCAGTTCTTGATCGACCACGCCGGCCCGCAGGATGCAAACGGCACCCAACACCTCGGCGCGTCGAGCATTACCCGCGACGGACCTAACGGGGCGATTCTTCAGTTGGATACACCGTTCCAAAATCTTGGACGCGAAAAACTGAGTGCCTGGGACTTTGAAGTCGTAGAGATATTTGATACCTCGCGACTGGGCCACGGCGATTGGGGAACGTTCACCGCGACTTGGAACGAGACCTACATGGCGGACATAGACGTGCAGACCATTCCGGGCGGAGCGACATTCACCGCCGTGGGCAAGTTTGGCGGGGGCTTCCAAGGCCCGAACGGTGGCGGCTCCTTCACGCACAACCGTTGGTACGCGAGCTTGTTCTATGACGGTCCATCAGGATCGTGGGCGCAGGGAATCGATGCCGGTGTCGTCGTCCATTACGTCGGCCAATACTGGGACAACCAGAAGTTCACCTTCAAGGATGCGAGAATACGCGCGGGCTTCACTCCAGATCAGTTCGGGAATTGTACCTTCCTTTCAACCCAACTCGTGGATTTTGTACCTGGCGTACCTGGAGTGGACCCGAATGCCGGTCAAGTTGCCATATTTCCCACTCGGCACAATCCGGCAACAAACATTCCTGGTTACACCTTCGTTCCCTGCGCGGGATCGTTCGATCGCAAGGTGCGCGAGTACGTGACCTTGGATCTGATCCTCAACTACACGTTTAACCTGCCACCGCCGGCGGCCCAAACCGAAGTCGCGGGCTATGCCAAGGATGGCGGCAAGAATGTGAGAATGGGGGACGGCAAGGAGAAGAACGTGATGCCAGTCTCCACCGCGGAGTATAATCCGTGCGGCTGGAGGGCGTGGCTCAATAATGTGACGCTCACAATCGGTGTGGATAACGTCGCTGACGAAATGCCGCCATTTGTGTCCGCAGCCTTTGAAAACGGTTACGATCAGCAAACCGCCAGCGTTAAAGGCCGTACTTGGTACGTAGGCATTAAGAAACGGTTCTAACCGTCCGTCAGGCTTAACAATTCAGCGGCCGGGTCCCGAAAGGAACCCGGCCGCTTGTTTTTTGCAATGCTGGATCGTCAATGCGGATCGAGCATGACTTAGCGGCGTCTGATCTCAATTCTCGTTGGAAGGCGACGCTGCCTGAAATAACATCGACGCCGATGGGCGACTCTTCTTCTCGATCGCAGCTGGTCACCTGTCTGGGCGCCGTGATCGTGTGCGCGCTCACCGTCTTTATTTACCGGCCGGCGTGGCATGGTGGTTTCATCTGGGACGATGATCGCTATGTCATCAACAATCACTTGCTGATCGCACCGGATGGATTGCGACGGATCTGGTTGTCGCTCGACGCGCCGTCACAATACTTTCCGCTAACCTACACGCTCCTGCGGATAGAACGCTCGCTCTGGGGTTTGAACCCAACCGGCTACCATTGGGTCAATCTCCTCTTTCACATCGCAAACGCTCTGCTCGTCTGGATCATGCTTGCGAGGCTCGAAGTGCGCGGCTCATGGCTGGCCGCAGCAATCTTTGCGTTGCATCCGGTACAGGCGGAATCGGTCGCCTGGATCTCGGAGCTCAAAAACGTCCTCATGGCTTTCTTTTTCCTGCTTACCGTGCTGACCTGGATCGGGTATGTCGATCCAGAAGAAAAACGGCGGCCGGTTCTGTACGTTGCCGCTATCCTGTTTTACGTGTTGGCGCTCGCGGCCAAGTCGACCGCCTGCACCTTACCGGCCGCGCTGTTGTTGATTCCGTGGTGGAAAAAACAACCAATCACGCGCAAAGCGATTTTGGAAATCGTTCCATTCATCGTTTTGGCGATTGGTGTCGGTCTTATCGCCATTTGGTGGGAAAAATATCATCAGGGCACCCGAGTCCTGGTTTCGCTTGCGCCGATGGAGCGATTGCTAATCGCCAGCCGCGCCATCTGGTTTTATCTCGGCAAGATATTTTGGCCATCGAATCTGACCTTCATTTATCCGCAATGGAACATCAACGTGTCGGACCCGACCGCTTACTTCTGGCTGATTGCGACCGGTCTTGCAGGCATCGTTATTTATTTAACGCGACGGTTTTTCGGGCGAAATGTCGCAGTCGCCGTCCTGTTTTTCGTCGCGACGTTGAGCCCATTGCTCGGGTTCATCATGCTCTACACCTTCCGCTACACCTTCGTAGCAGACCATTACCAGTATCTGGCTTGTATTGGCCCGATCGCGGCTGCGGCCTCCGGTTTCATGATCTTGACCCAAAAGATCAGAAATGGGCAATGGATTGGATGGAGTGGCGGACTCGCCATTACGGTGTGCCTTAGTTTTTTGACCTGGCGACAAAGCGTAATGTATCGCGATCTGGAAACACTTTGGCGAACAACAATAGCTAAAGATCCGAAATCCTGGGTGGCCTACAACAATCTCGGAGTCGTTGAGCAGGAAAAAGGCAACGTCGATGACGCAATCGATAAATACGAGCAAGCGCTTCGATTCCATGACAATTATCCGGAAGCCTACTACAATTTGGGCAGCGCGTTGCTGCTCAAAGGCGACCCCGATCACGCGATACAGCAATGTGAGCAAGCGTTACGACTGCAGCCAAATGAACCTGATGCACACGTTGTTCTCGGCAATGCGTTCATGGCGAAGAACGATGTCGATCAAGCGAGCAAACATTATCGCCGGGCGTTGAAGATTCGACCAGACGATCTCAATGCTCATTACAATCTGGGCATCGCCCTGCGGCAGAAAGGTGAACTTGAGCAAGCTGCTCGTGAATTTGAAAAGGCGAACAAGCTCGAGTCGGGCCGGCGGCCATGATCAAGCCGAAAAGGCGTCAGTCCCAATATTGGGTATGGTTGTGCCGGTAATATTCCAACGTCGTCTTCAAGCCTTCCTCTAGAGTTGTCTGGGGCGACCAACCCAGCGCATTCTCGATCTTTTTGAAATCGGAATAGTAATCGCCGATGTCGATCGCTTTTCGATCTTCGGGAAAAGGGATCAGCTGGTAGCGACCGCCGCCGTTGATGCGGACGAGCAATTCACCCAATTCCTTCAAGCTAACGTGCTCGCGGTTGCCGAGGTTGAAGACCTGGCCATCGGAATTATTGTTGGCGGCGGCGAGCAGGAGCGCCTCGACCACATCGCTCACGAAGTTGAAGTCGCGCCGCTGCTCTCCGGTGCCGAAGATTTGAATAAGCTCTTGTTCAATCAGCCGACGGACCCAAATGCCAAGAAAAGTCTGGCGCGCATCCTTCACCCGCATGCCGGGGCCGTAAGTATTAGTCAAACGCAACGCGCACGCGCGGATTCCGTACACATCATTATAAAGCAGGTGATACCATTCACCGGCTAGTTTATTGATACCATTGACGTCGACCGGGTTGATCGGGTGCTTTTCGTCAACCGGCAGATATTGCGGGCGTCCGTAGACCTGCCGCGTGCTAGCGAAAACGATTTTCAGATCGCGATTATGCAACCGGCAGGCTTCTAAAATTTGGAGCTGGGCCGCGGCGTTGATGTTCAAGTCGGTTATTGGATCAGTCATTGAATCGAGATGACTTGTCTGGCCGGCCAGATTGAAAAGGAAGTCGCGTTTTTCGATCAGCCGGGCCATGGCGGCTGCGTCGCGAACATCGGTAGGATCGACAATTACCTGGTCGCGAATGTCATGAATATTAAAACGGTTGCCACCGTATTCGGGGATCAGGCTGTCGACCAGCGTGACTTTGGCTCCGAGGTTCACCAGGCGCCGCGCCAGGGCGGACCCAATAAACCCGAGGCCCCCGGTGATAAGCACGTCGGAATCTGCAAAAACATTGGGATCCTGCGGCACGATTGGATTGTAGGTCGCTACTGAAAAGATTTTCTATAACTTTTCGCGTTTTTTTTGACAGAATCAGGCATCCTCTATAGAGCAATCGAATGGCAATGCCTACAAATCCCGAGTTATCTCTGGTGATTCCCGTTTACAACGGCAGCCGCACCATTGGCCCGGTGGTCGAGCACATTACAAAGATCTTTGGATCGACATTGTTCGAAATCATCTTGGTTAACGACGGATCGGAAGACAACAGTGAACAAGTTTGTGCCGGGCTGGTGAACAAGTTTCCACAGCATGTGACGTTCGTGCATTTGAGTCGCAATTTTGGCGAACACAGCGCTGTGCTTGCCGGATTCAAACAGTCCCGCGGTCTCTACATCGCAGTTCTGGATGATGACGGCCAGAATCCCCCGGAGGAAGTCGTTCGAATGTTGGATGAGCTAAAACGCAAAAAATATGACGTAGTCTACGGCCATTATATCGAGAAGAAGCATTCGCGGTTTAGGAATCTGGGCAGCTGGTTCAATGATCGGATCGCTACACTCATGCTGCACAAGCCGAAAGATCTTTATCTCTCGAGCTTCAAAGTGATGAATCGATTCGTTGCAAACGAGATTACGAAATATCGCGGTCCATATCCCTATGCCGACGGTCTAATTTACCGTGTCACTCGCAGCATCGGGCAGATACCGGTCGAGCACCGGCCAAGCCCCGGCGGACAATCACGCTACACGTTTCGCAGACTGGTGAGACTGTGGCTGAATATGTTCCTGAATTTCTCAATCAAGCCGCTGCGGCTTTCCATTTACGTCGGGTTGCTTACATCGTGTTTAAGCTTGGTGGCGCTGATTGCCATCGTGATCGACCGGCTTTGGATCACACCAAATGTGACGCTTGGAATTCCCACCGTCCTGGGAACGATCGTGTTGCTTGCTGGCATTCAATTGATGATTCTTGGCCTAATCGGCGAATACCTCGGCCGGCTTTACCTCGATCACACCGGCACGCCGCAGTACGTGATCCGTTACGTCCAACGCGCGAATACGCGAACCGATGCGACCGAATGAATATGAAACGATGTTTCGCGTTGAGGAGACGCATTGGTGGTACCGCGCGTTACATCGTTTGATTTTTCAGGTTCTGGAATCGGAGTTGCCTGACTGGCGCGACAAGAGAATTCTTGATGTGGGTTGCGGTACGGGAGCGATTCTTCAACGACTGGGAAATCCGGCAAAGAACGTCGGAATCGATCTCGCGCCGGAAGCCGTTTCATTTAGCAAACAGCGTGGTCTTAATAATGTTCGCCAGGGAGATATTTGCGCCCTGCCATTTTCGGATGCCTCGTTCGATGCAGTAATTTGCTCCAGCGTTCTATATCATCAGTGGGTCGCTAATGTCGAAGGTGCGGTTCGCGAGATGCAGCGAGTGCTTTGCCCCGGCGGCGTGGCCCTGATTAATGTACCCGCTTTTCCGTTCCTGCGCAGCCGGCACGATGAAGCGGTGATGACTGCGCGCCGTTTTCGAAAAGAGGATCTCCGAAATCTGCTTCTTAAACAAAATTTTGAGATTCGTCGCCTGACTTATTGGACGACATTTCTTTTTCCGCTTGCCGTCGTCGCACGAACACTCGGCGCATCGAAAATGGGGCGTGACTTTGAGACGAACGGAGACTCGCTCATTCAGCGCGCATTGGGTCAAATTATGAGGCTCGAACTCCATGCGCTGAAATGGATTTCTCTCCCGTTTGGGGTCGCATTATTTGCGGTCGCTCGAAGGCAGCGCACAATGTGAGCGCACCATAGTCCAGGCACAGGCTCGTGAAGCAGAAACAGAACGCATTGCTCCTTTTGCTTGCAGCGGCTTATCTTTTTCTGCGCTGGCTGCTGCTCGTAAATCCGGGACACACCTTCGACCTGGATATGTACAAAGAATGGCTCTCCAAAGCGACGCAGTTTGGCATTCCTCAAATCTACCGTACCTCGCACATGGATTATCCGCCGCTCTACGCTTACATCTTACTGCCATTCGGCTGGTTATATGCCGGCTTGGCGAAGTGCGGCGCGGGTGGACCGGTCACCCTTACAGCGATGGTGAAACTTCCGCCGTTGTTGTTTGACCTCGGAATCGGATGGCTGATATGGCGCTGCACGTCTCTGGAAGGCAAGCCCGTCATCGTGCGAGCGGTCGCAGCCGCTGCTTATCTGTTCAATCCAGCGGTTCTGTTTCTGACCGCATATTGGGGCGGTCCGGATTCCATCCACAGCTTCTTTATTCTGGCCAGCTTCGTGACATTGGCGTACGGAGCGAGGTTCTGGTTTTGCGCGCGAGCGGACAACAGTCGTCGCAGCACAGGAGAGATCGCGACAGCTTGGAGTCTCTTGGCCTTTGCCGCGTTGATGAAGCCTCTGGGTTTGCCCTACTTTCCGCTTCTCCTTGTTTTCGGTTTGATGTTTTGCGGATTTCGCGGAACTGCTGCGGGAATGGTAGCAGCGGTCGTCGTCGGCCTGCTCATCTTCTCACCATTCCTGGCGCGCGGTGGAGCTGTTGAAGTTTTCGATCGCGTCCTTTCGGACATCGGGGCAATGCCGTTTACATCCTCGAACGCGCACAACTTTTGGTGGTTGATCGGTGCCTGGTATTATTCAGAGGCGCCGTGGATCGGTCCGTTAACGCCAACGCAGCTCGGTTTAATTTTGTTTGTGCTTTCGTACGCGGCGCTGTGCTGGAAAGCTTACCGCCAATACAAGTTCCAGGGTCGTACACTTTCGCCGTCGCAGATATTGGCGGTCGCGGCGATGGTCAGCTTTTCATTTTTCATCTTCTCTACCCACCTGCACGAACATCATTTATTTGCGACGGTTCCGTTGCTGGCATCTTTTGCCTTGCGGGACCGCGTTTGGCGAAACGTATTTGTTTGCGTCAGCTTGGCTGTGTTCGCCAACTGTTGGCTGCATGATATTCCGATGGACCATCCGGGTTGGCCATTCACAATCGGCGGCGCAACAAGCATTCTGCATCCCCCTTACTTGGATCGCCCTTACTTCGTCGGAGAATTGGCGGCTATTTGGATGTCAGTCGCGTTCAATTTGATCGTTTACAGCTGGGCGATGCTGGGAATGTTTCGAGGAGGTTCAAAGAACTGGCTGGCGCGGCTTTTACCAAGTATGGGTCGCGAGGTCGAGGGAACATCGGGCGTGAGCGACCTGGATGGGTGTGTGCAGGCGGATGGCGTTCATCCGCCCAGTTGGCAGTAGCGTTGATAGTCAGCGTTGGGGCCAATCAACCCTGGCGACACGCGATTTTGGAAACGTTTGTGCGCGAGGAAAAAGATATGTCCCGTCCGAAAATCGGTGAAAGTGGATATCTTCTCGATTTTCCCAGACCGTTTCCTCCATCTCCAATACCGTCGTGATTTGCCCACCGCGCTCCACGAGCTCCTTGAGCACTTCGTCAATTGCATAACCGGGACCGGTTTCCCACGCGGAACGCCAGACAATCCAGCGAGCGTGATCGACACCGAACACGAAGTCGGGAAGGCCGAGCTCTCGAGCTCGTTCATAGACCGGATAGGTTCGAAGAATGCCCATCGCTTGTGGAAGGCGTGTGTAAAAATGAGTCGGCTCCATTCCGTAATTTACGATGAGGACATCGCCGGGTTTTGCATTCTCGCGAAGAAATTTACAACTTTTCGCAACAGTCCCCGGATTTTCGCGCGGTAAATCGCGAATGTATTTGAACAATCCAGAGCCGAGGAAACGATCGCCAACTCTGGCCGGGACGTGGGCCCCCACAGAATATTTTCCAACGCGAATGAACCCTGTCGGATCCCATACGACCCACGGCGTGAGTTGCGCAAGTTTCGTAAACGCGAAAACCGCCAGAAGCAGAGCAACAACGATTACCTTTCGGCGGCTGATTTTGCCGATGGCTATTGCCGCAGAGATCGCTGCGAGGGGCAGGACCGCGGAAGCGTAGCGCATTCCGGCGAGCCAGAGGCTGTCGCTTGATTGAGTAATGGCTGTGTACAAGGCATAGGCAACGACCGTGGCCATAACAGCGATGAGGATCGACAACTCGTTCGTTTCCCAGAAGGGGCGCGAATTCTCGCGCGGAGCCGGCTCAACGGTTTGGCTTCCACACCGACTGCCATTCCTCTTCCAATGGATCGAGAATGCGGCTATCAGGAGTATTCCAGTTCCGATGAGCGGTGTAACCGAAGTGAATTCGATGAGCGCCTGAGTGCAGCGTTCGAAAAACTCTCCGACCGATTGAGCGGCGGTGGTGTTTAGAGCCGATCCGCTGGAGGAGAGAGACGAAAGCGCTAGCCAGGGCAAAGTGAGAAGTGCGACTGCCGGCGCGGCAATCCAAATCCACCGGCGTTGTTCCGCAAAAGGCCGGTAGGTAAAAGTCAGGCCGCCCAGCGCGACGACTGGTGCGAGTCCGTACGGATGAGTATGAAATAGAAGAATGGCTGCGAGAACGAACATCGCGCAGTTCCGCGCGGACTTCATTTTGAAGAAGGCGAGAAAAAGCCAGCAAATGAGCAGCAGGTTTAACGCGCAGTAGCGGCATTGCCTTGCATAGAGCAGGAATTGAACGGAAAAAATCAGTAGCGCGGCGGCGGAAAATGCGACGAGGCGGCTTCGTAGTTCCCGCCAAAGAAAAAAATATGCGAGCAAGATCGACATCCAGCCGGCGAGTGCGAACGGAAAGCGCGCTGCGAATGTGTTCTGGCCAAAAATCAGGAACGAACCAGCGGTAAGATAATATTGCACCCAAGGATGCGTTACCATTACCAGATCGCGGTTCAGACGCGCGCCGTGGTCGGAATCCAGAAATGCAGCCCCGTCCCACGCTTTTGGGACACCAAACTTCAGAATGTTGACAGCCAGCGCTGCTGTGTCGCCTTCATCCTCCCACAGATAATCGGCGCCGAGGTTAGTAAAAATAAACAGCGCTCCAATGGCAGCTGCGATTAAGAGTGGCCAATGAAAGCGCAACTTGGTCATGCCTTCAGAAAAAGCGCGCTTCATCAGAACCTCGTTATCTACGAGTTATCCGGTCGATCGTTTGTCAAAGTTTCATCCGCTGATCGATGAGATCCGCGAGAAGGCCAATGAACAGTGTCTGAATGCCCGTCAGCGTCAATGTGATGGATAGTCCTCCCAAATGGTGTTGCCCGATGTAATCAATTACGCCTTTCAGCACACCCAAGACGATGAGGATTATCGCCGGCGGCACAAAAACGTTGAGAGGTTTGAAACAAGCGCAAATACGAATGACGAGAACAGTAAAGTTTATGAAATCGCGAACGGGATGGATCGATGATTTTCCAACCCGCTTGTGGTAATTGATCGGCACGAACTTCACCCGGTAGTGATTCGTCAGCATCGCCAAGGTAACGGTGGTGGTGAACGAAAATCCGTCCGGGTACATCGGAAGAAAGCGCAACGCGATATCTCTCCGAAAAATCCGAAAGCCCGAGTTCAAGTCCGGGATTTTTTGTCCGCTTAAGTATTCCGCCAATTGGGTGATGATCCACTTTCCAAGCCGCCGCAAAATCGGAATCTTGACCACATCGCCGGTCCGCGCGGCGATTACCATATCAGACTCGGTCGTATCGGCGACCAGTCGTGGAACATCCTCAAGCGGATAAGTTCCGTCGGCGTCCGTAATCATGATCAGTTCGTAGCTTGCTCTCCTCAGGCCGTCTTTCAGCGATGCGCCGTAGCCGCGCGTAGTTTCGTGTTCGATCAATATGACCGGCAGCGTTCGGGCAATCTCGCCAGTGCGATCGCGTGAGCCGTCGTTAATGACGATGATTTCCATTTCCTTGAACAGGTCACGATGCTTTTCAATTGCGGCAACGGTGGCGGCCAAGGAGGCCTCTTCGTCGCAGGCAGGAATCAACACGCTTACCGAGCTTGGGATGACGCTCATTGAAAGGAGAAGCCTTGACTCGTAGCGAAATCGGAAATTTTGGTCAAGAAAAGGTCGCCGCAAAACCCGGGGTGGCCTCGACATGAATTCCCCGGCTTGGTAGTGATAACCTGATGTTCACGCGGCTGCGTTACGCGGGCTTGATCCTCTGCCTGCTTTCGGTTGGTCTGAAGTTTTGGCTCGTCGCGGCGCAACCAGTCGTCGCGCACGCAAATGCATCATTTGACGATCGTCTCTTTCTCGCGCTGGCCGAACAAACCCTGAAAGGCAACTGGTTGGGGCCATACAGCCAGTTCACGCTGATGAAGGGCCCGATGTACTCGTTGTTCATCGCGGGCGCTTATCTGGCTCGGGTACCGTTGCCCGTTGCGCAGCATTTCCTGTATTTGTGCGGCTGCGCTTTCCTCGTGGTCGCGTTGCGTCCCTGTTTCAGTGCGAGCTGGCAGGCGCCGATTCTGTTCACGGTGCTTTGGTGGCAACCGATGAGTTACGTGGAACTCGACGTCTTGCGGCAAAACATTTACACACCTCTGACGCTCTTGGTGTTTGCTGGATTAGTTGCGCTCGAGACTCGGCGAACTGCCGGGCTTACCGCTCGGTTGCTTTGGGGTGCGCTGCTGGGATTTAGCGCAGCCGCGTTTTATCTCACTCGAGAGGAGGGCGTCTGGGTTCTCCCTGGCGCGGCGCTGTTGATTGGCGCGAGTGTTTGGAATTGCTGGCGCGAACCTCGATCGCGGCGCGGCTTTTTTGGACAGGCGGTCATGGCCATCATTTGTGCTGCGGTAGTTGTGCTCGCCATCTCTACGCTCAACTTCCGCTACTACGGTTGGTTTGGCACGGTGGAACTTCGCGCCCGCGAGTTTTTATCTGCCTATGGTGCACTGCAACGACCAGTTGCTTCGGAGGAGATACCGTACGTTCCAGTGACGAGAGAGATGCGCATGAGGCTCTATGATGTCAGCCCGTCTTTTAGAGAACTGCGGCCGTGCTTGGAAGGTCCAGTCGGTCTGGAGTGGGCGAATTATTCCGATTATCTGACGGGGCGACCTGCCGAAGAACTCCAAATCGGAGGCGGTTCATTCATGTGGGCACTTCGCGATTGCGTCATTGCTTCAGGTCACGGCGGCAGCGCCGAAGAAGCGCTTCAATTTTATCGTTCGATGGCAAAGGAAATTAATCGTGCGTGCGACGAAGGCCGCGCGAATCCGTGTCGGAGTCGCCGGGATACGCTGCTGCCGCGCTCCAAGTCCGGCGGAATGGAGCGGATGGTAAAAATTTTTCCTTGGTATGTCGCCGATTTTTTTCTGTTCCGTGGATTCACGGCGTATCCGACGGAGAGTTGGGGATCGGCCGATTTGTTGGAATTGTTTCGAGATCTCACCCGTTGGCGGTTGGCGCCATCAACCGAAGCGCCGGAGTTTGATGTGCCGCTCTCGCGAAACGATCGCTATCGCATTCAGATCCTGGAATTAATCGGCGTGGGATGTCGCTGGTTGTGCATCGCTACCGTTATCAGTGGAGGCGTGGCGTGGATCTGGGCCTTCTACCGCATCCTCTGTCGCAGGCGAATAAGTTATTTGTTCCTCGTTTCGACTGCAGCGCTTGGCTCAGCTCTGACTGTGCTTGTACTCAACATGCTTGTGCACGTGTTGGCGTTTCGAAATCAAGGGCCGACTGCGCTTCACCAAGGCTACCCGTTACTCTTGTTGTTTGGAGTGACAGCGTGGGCTGCCAGTGCCGATCCACGCGAAAAAGTTCACGGAACGCCAATCGATTCCACTCTGGAGCATCATTGATTCGGCCAATCCACACGGAAGATTCGTGCATGCGCGAGGTCCGTCTTCTGCGAAAACAGGTAGGTGTCGCCGGAAAACCGGTGGAAATGGATATTCTCACGGTTTTCCCATCCGGTTTCCTTTATCTCTGCCATGCTCGTGATTTGCCCGCCGTCTGCCAACAGGTGATCAGCCACTTCGGGCCAGTGAATTCCCAGATAATCATCCCAATTGAAGCGCCATATCACCCAATGGGCGTGATCGACCGCAAATATGTAGTCAGGTAAGCCATAACGCCGCGCCGCGTCGTAAATCGGATCCTGCCGCATGATTTTCATCCCTTGGGGCAATTTCGTGTGAAAATAGAGCGGCTCGGATTCGTAATTCGTTATCACTAAATCGCGCGGATGGGCGTGTTGACGAAGGAATTCGCTGGATTCGCCCAAGGTTCCTATGTTCGGTCGGCAAAGATCTCGAACAAAGAGGTAGTCTTCCGTGGGAAGAAAAGAATCAATCGTGTGCGCTGGAACGTGTGGCGCGACAATTTTGTTTTCAGGATCGGGATTCTTATCAGCCCAAAAAATCCATGGCGTGATCTGAGCAAATCGTGTGAGTGCGAAGACAAGGAGCACTGGCACCAACGTCGAATTCTTGCCGCGACTAACGTTGAGAATCAGTAGGCCAGCCGCGATTGCCACGAGTGGTACCACCGCTGACGTGTAGCGTACGCCAGTTACCCAAAGCGCGGCGGTGCGTTGGGTTGCCGCCATGGCGACAGCGTAAGAGACGATCACGGCTATAATTGTGGCGAAGAGCTGTCGCTCAGTCGGTCGCGGCGAGCCCTCTCCCAGTCTACGACGTCGGATCGACGCGACGAGAGAAAGTACTACAACGCCAATCAACGGTGTAACCGATGCGCACTCGATCAAATATTGAAGTAATCGAATAAGAAAATCGGGGACGGTCGGCACCAAGACTGCGTTTTCGCTGTAACCGGTTCGGGCGAGAGCAAACCAAGGAACTGTCAGCGCCAGGATTGCTGGCAGCGTGAACCAATACAATCGCCTCTGCGGTTGAAAGTTCGGATCGATCAATGTTAATGCCCCGAGGGCAATGACGGCAATGATTCCGATCGGATGTGTGTGAAAGAGCAGAACTGCCGCAATTCCAAAAACGGCAGCGCGTCGTCCTGATCGCATTCGCAAGAAGCTGTCGATCAGCACGCATGTGAAAAGCATTGCGAGTGCGTAGTAACGAGATTGACGACAGAAGAGAAGGAACTGGACGGAACTGATCACCAGAATGCTCGCACAGAGGCCCGCTCGACGGTTGGCTGTGGCTCTCCAAACGAGAAGATAGACAACGCCAAGCGTTAACCATCCTGCGAGGGCAAATGGAAATCGCGCGGCAAAGGTGTTTTGACCAAATAGAACAAATGACGCCGCGGTAACATAATATTGCAGCCAGGGACTACTCACCATGACTAGCTGATTGTTAACGCGCGCTCCAAAATCCGAATCCATGAAAGTGACCCCATTCCACGCGCGAGGCAGACCAGATGTGACGATGTTGGACGCTAGAACCGCAGTGTCGCCCTCGTCTGCCCACAAATATCCCGAGCCAAGATTGGTGAACAGAAGCGCGCCTCCAATTGCAGCTACCAAGAGGAACGCCCAGTGCCGTCGGAATTCGGCGAACGCGTCTGAAACTTTCACGTCAGCTCAAAGGTCGCGACCGAAGCGGGTCGGCGCCGGATTGCGGTGACCAAAAATACACACGCACTAATCAGGAAAAAAATTACCGACAGATTGCGCAAGCTAAGAACAACCAACGGTAACGTTGGATGCGCGGCAAAATCCCAGTCTCCGCGCAGCCAACCGTTTCCGCAGAAGAGCCAGTGCAACGAATAAAGATACGCGCTAGTAAGAAAGACCGCGGGAATTGCAAACCACCAGCGGAGAAAAAACCAGAACGGCAAACCCCACGCAAAATATTGGAAAGCCCAATTGTCACTAACCCCAAAAAGAATCGTGTAAGCCATTCCGATCGTTGCGCAAACTTGTGCCGCAGAATGTCGATCTTTGCGGAACCAAGCCAGGATCAAAATGGCGACGAGGGCAATTAACCAGCTGTTCTCGAGAATGAATAGTGCTGGGGGAATGAATTTATCCGGCCATGACTGAATTGGCGCAACAGTGGAAAAAAGCAAGACGCTTGGTCCCCAGAGCGGAATGCCGCCGGAGGTTTGTAGAATCAAGCCGCGGTAGCCAAAAACGTTCGTCCAAACGATTTGCCAATCTTGAATTAGTGACGGGACATAAGTGATCACAGCAGCAATCGCTGCTGCCGATAGAAACACAATGCGTGTTTGCCACCGCCGGAACAGCGCCAACAAGGCGGGAAGGGCCAGTATGCCTGGCAACTTGACCCAAAGAGTTGTGCCAAAAACAGCTCCGCTGCTCAATGTCCGCTCTTTCGTGGCGAGCCAAATTGAAAGCAAAATCAAAAATGGAACAGCAGTATCGGTATTGCCATGGTAAGCGGAAATGATGATCGCGGCCGGACTCAACCAGTAACAGGCTGTTGCGAGGTAACGCCAGCGGTTTTCCGGAAGTAGCAAAAAGAGCAGCAAAGCGTTTCCAGCGTCCAGCAATGCAAAAGGCACTCGGAAGAGAATCCGGAATGGAATTCGAGTTAAAGTCGAGGTTTGCAAAATCAACGAACTGACTTTGCTGATAAAAGGCGGATGATTAGCAAAAGAGTTGGCGTGGTAATAGCCAATCAATCCGCGGTCAAGCACTTGCTGCGCGTGATCCTGCCAATCTTCCAAGTCACCGGTGCCGCTGGTGAAGACAATACAATAAATACGTAGCGCAGCGCCGAAGAGTATTGCGATCCAAAACCCGCTCAACATTGGAACAGAGATTGACGCCAGAGCGTGGTCCGTACGGCTGGACGATTGCGGCTCCATGATTCAACGCGGATTGTAAATCGCAAACGAAGACCGCCAAGGAGCTTTTCGGTGGCCGTCGCGCGCAAGACCAAACGATTCGAAAAACATTACCGGAGAAAAGAATTCGAGGCCTGACAATAAATAGCGCCCTCCCGAAAAGAACCTCCGCGCGGCGACACTTGGAGAGTTACGTTTTCCGCCGATAAACCAAGATGTGATCCACGGTCGGTGTCACGGTTAGCGACCTCTCACCCCAATAATAGTCCGTGCCGTCATCGGAAATGTTGACTAAGCCTACTTCTTGATAGTTCGCATCACAGAAGGCGTCGGCCCATCGGTAAATTGTCTGATCCGATTCCGGCCCGGCCAGCCAGGATCTGTTCATTACCACGAGGACAAGAAACCGTGGTCGCCCTGCTTCGATTTCACGGATCATTTCCTCCTGCATTCGGTGAGCATAAGGCTGCGGCTCCATTAATGCGTAGGTGTAGATATATCCAGTAGCGGAACGTCGTTGGGAGTAGAAATAGATTTGAGGCTCGGACCCCAACACCGCGATCGTGTCCGTTACATCTGATTGCGCACGGATGTATTCGGCAATCTTAATGGATTCTGCACAGGGATTTGTGCCATTAATCAATCGGTTTGCTTCGGCAAGCGGTATCTCAAAAAAGAAGTCGCGTTCACGCCAGAGCGGCCAGATTAGACATCCGCCAAAGATCGCGAGGACCGCAAAACGAAAAGCAGGCCTATCGGTTAGAAGCGACTTAAATACGCCGGCCATCGCCGCGCCGCTTAGCAATGACAGCGCCGGCAAAAAAAGAATAAAATAGTGCGGACGAAAATAAAAACCGGGACAAACGGCTAACGCCGAAAAAGACGCAAATGCGATCACGAAACCGGCGCGACTCCGAACCGGCGGGCTGATAGCGCAGGCTAACAATCCAACGGCCGCGACAGCCCAAATCGGCCACGCGGTTCCCAAAACGCCGCCGATGTGGCCGAGGAAAAGCCGGCCTGCCTCGGCGAACGAGACTTGAGATCCATATTTGGTCGCGTAATCGATTGTCCAGAACCAGAATTTCCCGAAGCTCCCTGAAAGCAGCAAAAGAAGACCGGTGAGAAAGCAGGGAGCGCTGACGCCCGAAATAAAGAGCAGATTTCGCGAAAGAATTCTCTTCAGGTCGAGCTCTGCGTGCCAATCGTGACTGAATAAATAACACGAGCCAAAGACAACGAAGAGTAATCCAGGCTGCTTCATCAAAAGCGCGAGGCCGAACAGACAGCCGCTTGTAAAAATCCAAAAGAGGCCGCGTCGATCCGACGACCGCAAAAGAACAAGGGTACCGGCTATGGCAAACAAAACAACGAAATGGGTGGCGTGCGCCGCCGTCCCAAGCACGTGAGGCATCAAAGAGAGAACAGAATAGCTGGCCGCGGTCGCGACGCCGCCCAATTCGCCCAAAACTTTTCGGCCAAGCAGAAAGATCAGCAGGATGGTAACGAGATTGGCCACCGCTAACCCGAAGCGAACTGCGGTGGTTGACTCCCCAAAGATCGACATCACGATGGCGTAAACCGCACCGATCCCGGGAAACTTCATACTATAGGCAAGCTTGTACGGCGAGATCGCCTGCAACAGCAGTTGACCGCTATAGGCGTACTCACCTTCGTCCCTTTCCAGTGGCAGGGCGGAAAGGCGGATTCTAGCCCACAGGACAGCCATTACGATAGCGACTAGAACAATCCAAGCGGTCAAGCGGAGGGACGTTTCGTAACGGTATCCTTTCGATTTCACAGGAGCGGGCGCGAGCAATCCGAGTCTGCCGGATTTTTGGCCGTTGCCAATGGGGAGTTTCCGGAACTGGCCATGGCATGCCCTCTGCTTACGGTAATTATAATAATTATGGTTACCATAAGCATCCGCCCTTATACGCTCCCTAAAGTCGGCCTTGTCGGTTTGACTCTCTTTTGTCTCTCCTGCCTCTCGGCTTTCGCGCAGTCCAACTACATCACCGTTAGTTCGACGCCATACGATCGGCAAATGACCAGGATCCGCCCAATCCTGACTTCCGACGTCGGAAAGAAAGATCAAAATCTTTCGCTTGCGTCAGTCAACAATTGGATCGGCAACCTCCGCGCAATTCCTTACGGTTTCTCCACGGAATGGAAGACTCCCGAGGAGGTTGAACATGGCGCTTATGCAGATTGCAAAGGCAAAGCGGTCGCTCTTTACAACGCCATGCATTCACGGGGCGCCGACAACGTCCGGCTCGTTATTGGGAAACGACTCCCGACCAGCCGTAAGACGCATGCGTGGCTTGAGTGGACGACTTCCAATGGCACCTACATTCTCGATCCGACCATCCTCTGGAGCGCCTGTCGGACCGATCATGCTGGCCGTAGCTCGTATATCCCGCTTTATGCCTACGACGGAGGTAGAAAGTATCGTGCCGCAACCGCCACTGGTCTTTTCGCCAGCAACCGACTGCTCGGTGGACAACACGTTGCCAGCCGCCTCTAATTCCGACGGCATCGCCCGACTTGCCTGATTTCCTTCGACCAACCTCAGTTGGGCGGTCGTTGTGTTTTTGGAGCCAATGCTTGAGGGGATGTCCGTTTGTTAAGTCTTTTTGGGGTTGGGCAAAGATTTGTATTGCCAAGAAGGAGGCAGTTTAGGTATTATCCTTTTTGTAGCTATGGAAATTATGAGCGCACATCTATCTCGCCTTTCCCATCTCGGGGCAATCACTTGTGGAATTCTTCTTGCCACCGGCGTGCCATTATTTGGTGGCCAGGCGCCTGTTCATCCGCGCAATCTTGCGCGCTTTAGTGCGGGAGCGCGCATTGATGACAACCTCGCCCAGGTCGCTCTCTTGTCCGATCATCCGACTTTCGCTTATCTGCTGCCAGATGGAACTAGCGAAGTGGTTCTCTCGCTTTCGAAGATCGAGAACTTCGATATGATATCTTTCTCGAACCAAGAAACCGTCGGAACGGTTACGATTTCCACGTCGAATTCAAAATTGGCTGCGGGTAGCTCGCAATGGCATCAAATCGCGAAACAGGCGCTCGCTTCAAACGTGACCAAGATGAAAGTTGGTCCGACGGAAGCGAAGTATGTGAAGTTTACCTTCAAGGTGACGAAATCAGGCCGCATCGCCGACTTGGGAGTCTATTCCACCGCGATTCCGAACTTGACGGTTGCGAATACGGCGCTGGCTGGCGGTTCGGAAGGCGCGGGTGAGGCAAAAGATTTTGGCGGAGGCAAAGACGCCAAAGAGGCCAAGGAAGTTGCCGAAGGTCCGCCGGCTGAAGGTCCGCCACCAACTCTCCCTGACCCGCCCCCGTTTGTGTTCGTCCCACAGATCAGCGAATAGTCGCAGTTCCGATTTCAAAAGGCCCGTCCGGTTAGACTGGATGGGCCTTTTTGCTTTCGGCGGCTGCGGCCGAAGCCAAAGGGCTCAAAGTTCGTCCTGAAGAATTTTAAAGATCTCGGTGTTGTCGATCGTGCCGTGCAAGGCTTCGCTGCCGCGTCCTGATCCGAACGCCGCCACATCGCCTATCGTCGGTAACGCCGAGCCCGCGTAAAAGGCCGCCGGTTGTGATTGTTCTTTTTGCGATTCAAGATTCGACGGCGCTCCATTGTTGTCTGGCAACTTCGACGCGCCATATGATTGCATGCCTTTCGGGCCGGTCGCCCACGTCAACCACGGTTGCCCGGCCGGATTCAATCCGAGCAATGCAATTCCGCTATCCCTGCGAAATGGAAATCCATTCGCGTGCAACCCGCCCATTGCCACATCGCCGGTGACGATGATAATCGATCTTCCACCGGCATAACGATGAGCCGTTGCCACGGCTCGATCCAGTTCAGCGGTTTCCGTTAATGTTTTTTCGGCATTGTTCGTTTCGGCGGCTTCGCGCATTCGCGCTGCGTCGATTACGAGCAAATAACCACGCTGGTTGTATTGCAGCAGCTCGATCGCGCGTCGCGCCATGTCGGACAAACTTGGTTCGTCGCTCCAGTTTTCACCAGTCTCCGGTCGGGCGGCTTGGCTTTCTCTGAATGCTCCAAAAAGTTTCGCCCGACGCCATACCGGAATAGCCTCCAGTTCTGCGCGATTGTGCACAACATCGAAACCATTGCCTCGCAATTCCAACAGCAGGTCGCGACTGTCCTGCCGTCCGCCATGCTTTGCTTTAGGGAGAAACTCGGCCTCGCTCGCGCCAAGTCCGATGTCGATCTTGCCAGCGTCGACAAATTGCCGGGCCATCTGTTCCGCGTCTCCGGCATTGTTCGAATGCGCATAAAAAGCGGCGCATGTCGCATTGGTCAAACTTCCATCACTAATAAGTCCGACCGCCCGGCCGCTCTCCCGTGCCAACTCCACGATCGTCGTCAACGCTTTGCCATTTGAGATCGACACCGAACGGTTGTTTACTTTCACTCCGGTTGCCAGCGCGGTCGCGGCTGCGGCTTGATCCGCGACTGCGAAATCTCGCGAATAATTTCTTACGAGCGCGAGATGCGGCATGTCATCCATCGCCAGGCGGGCGTCCGCTCCGCCAAGATAGAGCCGAGTTAACCCGATCCGTTCCGGCCCGAGTCCTTCGCCGATGATAAGAATGATTCCAAACGCGCGTTGGACGACCCAATGCTGGACATAGAGAACGCCGAGTCCGGCGAAGACAGCGAGACACAACAGGGCCAGCAATTGATTTCGCCACTTCATTTCTCCTGCCGCAGATACAGGAGAAAGAACCGCTTGTCGATCTTGCCATTCGTCGTGAGAATTCGCGCATATGGCTGGCCCCGTAATGCTGATCATCCGCGACGGCTGGGGCATCAATCCCGGTGGCAAAGCGAAGGCGATGGAAAACGGCGATGCCACCTTGCTCGCCCGGACGCCATTTCACGATCAGCTCTATCGCGACTATCCCGGCAGTAAGTTGAGTGCCAGCGGTCCGGACGTTGGCCTACCCGAAGGCCAGATGGGCAACTCAGAAGTCGGTCATTTGAATCTCGGCGCTGGCCGCATTGTTTATCAGGACCTTACTAGAATTAACAAGGCCATCGCCGCCGGCGAGCTCGATCGCAGTACCGTCGCGCAGGAAACTTTCGCCGCCGCGCGCGGGCATCGGCTTCATTTGTTAGGCCTGGTTTCCGATGGCGGCGTCCATAGCCATTACCATCACATGATCGCGCTCGCGAACGCGGCCAAGAGAGCCGGTGTGGCGGACATTCTCGTGCACGCCTTTACCGACGGCCGCGACACTTCACCAACCGGTGGCGCCGGATTTTTGAAAACGTGCGAGCAGGAATTGAAGAAAAGCGGCGCGCGCATCGTCGCTGTTGTTGGCCGTTATTTTGCGATGGATCGCGACCGCCGCTGGGACCGGACCAAAAAAGCATGGGACGCAGTCGTGCTTGGCCGCGGCGAAGTCTGCAAAGATTCTCCGTCGCAGGCGTTGGATCGACAATACAAAGCCGGCAAGACCGATGAATTCATGCCGCCGCTGATTTTCGCGTATCCGAACGAGCAACGCGTTCGCGACGGCGACGTCGTTTTGTTTTTTAATTTCCGGGCCGACCGCGCTCGGCAATTGTCGCAGGCGTTCTTGTTCAAGGATTTCGACGGCTTCGATCGCGAGGTCTGGCCGCAAGTCAAATTCACATCGCTCACGCAATACGACGTCCGTTATCCATCCCCGTTTATTTTTGAACCGCAAGAGCTCAAGAACATTCTGGGTGAACTGGTCAGCAAAGCCGGGAAATCTCAGTTGCGCATCGCCGAGACGGAGAAATACGCGCACGTCACGTATTTTTTTGACGGCGGCGTCGAAAAGCCGTTTCCCGGCGAAGAACGGCTGCTCGTTCCATCGCCCAAGGTCGCGACGTATGATCTCAAGCCGGAGATGAGCGCGTTTGAAGTGACCGACGATTTACTGAAGCGCATCGACAAGTTCGATCTCATCATCCTGAACTTTGCCAATCCGGACATGGTCGGTCACACTGGTGTCGTCGAAGCCGGGATCAAGGCTGTCGAAACGGTCGATCAATGTTGCGCCAAGATTATTCCCCGGCTGCTTCAGCTCGACGGCGAAGCGATCGTCACCGCCGACCACGGCAACTGCGAACTGATGCGAAATCCTGACGGCTCACCCAACACCGCCCACACCACCAATCTCGTTCACTTCGTCTACGTCGGGCGGGACGCGAAGAAATTCCGGTGCAACGATGGCATTCTTGCCGACGTCGCACCAACGCTATTGTTCATGCTCGGAATGGAAAAGCCTTCTGAGATGACAGGAAAAAACCTGCTGCAAACAATCTGACTTCTCTTGTGGTAGCGGCCGTCCCCGGCTGCATTTCAGATTATCGAATGCGCAAAGATCGTGGCGGCAACGCCAGCACTCGTAGCGACTCGTCGATGTCGATCTTCGGCCACCGATTACTCCACAGATCCTGGATCGACTCGCGCCAACTCGAACTTGGCTCGCGAGTCCGCTGTGACTCGTCCAGTGGGCCCGCCGCTGGCGATTCTAGCTCGCCATGCCGTAGCTCCGCAGCGGAGGCGGGTTCGACGTTCGACGGGCGTTTCGCGACCAGCGCCCGCCAGCGCGCCGTGGCGCGGGATGGTGCGGTGCCGCGCGTCCAACTCGTCACTCGCGCACCGTCGATGAAAATGGCGTAATGCGTTTTTCTTTGGGCGTGCACGTTGACCGGGCCCTCAAGTTTCCCGTTTACCATTCGGCCCCAGTAGCGCGCATAAAGTTGCGGCCTAACGACTCCGCGTTCTTTCGTGTACCAGGTCAGCTCGCCAAATCCGTGAGCGTAATCATCGGCGTCGCGTGCACCCGACCACGTCGCGGCGTCGCCCGGCTTGGGATGATTGTTCCAGACGAGCGTCTTGCCATTGCGCGTAGACTGAAATTTCCCTTCGCCGCGCGTGCCTTCCATCAACACGAGCAGCGTGCCACAAATCAAGAGCAGTCGTCCAGCCAGCGACAATCGAACTACTATGCCAGAAAGAAGTCGCGTTCGCCAGCGAGCTGCAATTCGCCAGCCTTTTCGCTTTTCAGGTGCCGGCTTTTCGCTTTTCTAGTGTCTCCTTCGTGCTTTGAACGCCTATCCTCTCGCTCTCAAAATCATTAACGGTTGCTGGACACTGTTCGCGGTTATCTGGCTGGTGGCGGCGTTCTGGGCAAAACAATCAATTTATCGAGAACGGGCAGGGAGGCTGTTGCGTTACAGTCTCCTGCTGGCCGTCGGCGCCTACCTGGTCTTCAAAGGTTCGCGACTTTCTGACCCGTTCGGTCTTCGCGTGATTCCACACGTCGATGCAATCGCGTGGACCGGTGTGGTGTTGTGCATCGCCGGGTTGGCGATCTGTATCTGGGCCAGGTTCACGCTCGGACGCAACTGGAGCGGGGTCGTGACGCTTAAGGGTGGACACGAACTGATCACCGCCGGGCCGTACGCACTCGTGCGCCATCCGATCTATACCGGACTCCTGATCATGATCGTCGGAACCGTGATCGTGCTCGGGCACGTCGCCGG
>Ga0210408_10001101_pt1 | contig 29627 bp, 28 predicted proteins | sample IncBWH4MmetaG_FD_155471 | JGI IMG/M metagenome (GOLD analysis project Ga0210408, IMG submission 155471) | Forest soil microbial communities from Barre Woods Harvard Forest LTER site, Petersham, Massachusetts, United States - Inc-BW-H-4-M | ecosystem: Environmental > Terrestrial > Soil >... | reverse complement strand
TGCAGCGGAACCTGAACACGACGCCGGGCGGCGTCATCGGCCAAGGCTTCAATCAGTATCTCTTCGGCTATTTTGGCACGGTCGGCGCGACAATTCTTTTTCTGATGCTGGCCTTCATCAGCCTGCTCTACCTGACGAATTTCCAGCTTGGGGAATGGATCCGCCGCCTGTGGGCGGGAGCCGGCAAGGCGCGTCCAGCGACTGTTGAGGAACAGGCGTTAGAACGCCGCGCGCGCGAGTTGCAAAAGCAGAAAAAGCAGCTCGAGGAGGAAGTCGCCCGCTCGGGGCTGGGTGCGGACATGCAACCTGTACCCGAACCGCAGGTGCGCGATTTGAGCGTGCCTCAGGCCAAAACCGGGCGTGCAAAAAAGCCGGCCCTGCTCGAGGCCGGCAAAGAACCTGCGCCGGCCGACGAAGTGGAGATTATTCCGGCGCACGAGGTAGCTGCGGCAACGACCGCCGAGATACTTGGCAAAAAGGCTGGGGTTGCCGGCAAACGGGCCGAGGTGAAATCCGACCCTGCCAAAGACGAAACCCCACCGGTGGTGAGCGCTGGAAACACCAATGGAGACAAAGCCGAACCCGAAGCCGCAGTGGCTGCCACTTCCGCGCCGGCAGACGCGCCGCCGCCCAAACCGAAACCGCCGAAAAAGCCCAAACCCATTACCGTCGCTTCCACACCGCTCATCGGGAATTATCAACTGCCTTCCTTTGATTTCCTGCAACACGCCGACCCGACGCTCAAACCGACGGAGTCCAAAGAAGAGTTGATGGCCAATGCGCGACTGATGCAGCAGACGCTGGCCCAGTTCGATATCGAGGTTTCGCTGGGCGACATCACCAAGGGCCCGACCATCACGCGTTACGAGCTGCACCCGGCCCCGGGAGTGAAGCTGGAAAAGATCACTGCGCTCAACAACAACATCGCCGCGGCGCTCAAGGCCGAGCGCATCCACATTCTGGCGCCGGTACCGGGCAAAAGCTCGGTCGGGGTCGAGGTGCCCAATCCGATCAAAACGATGGTGATTATTCGCGATCTGCTCGAGTCGGACGAGTGGCGCAATACCAAAGCCAAAATTCCGCTGGCGCTGGGCAAGGATGTGTATGGCAACCCGATTGTAGCGGATCTCTCCGAGATGCCGCATCTGTTGATTGCCGGCAGCACCGGCTCAGGCAAGTCCGTCTGCATCAACGCTATCATCACGTCGTTATTGTTTCGCTTTTCTCCCGACCAATTGCGGTTTGTGATGATCGACCCAAAGGTGGTTGAGCTTCAGCACTACAACATGCTGCCGCACCTGGTCGTACCGGTGGTCACTGACCCGAAGAAGGTCATCCTCGCGCTGCGTTGGGTCGTCAACGAAATGGAGAAGCGCTACCAGATTTTTGCGCGGGTTGGCGTCCGCAATATCGCCTCGTTCAACTCCCGCCCCAAGAACAAGCCCCTGCCGGCCCGGGAACCGGAATTGCCGCTGATGGCGAAAAAAGAAAAGGTCGAGCCGGGCACGGACGGATTTGCCGTCGAGGTGGACGAAGAAATCGTCGTGCCGCGCGAGGAAGACATTGTCATCCCGGAGAAGCTCAGCTACATCGTGGTGATCATCGACGAACTGGCGGACCTGATGCTGGTGGCGCCGGCGGACGTCGAAATGGCCATCGCGCGCATCACGCAGATGGCGCGGGCGGCAGGAATCCATTGCATTGTGGCGACGCAGCGGCCCAGCGTCGATGTCATCACCGGCGTCATCAAGGCCAATATTCCTGCCCGCATCGCCTTCCAGGTGGCCGCGAAGGTGGATTCGCGCACGATTCTCGACGCGATGGGCGCCGACAAATTGCTCGGCAAAGGCGATATGCTTTATCTGCCGCCCGGTTCGGCCAAATTGATTCGCGCCCAGGGTGCGCTGATCACCGACCAGGAGATCCAAAGCATCGTGGACTTCATTGCCCGGCAGGCCAAGCCCAGTTACGAGCTGGAAATTCACCAGCAGCTTTCGCGGTCTTCCGCCAGTCTCGAGGAGGAAAGCGGCATCGACGAGGACGAGGAAATCATTCAGCAGTGCATCGAAGTGATTCGCAGCGAGCAGAAGGCCAGCGTCTCGCTGCTGCAGCGTCGATTACGGCTGGGTTATGGGCGCGCCGCCCGGATTATGGACGAGTTGGAGAACCGCGGCATTGTCGGCCCCAGCAAAGGCGCCGAGCCGAGGGACATCCTCATCGACCTGGATGGCGAAGGTGCCGACGGACGGGAACCCGTGGTGACCTAACCGAAAAGGCGAGACTGGGGGCTGTCCTTCTTCGCGCCCTTCGCGCCTTCGCGGTTAAATAAACTCGTTGATGATATTCTCCAGCAACTCCTGCCGGCCGCTGCTGTTCGGTGTGATATCGCCCTTTTGCAGCATATAGGCTTCGAGTTCGTTGAAGCCGGCTTTGCCCGAATCGATTTTTGCGCCGATGCCGCTGTCCCACGAGCTATAGCGCTCCTTCATAAACTTTGCCAGGCGGCCGTCTTTACGAATGGCGGCGGCAATCTTTAGCCCGCGCGCGAAGGCGTCCATGCCACCGATGTGCGCATAGAAGAGGTCCACAGGTTCGAAGCTCTCGCGGCGGACTTTGGCATCGAAATTGGTGCCGCCGGTCCGAAGCCCGCTCATTTTGAGAATCGAGAGCATGATTTCGGTGGTCAGATAAACGTTGGTCGGGAATTGGTCGGTGTCCCAGCCCAGCAACAGGTCGCCGGTATTGGCGTCAATCGAGCCGAGGGCATCGGCGGCGATGGCAACTTCCAATTCGTGTTGCATCGAATGACCGGCGAGGGTCGCGTGGTTGGTTTCGAGGTTGAGCTTGAAATCCTTGAGCAGGTCGTACTGGCGCAGGAAGTTCAAGCAAGCCGCGGCGTCCGAATCGTATTGGTGTTTGGTTGGTTCCTTTGGCTTCGGCTCGATGTAAAACTGGCCCTTGAAACCGATGGACTTTTTGTGGTCCGCCGCGAGGTGCAGAAACCGGCCGAGGTGGTCCATCTCCCGTTTGAGGTCGGTGTTCCAGAGCGTGCTGTAGCCTTCGCGTCCACCCCAAAAAACGTACCCTGCGCCGTCCAGCTCGTGCGTCACCTCGATGGCCTTTTTGACCTGGGCGGCGGCGTAGGCGAAGACATCGGCGTTACAACTGGTGGCCGCGCCATGAACGAAGCGCGGATGGACGAACAGACAGGCTGTCCCCCAGAGTAGTTTGACACCGGTGCGTTGCTGTTCCTGCTTGAGCACTTTGACGATAGTGTCCAGGTTCCGATTGGTTTCGCCCAGGCTTTTGCCTTCGGGCGCCACATCGCGGTCGTGGAACGCGTAAAATGGCGCGCCGAGCTTTTCCAAGAACTCGAAGGCGACGTGGGCGCGGGTCTCGGCCATGGCCATCGAATTGGTGCCGTCCTCCCAGGGTCGGACGGCGGTGCCGACACCGAACATATCGGCCAATTGGCCGCGGATAGTGTGCCAATAAGTGACCGAGAAACGCAGTTGGTCCTTCATCAGCTTGCCCTCGACGCGTTCGTCCGGGTTGTAATGCTTGAAGGCGAGCGGGTTTTTTGAAGTCGGGCCTTCGTACTGAATTTTCGAAATGCCAGGGAAGAATTCTTTGGATGCCTTTTTCATGAGTTGCAAAATGAGGCCGAAGCCTAAGGCGCTTAGCGTTAATCGGCAAGCCCACAATTTTGCATTTACTGGCAGGATTCCTGCTATTTCACGGGCGATTTGGCTATGTACAAGAACTTATTTGAGTGGTGGCTGGGCCGGCCGAAGTCGGTGAGATATGCCGTCGCCTTCTCACTTCTGGGGGCGTCAACGGTGTTCTACGTGTTGGGCCGCGTCTGGTTTTGGGGCTGGGCCTGCGGGGGCGCGTTGCTGCTGATCAACTTCATCGATCGGGACGACCCAATCTAGCCGCCGACCCAGAAGACTCGCTCCGCCCTCCCCTGGCTGATCCCTGGTCGCCACCAGGCAGTCCTGGGCCGACCGTGAACGCGTCCGAAAGAGGCGTTCGTTGCTTTCCTGAACCAACCGGTGAACACTCTGGCATGGCGGAGAGCAAAGATGCGCGCGTGGTGGTGTTGGGGGCAGGCTTTGGGGGCCTGACGTTCTGCAAAACCTTCGCTCACGCAGCGGCGCAGGTCACGGTGGTGGATCGCACCAATCATCATTTGTTTCAGCCGTTGCTCTATCAAGTAGCGGCAGCCGGACTGGCGGCGCCGGACATTGCTCAGCCGATTCGCGCGATCCTGGCCGACCACAGTAATGTCAGCGTGCTAATGGACCAGGTGAAGGACTTGAAGCTTGCGTCGAGGCAGGTTGTGCTGGAGCGAAGCACGCTCGATTATGACTACCTGGTGCTGGCGCTGGGAGGTATTACCAGCTACTTCGGGCATCCGGAATGGGAAGAATTCGCTCCCGGACTCAAGACGCTCAATGATGCGCTACGCATCCGCAGCCAGGTGCTGCTGGCCTTTGAACAGGCGGAAGACACTGCGGACCAGGCGCGGCGGGAGAAGTTGATGACCCTCGTGATTATCGGCGGAGGGCCGACGGGCGTGGAACTGGCCGGCGCTTTTGCCGAGTTGGCGCGGACGGTGTTGACCCGGGAGTTTCGGCACATTGATCCCGCGAAGGCTCGAATCATTTTGATCGAAGCCGGCCCGTCGGTGCTGGCGCACCTGCCGCTGGATTTAAGCGCGAGCGCCGCGCGACAGTTGCAAGCCCTCGGGGTCCAGATCCGAACGTCGGCGCCGGTGAAGGCCATTCGCAGAGGTGAGGTGGAACTGGCAGGTGGGGAAATCATTCGCGCGGAGACAATTTTGTGGGCGGCGGGGGTTTCCGCGGTGCCGCTGGCGAAGAAACTCGGCGTTGAGTTGGACCGGGCCGGGCGGGTGAAGGTGCAGCCGGATTTGAGCCTGCCCGGGCACCCGGAAGTCTTTGCCATCGGGGATATGGCGCTGGTGCTTGGGGAGGATGGCAAACCGGTTCCGGGGGTCTCCCCTGCCGCGATGCAAATGGCCCGGCACGTTTCGCGGATTATCGGTGACGAATTGGATTTAGGTCCGGGCCGCGCACCCCGTCCGGTTTTCCGTTATTGGGACCGGGGCACGATGGCGACCATTGGCCGCTCGGCCGCCGTGGCATGGGTGGGCCGGTTTCACTTCTCCGGGATGTTGGCCTGGCTGGCGTGGTTGCTGGTCCACTTGATATTTCTGATTGGTTTCCGCAACAAGCTGTCAGTTCTGCTCCAGTGGGGCTATTCGTATCTGACTTATAAGCGCAGCGCGCGAATCATCACGGGCCTGCCGCCTGAGTCGACTCGCCCAAACTGACCGGAACCTTGTACGGCGGCCTCATCTCGTCGGTCGGCGGTCCCGGGAAACCCCTACGCTTTCTCCGTAACCTCTCGCATTGAACGTTCCCGGTCCCCCAGTCATGCTGAACTCGCTTGAACATGTCGCCGGCATTGCGGTTTTGCTACCCGTACGAGGAATTTGCCGACCAAATCAAGGCGATGCGAATGGTCCGCCAGTGGGAGTACACGTCGCGGTTTGGCGCCCTGGGCCGGGCACAGACCAGCCGGGCCAACAGCGCGCGCGTCGTGGAGTATTTCTCGGATTGTTATGAGGACCAAAGCGAGGCGGTGCACAAGGCGGAGCTTTTTCTTTCGATTCACGATTACATCGCAAGGCACGCCACGGTTTTTTCCAGGAAAGAGCTGATGGAGGAGGCTGGCGGCGGCCTTTTGTCAGTCGAGCCGGCGTTGCTGCGCGCAGTCCACTATGTCTTCACGATGGCGGAGCGGCCGGGGAGGGTTGCTCCCAAAGCGGTGCTTGGTCTTGCCCGGGCTCTTCAGGAAATCGAGCCAGCATAACGTTCCGACGATGCGTGGGGTTTAGCAGCGCCGAATCGGGCAAAGCCGGTCGGCTCGGCGGCGTTGTCCAACGCTGGATTCGCTTAAGGCCAGGTGTCGGCACCGGTGACCGCTCGTTTCTTCGGGCGCTCCTTCTCCAGACATTCGGGGCAGATGCCGTGGGTGAAATTGACCTCCGTATTGGCGCGGAGATAGGCCTCGACCTGGTTCCAGTAGCCCTTGTCGTCGCGGATGCGTTTGCACCAGGCGCAAATGGGCAGCAAGCCGCGCAAGGTTCGGACGTGTTCCAGCGTGTCAGCCAGGTGCTCGGAAACGCGATGCAAGTCCAGCAAGGCCATGACCTGTCGTGCCAAGGCTTGCATGGCTTGCTTTTGGCCGACGGATAACTGCCGCGGCTTGCGGTCGATGGCGCAAAGAGTTCCCAAGGCGAAACCCTCCGGCGTGACGAGCGGGAAACCCGCATAAAAGCGTATCCGAGGAGCCCTCCGGACGAGGGCGCTGTCGGCAAACCGCGAATCTTTCATCGCATCCCGGACAATCAAAGGTTCGGATTGGAGGATGGCGTGGGAGCAAAAGGCCACATCGCGGGGGGTTTCTTTGGAGTGGACGCCGAGCTTCGATTTGAACCACTGGCGCGACCCGTCCACGAGCGACACCATCGCGATCGGGACGCCGCAAATGTAGCTAGCCAGGCGAGCAATGTCGTCATACACGCCCTCCGCTTCGGTATCCAAAATATGGTAGTCGCGTAGAGCTGCCAGCCTCTCCGCCTCGTTCGTAGCTACGGGCGCTTTCAATTAGATCCTTTCTTCGCGGCCTTCGCCGCAATATGTCCCTATTTGCTAAATTTGGCAAGTAGATCTCACCCGTTTTTCTAATAGTTAGAAATGTCATGTTTAATAGACGGTGGCCGGCTGTCTCTCTTGCCGATTCTAGGCCAGCGAGGCGAGAATCGTTTCGGCGGCCTGGCGCGGGTTTTCGACGGCGTAAATCGGCCGGCCAATGACCAGCCAATTTGCGCCCGCCCTCAGCACTTCTTTCGGCGTCAGGGTGCGCTTTTGATCATCGGCTTTTTCTGAGCCGGTGCGGATGCCGGGTGTCACCAACTGCACCTCGGATGGCAGAATTTGCCGGAGCAGGGCGAGCTCCAGCGGCGAGCAGACCAATCCGGGCAGGCGGGCCTCGACTGCCAAGCGCGCCAGGCGTACGACTTGGTCGGCTACCTTACCGTCCAATCCGAGTTCGACGAGTGTGCGGCTGTCCATACTGGTGAGCACCGTCACGCCAAGCACCAGCGGCGCCTCGCGTCCGGATTGCAGGGCGGTCTGTTGGGCCGCCGCCACTGCCGCTCGCATCATTTCCAAACCGCCGATGGCGTGGATGGTTAACATTTGCACATCCAGCCGGGTCGCCGCGGCGACGGCTTTGGCCACCGTATGGGGGATATCGTGGAATTTCAGATCAAGAAAGACCGCGCTGCCCGCCGCGCGAATCCGGTGGACGAGTTCGGGGCCGGCGCTGGTGAATAGTTCGCTGCCGACTTTGAAGGCGCCGACTACAGGTGAGAGCTGTTCAATCAGGTCGAAAGCAGCGTCGGCTGTGGGGACATCCAAAGCCGCAATGATGGGATTGCGCATAAGCGGATTGAATCGCAATTGTGCGAAGGGGGCAAGTTCAGGAGGTGGCAAGGTTATCAAAGTATCAAGTATCAGTTATCACGTTGTAGGTGCATGTTGTTCAATGGGTTGACCTCTCGAAACGCTAGCTGAAAACCTGATAACTTGATAACCTGAAAACCTTCCCTTAGCCTGCGGGCCGATGAAAGTGATTCGCCATACGGACGCCGGTTTTTCCGAGCGTCTGCGCGAAGTGACAGCGCCTTCAAGCCTGTTCGATCCGGTAATTGAACACCGGACCCGTGTCATTCTGGAAGATGTACAGGCGCGCGGCGATGCGGCCGTGCTCGAGCTGACCGACCGGTTCGACGGCGCGAAATTGAGCGCGGACCAACTGGCAGTCGGCCAGGCCGAGTTGATGGAGGCGTCGCTCAAAGCCGACGCTTCCCTGAGAGCAGCGATCGCAGAATCCGAAAGGAATATTGCCGCTTTCGCGAGGAAATCCCGGCGCAAGAATTGGCAGATGCGGAACTCTCACGGCGCGCTGGTGGGCGAGCGATTCGAGCCTTTCCAGCGCGTCGGTGTCTATATCCCAGGTGGCACCGCGCCGCTGGTTTCGACGGCCTTGATGACGGTGACGCTGGCCAAAGTCGCGGGGTGTCGGGAAATTGTCGTTTGCACCCCTTGTGGAAGGGACGGCCGGATCAATCTCGCGCTATTGTTTGCGGCGCGGGCAGCGGGCGCGACGGAGATATACCGCGTGGGAGGCGCGCAAGCGATTGGGGCCATGGCTTACGGGACAACCACCCTCCGGCGGGTGCAGAAGATTTTTGGACCGGGTAACGCATATGTGGTGACGGCCAAACGGCTCGTGGTCGGGCATGTCGCTATAGATCTGCTGCCCGGGCCGAGCGAACTGCTGGTTTTAGCGGATGAAACTGCCACACCGAGGTTTGCCGCGGCGGATTTGCTGGCTCAAGCCGAGCACGGTTCCGGTCATGAGCGAGTTTGGCTGGTGACCACGTCCGGCAAGGTGCTCAAGGCGGTTGAGAAAGAGGTCAGGCGACAATTGGCGACGCTGGCGCGGCGCGAATTCATTGAGCGCGCGCTGGAAAACGCCTGGCTGATCCAGGTCAAAACGCAGGCGGACGCGGCGGCGCTGGCAAACCAACTCGCGCCGGAACATTGCGAGGTGATGACGCGCAACGCCCGCAAACTTTCCGAACGCATTTCGACTGCCGGCGCGATTTTTCTCGGGCCGTGGTCGCCGACGGTGCTGGGGGACTACGTGGCCGGCCCGAGCCACACCCTTCCGACGGGCGGGGCAGGCGCGTCATTCGCCGGGTTGACCGTGGACCAATTCCAGCGGCGCACGAGTGTGGTCGAGTACGACCGGACGGCGCTGAAGAGGGCGCTGCCCGCAGTAAAGAAGTTCGCCGAACTGGAAGGACTGGATGCGCATTGGCGCTCGGCCGAAGTCCGTTCCTCAGCCGATATATGAAAGCGCGTATCAAGTGATGGGACCACACTTAAGACAGCCATTAATCCGTCCGCTCGTGGAGCGCCTGCACCCGTATGTGCCTGGCGAACAACCCAGGCTCAAGGGTTTGATCAAGTTGAACACAAACGAGAACCCCTATCCGCCTTCGCCCAAAGTGCTGGCGGCGACCAAAGCGGCCGTGGATGGGCGCTTGCGGCTTTATCCGAACCCGACCGCGCAACCGTTGCGCGAAAAGCTTGCCCAACTCCACCGCTGCCGGCCTGAAAACATCATCGTCGGCAATGGTTCGGACGAATTGTTGGCGATGGCGGTGCGGTGTTTCGTGGAACCATCATACTCCTGGACTAAAGGAACCCGCTCAGTGGTCCAATTCTTCACACCCAGCTATTCGCTCTATCCGGTGCTGGCGGAAATTCATGGCGCCCAACGCAACCCGGTGTTGCTGAACCCGGGTTTCACCCTGCCTTCCCTGGTCGAGTTGAAACGCGGCCGGCAATGGGATTTCCGCGCGGCACTCACGTTTGTAACCACGCCCAATGCGCCAAGTGGCCGGGGTTATAGCACGGCGGAACTGGAGGCCCTTTGCCGCAGGCAAAAGGGCGTGGTGGTACTGGATGAAGCCTATGTTGATTTCGCCGATGCAAACGCGCTCTCCCTCGCGCTGAAGCACCCGCAGGTGCTGGTCGCAAGGACATTCTCGAAGGCTTATTCACTCTGTTTCCAGCGGGTGGGCTATTTCATCGGCCACCCCGAGCTGATTGCCGCATTGCAGAAAATCCGGGACAGCTACAACGTCAATGGTCTCGGTCAGGTCGCCGCCCTGTCCACGCTGAACGATTTGTCCTATTACCACCAAAACTTCCGGAAAATCATTGCCACCCGGGAAAAGCTAACTCGGGAATTGGCCGACTTGGAGTTCCAGGTTTTTCCCAGCCAGACGAATTTCATTCTGGCGCGTCCGCCCGAGTTTTCGGCGCAGGATTGGCTGCGGAAACTGCGCGACCGGAAAATCCTCGTGAGATGGTTCGACCATCCTGGGGTTCGCGATTATCTGCGGATCACGATTGGGACACCGACGGAGACCGCCGCGTTGGTGAGGGCGGCGAAGGCAATCCTCCACCGCGCGTCAGGCATCTAGAGGGGCGAGCAGGCCCTCGGCTGGGGCTCTTTCGGACTTCGGCCTTCTTTCGCCCTTCGGGGTCTCGGCTCCTGGTTTTCAATGAGGCAGTTTTGTCAGCCTTTGAGACACTTCCCCACGAGCAAGGCACCGCCCCCAGCGGCTCTTCCTGTCGGCACCTTTTTTGCTCAAAAACCGTCGTGTACCTGGACTACTACGGGCTGACCGAGGCCCCTTTCGATATCACGCCAAATCCGCGGTTCCTGTTCTACAGCGCCAAGCATCGCGAGGCCTTTAATCACCTCCTCTACGGGTTGCGCGAGCGCAAAGGCTTCGTGCAGCTTACCGGCGAAGTCGGCGCTGGCAAAACGACCCTGTGCCGGGCGATGCTCGAACAACTCGACGAGCACTTCTCGACGGCCCTGATTCTGAATCCGGTGATGAGCGCGGACGAGCTGATAAAAGCGATCGCCATCGAGTTTGGGTTGCCGGTCAACGGCTTGGACCGGCTGGACACCATTGCGGTAATCAACCAGTTCCTCCTGCAGCAGGTCGAGCGGGGCAAGGAAACGGTCTTGATTATAGACGAGGCCCAGGACCTGACGGATGAATTACTCGAGCAGGTTCGTTTGCTTTCGAACCTGGAGACGGATAACCGCAAGCTGTTCCAAATCGTGCTGATGGGCCAGCCCGAATTGCGCGATCGATTGAATAATCCACGCCTGCGCCAATTGCGCCAGCGTATCACTGTCCGCTATCATTTGCTGCCGCTGAGCCGCATCGAGGTGAGCCAGTATGTCCAGCATCGGCTCCATCTCTCGGGCGGCAACGGAACGCCCGGTTTTACCCGCCCGGCCCTCTGGCGGATCTATCATTACACTCAGGGGATTCCGCGCCTGGTCAACGCCGTTTGCGACAAAGCCCTGCTGGCGGGCTTTGTCGAGCGGCAAACGCGGATAGACTATCGCCTGGTCAACCGCGCCATTCGCGAACTGGAAGGACATATCGACACATGAGCCTGATCAATGATGCCTTGAAGCGAGCCAAAGAAACGCAACAGCACGCCCCGTCGCCGTCGCCCGGACCGCAGCTTCGACCGGCCGAACCCGCACAATATGCGCGGCACAGCCTGGGTTTGATCGTGCCGGTCGGCCTGGCCATCGTCGCCCTCCTGGGGCTCTTTTTGGCCTGGCGTTTGTTCCAAAAACAGGCTCCCGCAGACCCCGTGGAAGTTAGAGCCCAAACGCCCGCCGACGCCCCACCGACGCCTGTTTCCCCGGCTGCCGCTCCGGTCTCGACGGCGCCCGCTTCAGTCAGTTCGGACGCAAGTAACGCACCGACCAACTCCTCTGTGGCGACTGAGCCAGCGCCCCCAAAGCCGGCTCCGCTCAGGCTGCAGGTTATTGTTTATAATCCGGCCCGTCCCTCGGCGATGATCAGTGGCAAGACGGTGTTCATTGGTGATCGCATCGGGGAGTTCCGCGTCGTGGCCATTAACAAAGAGAGCGCCACCCTGACAGGGGCCGGCCAGACCAATGTGCTGAACCTGTCGGACTGAGTTGGAGCGGATGATTGGGAGCCGGCGTGGGCATCCCGGAAGTCTTGATTGAAGAATTGACTTTCGGCGGGCCTGTCCCTTTACTTTCGCGGGCCGCAGCTCTGGGATGACCCTCTTGCGCGAAAAACTCGAACGTTCGGCAATCCACGCCCGCGTGGTGCCGTACGTCCTGATCCTGGTACTGACCCTTATACAGGATAACTTTAGCGGCCCGGCGCGCTTCTGGTTTTATTTGGCAAAGATGGTTGTGGGGCTTTGGTGCATTTGGGAGATGCGTTTGCTGGTGCCCGAAATGCGGTGGGCGCTCAGTTGGGAGGCGGTAGCGGTCGGCGTTCTTGTTTTTATCATTTGGGTGGGACTGGACCCGTATTATCCGAAGTTCGATTTTCTAGTGAAAGGCGGCGAGCCTTGGAATCCGTATAAGCAATTTGGCCAAGGTTCAGCCCTCGGTGTTTTCTTTGTGGCGGTGCGCACCCTGGGGTCGGCCATAGTAGTGCCGCCGATTGAAGAGGCTTTTTATCGTTCGTTTCTCTACCGCTATTTTGTCCGGCTGGACTTTCCCTCGATGCCGTTCAACCGGCTGCATTGGCTCTCGCTCATCGTTACCTCGCTCCTGTTTGGCTTCGCGCATTACCAGTGGCTGCCGGGATTTCTTTGCGGCCTGGCATTTCAATGGCTCGTCATACGCAAAAATCGCCTCGGCGACGCCATGACGGCCCATGCCATCACCAATTTCCTGCTCGGCCTCTACGTCGCGTGTCAGGGCAAGTGGAATTTCTGGTGAACAAAGCGCAATCGCTCAGCCTCGTGCGCGATTTTGAACCCATTAACCTGCCAACCCATTTAACGTGCTGTCCGAGTGCTGCCCTGCCTGATTTTCGAAGATGAGCACCTCTTGGTGGTGAACAAGCCCGCCGGGCTGAATACCCACGCTCCCAGCCCCTATGCCGGCGAGGGTTTATACGAATGGCTGCGGGATCGCGAGCCGCTCTGCTGTGGTCTGGCGATCATTCATCGGTTGGATAAGGAGACCTCCGGGGTAATGGTCCTGTCCAAAACGCCCCTGGCCAACCGCTCGCTCACGCAACAGTTCACCGAGCGGATGGTTCGAAAGAAGTATCTTCTGCTGACGGACCGCCCGGTTCACCAGACAGAGTTTGTCGCCAAGAGCTCGCTCGTACGCACTGGAGAAAAATACGTCAGCCGCCCCTGGCACACGGGTGGCGAAGGCGCCGAAACACATTTTCGCCGGCTGGAAACAGCCGAACTGAGGAAGCTGACTTTGGACGTTAGCCCTTACGCCGGCTGCACGGCCATCAAAGCTGAACCGCTCACCGGGCGCACGCACCAGATCCGCGTGCATGCCGCGGACAATCGCTTGCCGATCCTGGGCGACACGCTCTACGGCGGCACGCCTGCCCCGCGGATTTTTTTGCACGCTACGGAGCTTAGTCTTAAACACCCCGCTTCTGGCCAGCAAATGACTTTTAGGGCGCCGCCTGATTTCGCCGCGGACGCTCGACTGGGGTTGCGAGCGGCTTTGCTCGAGCCGGAAGCGACGAATGCATATCGCCTTATTCACGGCGCCAGCGACGGCTGGCCAGGTTGGCACGTGGACCGCCTTGGAGATTATTTGCTGTCTCAAGGCGAACAATCGTTAAACACAGCGCAGCGGCAGGAGCTCGAAGGGCTAATGCGGACCTTTTGCGCCCGTGGTGCCTATCACAAACTGTTCATTCGACGGGTGCGCAAGGCAGGGGCTGCCGAGGCTTCGCCCCAACTTGTTTTGGGAGAAACCGCTCCGGAACGATTCACCATCCGCGAGAACGGTCTGGCCTTCGAATTGAGTTTCTGTGAGGGTTATTCCGTTGGACTTTTTCTGGACCAGCGCGAAAACCGCCGGCGGCTCCTCACCGGGCATATCGCGGCGGGATTTCCGGGCTTCCGGTCACAAATCACCAATCAAAATTGTGAAATCCTTAACGCCTTTGCCTACACCTGCGCCTTTTCCGTCTGCGCGGCCAGAGCCGGCGCGCACACGACCAGCCTCGATCTCTCGAAAAAATACCTCGAATGGGGCAAATGCAATTTCGACGTCAACCAGATCGAGCAGGCGGCGCACGATTTCATTTACGGGGACGTGTTTGATTGGCTGGGCCGGCTCGGGAAAAAGAACCGTCGCTTCGACGCCATCCTGTTGGACCCGCCGACCTTCTCGCAATCGAAAGAATACGGTGTGTTCCGAGCGGAGAAGGATTACGGCCAGCTAGTGACCAAGGCCCTGCCCCTGCTTAAGTCCGGCGGCGTGCTGTTTTGTTCGACCAATGCGGCAGATTGGCCGCCGGAAGCATTCCTCTCCCGCATCAAAGACGCCCTGCGCCGTTCAAAGCGGAAGGCGGTTCAAGAGCATTACGCGCCTCAACCTCCGGATTTTCCGATCTCACGCGCCGAGCGAGCCTACTTGAAAACAGTTTGGGTGCGGGTTGAATGAACGGCGTCACCACGAAAAGGAACGAAACGACACCGAAGCCTTGACCCGCTTTGTGTCTTTTATGCTTGTTGTGGCCGCGTCCCTCACCCGCGTTGGAGCGCCGTAAGCATCTCGCGATCGAGTTCGTGCCCGCGGAAATCTTCATAGGCCACATCCTCCCTTTGGCTGTCGAGCACCTCGAACCCACCCCTCAAGTTCCAGAGCGACCAGCCCCAGCCGGCCTCTTTCCATAAGTCCAGCCAATCCCGCATCCAGGCCAGCACCACCTGGTGCGGCGTGCGATTGAACGCGCCCCATTCGCCGACATGTACTCCCACGCCTTTCCCCTCCAATTGTTTCCAGGGGCGGATGCGGTCCCGCCGGAGAGTTTCCTTGTCCTTCACCTGTTCGCCCAGCTTCAGCGGCCACGTCGGCTCGCTCCATTTATCCGAACCGCGCATCCAGTTTGCCTTGTAATGAGAAATCTGCACCGGTTCATACCCTCGTGTGCTCTGCGCGATGCCTAACTCCGCCAACCCGGTGACGGGCACGGTCCCCCATTTGAGCCCGTCGGCGATGATGAGCCGCTGGGAATCCTCGGCGCGGATCGCCTGTACGAGCCTCTTGACGACTCGCACGTAGGTTTCCTCCGGAATATCCGGCGGTTCATTCAACAGATCGAAACTCAATCGCTCATTGGCAACCCCTTTATATCGTTTGGCCAACTGAGCCCAATGAAAAGAACACGCTTCCGCCGCTTTTTCATCTTTCCATAGATCCAGCGGCTCTTTGGGCGGGTTGACGCAATAGCCGGGCGCGCGGTGAAGGTTCAGGTTAATGCTTAGGGGCAGCCCAAGCCGGCGGCTATTTCTTGTCAACTGACTGGGTGATCAGGCTGATGTGGAAGGGCTTCCGAGAGCGGGCGCGCAATACCAGCACCACGACGAGCAACAGCAGCGCTGCAAAGCAGCCCCCGGCAATCCAGAGGTTCCTGGGGCTGAGCAGGTCTTGCCACGTGGAAGCTGCCGCCACTTGCGCCTTGGGACTTGGAGTGGTTGACGCCGGTGCCGGCTGAGGCCGCCCAGCGGGCGCTTGGGGTGCCGGTGCCGTTTTGGTTGGGGACGGTGTGGCTGCCTTGGTGATCGCCGGCGACGGTTTGACGAGAGGCTGAGATGGGCCTGCCGGTTGTTTCCGATCGAGATTGGTGGCGACGATCTGTCTGAAAGGACGAGGTAACGAGTTGGCAGGCGTTTGGGAAGGAGCCACCTTGGGGGGCGGGCCTGGCGCTGGACCGGGCGCGGTCGGTGCCGGGAGCAGTTGGGGACTTACCGGGGCCTTAGCTTGCGATGGAGTTGGCGCCGGAGTGATGGGTGCTTTGGCCACCTGAACTGGCTGAGCGGCTAGCACAGGCTGCGGCGCAGGAGTTGAGGTAATGGTCGCGGGAGTAATGGTCGTGGGTGCAGGTGCCGTGACCGCAGGTGTCACAGGCGCAAAAGTCGCGGGCGCAGGCGTCACTGGCGCAGGGGGCGCGGACTCGGCTTTTCTGACAGATTCCAGTAGCGCCTCGGCGGTGGACGGAGCGACGGAAGGCGATTGCTTTTTGGCGAGCGTCAACCTTTGAAATTCCGGTGGCAGGGGTGGCAACTCCACGGGCCAGGGAGCCTGATTGACAGAAAAATCAGTGATTTTACCGCGTTGACCGCGGAGCACCGTTAGCAGGGGCATCCGGGCAGCTTGTTGTTTATCGCGCCACTGTTTGTAAGAGCCGTTGATTGCGGCATCGATCGGTGTGCCGTGGACCTCCTCATTGCCGGTGGAGACCAAAACCACGGTCAGGAATTCGGAATGGGCAATCAGGCGCTGGACCTGTGGCAGCACTTTCTCGAGGTTGGCTTGCTTTTCATACTTCTGGGATTGCAGATAGGAGGCAACCCGCGCAGCAACTGCCTGCTGAGTTTGCGGCGAAAAGTCCTGGAGCGGGAACCTTCCCGCATAAAGCGCTTCGTTAAAAGTCCAAAGGCCCAGAGTGTCTCCGGGCCGCACCTCGTCCAGGCGGGAGCCCAGCAAATCTTGTGCGGCTTGAACCAAGCCCGGGACGCGATTTTTCATGGAGCGAGACGTCTCAACGATGAGCAAGTACCGGTTCCTGGGAGGAGCGGTGGCATTCGGATCAGATTGAGCCTGGAGTCTCCTGGGCCCATACGCGGCGAACAACGCGATACATGCTGAAACCAAAACCCCGGACGTGGTCTGGCTGGCCAACGCCCTAATTCGCTGGTGGCATCTTTTCATCATCTGCTGCTGTTCAGGTGTGCTCTCGACGGCGCCCAAACCGGTGCCGCTCCTGCCGGTTATGATGTTTAATCTCATCGGCCATTTCCGCCAAGGTATTTTCGACGGTTTGGATGAAATTCCAGCAACTGGAAGTCAGCCCGCCCAGGCTGCTCACCGTCTCGCGCTCGGCCAGGTCATCGGTGACAGCCAGGACCTCCCCGTAAGGGGCGAACCGATGCGCCGCCCGCTCAATCATTTGGTCGGCCGTTTGCCCCGCGCGAGAATAGAGCACCTCGATTTGATGAGGTGCCGCAACCGCGGGCTTACCTGCGGGCGGCCGGTTGCCGTCGAAGAAGATGGTCACGGGCGTTTCAATCGCGTCTCGATAAAGCGTCAATCGCCGGATCAGCTCATCGCGCGCGGCGGCGGAATGGCGAGGGCGGCCTGGCGCCAACTCAGGCCAGTTGTGCAACAGGCTGTAACCGTCGATTAAAATGCGAACCAGCGCCATAACGGACCATAGCTTCCGGCCGCACCGTTGGGAAACCCAAACCGCAGATTTTTGCTGTCCAGAGAGAGCGCTCCGGTCCACTATCCTTAAGCCACGATGCGGAGCAGGATTCTTCTCCTCAGCGCCAACCGCTGCACGACTAACCTATGACCTGGGTTGCCCGATTTCCACCAAAGCTCGCTCGCAGGCCTGGTTGACGGCTTCAGCAGAGATGCCCGCAACCGTCTTTCCGTCCGGTGGCACCACGGCCCAGTCCCGGTGCTGAAAGGGATGGCAACTGCCGGGAGCGATTGAGGGCAACAGCATAACCACGCGCTTGCCCATGGCGACCGCCAGGTGCAGCAAACCCGTGTCGCTGCCCAAAACCAGCGTGGAAAGGTTCACCAGGCCCGCCGAGAGCAGCAGTGGCGCGCCTGCGGCCACGGGAAAGCCTGCCTCCCTCGCCGGTTCAAGAGCGACCCGGTCAGCGGGACCGCCCCCAAAGAGAATCTGCAAACCGCGCCCGCGCCAGTGCCGAGCGGCTCCGAGATAGCTTTCAAGTTGCCAATCCTTCTGGGGAGAGCTGGTGAACGGCTGAATGAAGAGTGTCTGCCGGGCGGGATCCAGGCCACGCTCCGCGAAGAACTCGCGCGCCTCAGCTAAGGCAGTTTCCGGAAGAAAGTAGTGGTTTGAAATGGGCGCAGGCAGTGTCTGGCCTTGCCGGACCAGTTCCAAATGGCATTCGGCCGGGTGCAACCCCGGGTCCCGTCGCATCTGGCGCGTGTAAGCCCATTTGCGCGCTGGACGATAAACCGACCCCCATCGCTCGGGCGCCCTCGTGAACCAGGTCAGAAACGCCGTCTCGCCATAGCCTTGAAAATCAACAGCCAGGGAGAATCTTCCCCGGCGAAACACTCGCAGAAGACCATAAACCTCCATAGCCATAGCCTTAGGGTCAAATCCGCGGAACTTTGCCCGATCCAACGGGACAATCGACTCCACGTCGCGAAAACCCGCCAGCAAAGGCGCATATTCTTTTGAGACCAGGAACGAAATCCGGTCTTTTGGAAAGGCCGCCCGGACCTGGTGGACTGCCGGAAGGGTGAACAGGATGTCCCCTAAGGATTTGAGGCGCACCAAGAGAATCCTGCTACCTGGTTCGATTTCCGGTTTCAAGGCGGGGTCACTTATCGGTGAATTAGGGAAGGGAGCCAAGCTGAAACACGTGGTGCGTGAAATTCACGCCAAATGCGTGAAATTCACGCCGGGAAAGGGTGCGAATTCGCTGGAAAACGATGAAAATGGCTGGTTTTCATATCAACCAAGGCTGGCATTGGGTATGCTCCTATCGGAGTGCAGAGTGTCTTTGGGCATGCTGAATGGGATGAACGAAAGATGAAAACACTTTTGCGAAGGGTATCGACGGGGCTTTATTTCCAAGGGCCTGACCAATGGACCACGAACCCGGCGGAAGCTCATAATTTCAAGATGATCGACCGGGCGCTCCAGTTTATTCGCAAGTGGAAACTCAAGGACGTGGAGTTGGCATTCGCCTTTGAGAAGGCGGGCCAGGTCAAAAGGGTGCCGGTCGAGAAGCTAACCGTGAAGTACTCGGAAGGGTAAGTTCCTTCCCTCGGGTAGCGTTTTAATCCCGGGAGCAAACCCGACCCGGCTGTCGGCGGTCCACAGGGGGATCCAAAGATCTCGGTCTTCTACAATGAACCTTTTCCCTGGTCGATAATCGGACTGTTCGGGGAGCAGGGAGGCCGATATGTTCGCCACGGAATGTTGACGAACGCAGAGGGCGAATCCGCGCGGCCCGGAGTCTCCAGCCCCAAACCCGTTGATGCCCACGTGCATATCGTCGGCAACGGCGCCGGCGGGACTGGGTGCTGGCTACGGGTCCGCGGGTGGTATCGACCCCTGGCGGCGTTAATGCTCAGGCATATCGGGTTGCCGGGCCAGGCGATGAAGGGGGATCTGGACCGCCTTTATGTTGAGCGTTTGCTGGAAATGGTTCGCGGCTCGTCGCTTGGAGCGGCCGTGATTCTGGCGCAGGACCTCGTTTATGACGAGCAGGGGCAGCCCATCGAAGGGATCGGCACGTTTTATGTGCCGAATGATTACGTGCTGCGATTAGCGAAGGAACATGGCGAGTTTTTGCCGGCGGTTTCGATACATCCGGCGCGGCCGGATGCCTTGGAGGAACTCGAGCGCTGCCTCGAAGGCGGGGCGGTGATGATGAAATGCCTCCCCAATTGCCACAACATCAATTGCAATGACCGCCGCTTCACCCGGTTTTGGGAACGAATGGCCGAGGCGAAGCTGCCGTTGCTGGCGCACACGGGCGGCGAGCATACCTTGCCGGTGGTCCGGAAGGAATATGCGGATCCGCGCATCCTGGCGCTGCCTCTCGAATGCGGCGTGACCGTTATCGCGGCGCATTGCGCGACCAAGAGCGGCTTGTTCGATCCCGAGTATTTTCACATTTTTACGGGCATGACCCGGCGGTTTACGAATCTTTACGGGGATACCAGCGCGTTCACCGTGCCGATTCGAGGGCGGCACGTGCCCGAATGCCTGCAGGAGCCGTTGGCGCAAAGGATGATACACGGCAGCGATTTTCCGGTGCCGGTGTATGGGCATTTTCCCTGGATGCGAGGTTTGGTGGATTGGCAAACGTTTCGAAGCTGGCAACGACAGCCGAATGTGCTGGAGCGCGACTACCAACTGAAGCGGGCGATGGGATTTGCGCCGGAGACCTTTGCGAGGATTTGGGGCCTGCTGAGATGTCAGCCGAGGAGCGCTAAAGCAATTTGATTTGCGCCCGTTCCTTGGCCAGCGACTCGGCCACGGTAGGGAGGCGTCCGTTGCGGCGCTCGATGATGTGCTTGTCGATGGTCGGGTCGTAAGAGACCGGGTAACGTCCGTCGTAGCAGGCCATGCAGAAGGATTCCTTCGGCAGGCCAGTGGCTTTGATCATGCCTTCCTGGGAAAGGTAATAGAGGGAGTCGGCATTGAGATATTTGCGGATTTCTTCCAGCGAATGGTTGGCGGCCATCAATTTGCTGCGATCAGGAAAGTCGATGCCATAAACGCACGGGTGCATGTGCGGCGGGCAGCTTACCAGGACGTGGACTTCCTTGGCGCCGGCTTCCTTAAGGTTGTTGACGCGCGCTTTGCACGTGGTGCCGCGCACGATGGAATCATCGACCACGATCACGCGCTTGCCCTTCACCAGTCCCTCAATGAGGTTGAGCTTTACCCGGACATCGAAATCGCGAATGAGCTGGGAAGGCTGCAGAAAGCTGCGGCCGACATAATGATTGCGCACAAAGGCCATCTCGAAGGGGATGCCCGATTCCAGCGAGTAACCCAGCGCGGCGCAGTTGCCGCTGTCGGGCACCGGCACGACGACGTCGGCGGCGATGGGGAATTCGCGGGCAAGCTGGCGCCCCATCTCGACTCGGACCTTATAGACATTGCGATTGGCGATGGTGCTGTCGGGCCGAGCGAAATAGACGTATTCGAAAATGCAAAAGGCGCGCCGCTCATGCTCGGGGAAGGCCTGGGTGCTGGTGAGGCCATTTTGGCCGATGACAACAATCTCGCCGGGCTCGACGTCGCGGACGAATTTGGCGTGGATTAGATCCAGCGCGCAGGTTTCGCTGGCCAGCACCCAGGCGTCGCCGAGGCGGCCGATGCATAGCGGGCGGAAACCGTAGGGGTCGCGGACGCCGATGAGTTCCGTCTCGGTCATGATGACCAGCGAATAGGCGCCTTCGATGCGGCGAACGGCTTGGATGAGGCCATTGCCCTCGCCGTTGAGACACGGCTGGGCCATCAGGTGCAAGACGATTTCGCTATCGACGGTGGTTTGGAAGATCGAGCCGTTGGCTTCAAGTTGGTCGCGGAGCACGGTAGCATTGGTCAAATTGCCATTGTGCGCGATGGCGAGGCGACCGCGGGCGCAATCGCCCGTCAGTGGCTGGGCGTTACGGAGATGGGAGGAGCCGGTGGTGGAATAGCGCGTGTGGCCAACGGCGATATGGCCCACCATGTCATGGAGCACGTCGCCTTTGAAAACCTGGGAGACCAGTCCCATGCCTTTTTGCTCGTAGAAGTGGTGGCCGTCGGAAGTGACGATGCCGGCACTCTCCTGCCCCCGGTGCTGCAAGGCGTAGAGACCATAGTACGTCAGTTCGGCAGCGTTCGGATGCCCGTAAACGCCGAAGACGCCGCAATAATGTTTGGGGTAGCACTGCATTCGTCAAAGACCGCGTCGCGCGCAAACAATCAACAATGGGAACACCCGTTGCGCAAGCACCAACTTGCTCCGGGAGCGCCCGCCCCTTTCCGAAATTGGGTCTCGGACCCAACCTCCGGAATCCTCTTTGAATTTACCGGCTAATCGCGGAAAAACCAACCTTATAGATGAGCTTCCGGCAACAATATTTGACAATTGGCGACAAGAGCTCAATCCCGCATCGCTCGCGCGATGGCGTTCCACCAAAGGTCGTAAAGCTCAGCCACCGGCCAGTTGCTCTCACCGGCGGCGGTTCTGATCTCCAACACATCACCACCGACAACGCCGATGCGCGAGGCGCTCACTCCCAGCAATTTGGCGCGCTCGACGACTTTTACGGCATCCAGGGCACTGGTGGAAATGACGATACGGCCCTGGGTTTCGCCGAACAGCAGTGCGTCCAGGCGGGTGGTGTGGACACGCGTGGCTGCCGGTGAGGATTGCGCCGCGTCGCTGTTATCCTCTCCGGCCGGCGCCTCGACTCCGGCCTGAGACCCAACCTTTTCGCCGTCTGCAGGCACGTCGGGAACAAGGTCGATTTGTGCGCCGATGAGCCGCGGGGTCTCGCGGGCGGTTTGCTGGCTGATGCAACCTTCAGCCAGCGCGACGGCAAGGCCGCCTTCGCTGCAATCGTGCGCGCTTTTGATCGCGCCGGAATGGATGAGGGCCCGGAGGGCAAGATGAAGGTCTTTCTCTTTCTCCAAATCGGAGCGGGGCGGGGTCCCGGTCTTAAGGCCGTGGATACACTGCAAATACGCGGAGCCGCCGAGCCCTTGCAGGGGGTCGTCTTCATCGACCAGGTCGCCCAGCAGGATAATCGCGTCCCCTTCGTCTTTGAACCATTGTGTGGTAAGGTGTTCGGGTTTTTCGATGAGGCCGACCATCGCCACGGTCGGGGTCGGATCGATCGGCCCATTCGGGCTTTGGTTATAAAGGCTGACGTTTCCGCCGGTGACCGGAGTATTGAACGCGCGGCAGCCCTCGGCCAGGCCGCGCACGGCTTCGCGCAATTGCCAGAAGATCTCCGGCTTGTAGGGATTACCGAAATTGAGGTTGTCGGTCACGCCGAGCGGCACGGCGCCGCTGCAAGCCAGGTTGCGCGCTGCCTCGGCCACGGCGGTTTTGCTGCCTTCATAAGGGTCGAGATAAACGTAGGCGGCGTTGCAATCAACCGTCAGGGCCACCAGCTTTTCGGCAACGGGTGCGGCGTGACCCGTGGTCTCTTCCCCGGCGGAACCTGGCAGCGAGTCTTCCTTGATGCGGAGGACGGCGGCATCGGAGCCCGGGCAGACCACGGTCCCGTCGCGGACCATGTGATCATATTGGCGGTAGACCCAATTTTTCGAGCCAATCGTGGGCCAGGCGAGCAAGGTCTTGAGCACAGCGGTGGCGTCCTGCGCATCGGGGATCGCCTCGAGGCTGAAGGCGCGCACGGCCTGGAGATACTCCGGCTCCCGGGCCTCACGCTGATAAAGCGGCGCTTCGTCGGCGAGTTTTTTCGCGGGAATATCCGCGATGATTTGACCGTGGTTGCGCACCACCATGCGGCCCGTATCGGTCACCCGGCCGATTTCCGCCCAGGGCAAATCCCATTTGTCGAAAATCCGCTTCACTTCGTCTTCGCGGCCTTTCTGCACGATAATGAGCATCCGTTCCTGGGATTCGCTCAGCATGATTTCATAGGGCGTCATGTTCGGCGCGCGCTGGGGCACTTTTGCCAGGTCAATTTCGATGCCGGTGCCGGCGCGCGCGGCGGTCTCACAGGTGGAACAGGTCAGCCCCGCCGCCCCCATATCCTGGATGCCGGCCACCGCGCCGGTGGCCAGCAGCTCCAGGCAGGCTTCACAGACCAGCTTTTCCATAAAAGGGTCGCCCACCTGCACCGCGCCACGTTGCCGGTCAGCCGATTCCTCGGTGAGGTCCTGGGAGGCAAAAGCCGCGCCCGCCAGACCGTCGCGTCCGGTGGCCGGTCCAACGTAGAACACCGGGTTGCCGACGCCTTTTGCCGCGCCGCGCACGATCTGTTCGTGCCGCAACACCCCGAGACAGAAGGCGTTGACCAATGGATTGCCTTCGTAGGACTTGTCAAAATAAACCTCCCCGGCCACGGTCGGGATGCCGAAGCAATTGCCGTAATGCGCGATGCCAGCGACCACCCCGGCGAAAAGGCGCCGGTTGTTGGCCAGCGGCGACTGCGTGACGGGGCCTGGAGGTTGGATGGCGGATGACGGCCCGGTCACCGCCAGGGCTTGCCCCTCGCCGTTCGGTCCCGGGCCCGGTTCGGTAATCGGCCCGAACCGGAGCGAGTTGACGGAACAAACCGGCCGCGCGCCCATGGTGAAGATGTCGCGGATGATGCCGCCCACGCCGGTCGCCGCGCCCTGGAATGGTTCAACGGCGCTGGGGTGATTGTGCGATTCGATCTTGAACGCGATGGCCAGCCCGTCACCGATGTCGATGATCCCGGCATTCTCTTCTCCGGCCCCGACGAGAATCTTCGAGGATTTCGTCGGAAAGGTTTTGAGCAGCGGGCGGCTGTTCTTGTAGGAGCAATGTTCGCTCCACATGACGGAGAAGATGCCCAGCTCGGTATAGCTGGGCTCGCGGCCGAGAACGGCCTTGAGTTTTTCGTACTCCTCGGGCGTGAGGTTGTGCTTCTGGACAAGCTCGGGGGTGATCGCGGGGTCTATCATTGGCGTCCTAAATAACCTCAATGACGTGGCTGGTAATCCAAATGTCGAGTTGTTGAAAGCGGTCTTTGAGCGTTTGTTTGAGGGCGACAAAAAAGGCCCGGTTCTCCGGTAAATCTTCGACGTCGAGAACCAGCTTTGTATTGTTATCGCGAAACAAAGCGCCCTCGTGTTGCCAAAGACCGCGGACAACCTGCGTCTCCCACGACACGGCCTGGAACCGCGCTTCCAACTCTTCTACAGTTTTCCATAGTAACGCCTCCGGCACCGGCCGACCGTCATTGAATAGAACTGGAAGGAGAATCTCGTAACGGCGACGGGTGCTCATGCCGATGCGACCGGCTCGAGCTCCGAGCCACCCGTCGGGGAGGTACGGTCAAGGCGCAGCAGCCGCTCGTAACTCGCTGGACCTTCCACCGTAAACGTGATATTCTCAGCCGCCATGAGCGCCAGCGCAGGTTCGGGGACCATTACTTCACCGCTAGCCCAACTTTTACCCGGAAACCGCCCCAGCAGGTACCCCAAGGCTCGCCGACGCATCTCGACATTGGGAAACCGAACGATAATCATGGAGCTATCCTAAAGCTTAAGTTTACTCGTCGCAAGCTATCCTGATAGTGGCCAGGTTAAACTGCGGCTGGCTGCAGTCTCTCATCGAGAGCATGAACCAGGCTTTCAAAAACCAATCTTCCGTCCGCGCACCCCAAAATCGGCTCGCTGGCCCGCTCGGGGTGGGGCATCAGGCCGGCAACATTCCGGGCCTCGTTGCAGATGCCAGCGATATGGTCGAGCGAGCCATTGGGGTTGGCCGTTTCGGTGGCTTCGCCCTGCGCGTTGACATACCGCCAGAGGACCTGGTTGTTCTCCTTGAGCCGGGCGAGGGTCGTTTCGTCGGCAAAATAGCACCCCTCGCCGTGGGCGATCGGCACCCGCAGGAGCTTGTCGGGGGGAATCTGATTGGTGAAGGGCGAGTCGGCGGTGACGGCTCTCAGGAAAATGTGCTCACACCGAAACTGCAACGAGCGATTGCGGATCAGCGCGCCGGGCAGCAGGCCCGCTTCGCAGAGAATTTGAAACCCGTTGCAGATGCCCAGGACCGGGCCGCCGCTGGCCGCAAACGCCTGCACCGCCTCCATGACCGGGCTGAAGCGTGCAATCGCTCCGGTCCGGAGATAGTCGCCATAGCTGAATCCGCCGGGGACGATCACCGCATCGGCGTCGCCCAGCGACTGTTCCTTATGCCAGAGCAGCCGGGCCGAGTGCCCGAGCACGTGCCGCAGCACGTGAACAACGTCCTGGTCGCAATTCGACCCCGGGAATTGGAGAACGGCAAAATTCATTTATGATTTATGATTTCGGTTTCCCGTGACAGGTTCAACCGCGGCCAAATCATAAATCATAACTCGTAAACGCTTTCGGGCTCACTCGATGTCAAACCGGTAGTCCTCGATGACCGGGTTGCTCAGGATCTTGTGGCAGGCCTCGTCGATTTGCCGGCGCGCGCCTTCCTTGTCGGCGCCGGCCAGTTCGATTTCCAGGTACTTCCCCACGTGCACCGCGCCTACGCCGCTGTAGCCCATGTGCGTCAGCGCGCTTTGCACGGTTTTGCCTTGTGGGTCCAACACCGCTTTCTTTGGCGTAATAATGATTTTGGCTTTCATTGGGAACGGAATCGCCGCGCAGAATATTGTGCAAGACGGCGAGATGATGCCAGAAAATAAAAAGGACTACGCCAACTTCAGCAGTGGAAAACATTGCTTCCGGCTTCGTGAATCGTTTCAATCTTAGAGAATGATAGCAAAGCGGGTCATACCGTGCCTGGACGTGCATGCCGGAAAGGTCACTCGCGGGGTGCAGTTCGGCCAGGCCGAAGCCGGCGGATTGCGCAACGTCGGTGATCCGGTGGAGTTGGCCCAGCGCTACAACGAGCAGGGGGCCGACGAAATGGTCTTTTTCGACATCACCGCCACCGCGCATGGGCGCGCCACCATGGTCGATGTCATCGAGCGCGCGGCCGACCAGTGTTTCATGCCACTCACCGTGGGCGGCGGCCTCCGCTCGGTGGACGATATGTACACGATGTTGCGCGCCGGCGCCGACAAAATCAGCATCAACTCCTCGGCTTTGGCGAACCCGGACCTCATCCGGGCCGGGGCCGAGAAATTCGGCAGCCAGTGCATCGTCGTTTCCATCGATGCGAAGAAGGTGGGGCCGGACCAATGGGAGGTCTTCTCGCACGGGGGCCGGAAGGCAACCGGCCTGGAGGCAGTGGCGTGGGCCAAACAGGCGGTCGCACTGGGCTCGGGTGAGATTGTGCTCAATAGCATTGACGCCGATGGCACTAAGGCCGGCTTTGATTTAGAGATCACGCGCCGCATTAGCGAAGCGGTCGGTGTGCCGGTCGTGGCCAGCGGCGGCGCCGGCAAGCTGGAGCACATGGCCGAGGTGCTGCTCGAAGGCAAGGCCGATGCGGTGCTGGCGGCCAGCATTTTTCATTTCGGGGAATACACCGTCGGCGACGTGAAACGGTTTTTAGCAGGGAGGGGAATTCCGGTGCGGTTATGAAATATGAATGACGTTACCCAATCACGCTGGTTGCCGGTATTGTTGCTGACGTGTTCAAATGTGTTCATGACCGTCGCCTGGTACGGGCACTTGAAATTCAAAAACCGAGCCCTTTGGGCGGTCATTCTGGCCAGTTGGGGCATCGCTTTTTTTGAGTATTGCTTGCAGGTGCCAGCCAATCGCTGGGGTAATTCGGTTTATTCGGCCACCCAGTTAAAGATTATTCAGGAAATTATCACGCTGGCGGTGTTTTGCGGGTTCGCCTGGCTCTATTTGGGAGAAAAGCTCAAATGGAACCATTTTACCGCGTTTGTTTGCATTTTAGCCGCCGTGATGCTTACATTCCTGCCGAAACAATGAATACGCAATGGACGCCTTCGTTCCCCCTTCGATGAGCTTTTACGAGCAACTCAAATTCGATTCCACCACCGGGCTGATCCCGGCGATTGTCCAGGAACAAAAAACCGGGCGTGTCCTGATGATGGCCTGGATGAACCGGGCCTCGCTCGAGAAGACCCTGGCGACGGGCAAGACCCACTTTTGGAGCCGCTCGCGGCAGAAGTTCTGGATGAAAGGCGAATCCAGCGGGCACACGCAAACGGTTAAGGACGTCGCCTTCGATTGCGACGGCGACACGCTGTTGCTCCAGGTCGAGCAGATCGGGGCCGCCTGTCACGAAGGGTATCAGTCCTGCTTTTTCCGGTCGGTCCGGGAGGGTGGCCAAGCCATCCAAATCACCGAAAAACAACTCGAGACGCCCGAGCAGATTTACGGAAAGAAGTGATGGAGGACCTGGTTCCATTTGCCAGCCGCACCTACGGGCTGGTCTTTGTCCTGCTGCTGGTTTCCCGGGGGATGGATTTCCTCAGTACGTGGGTGGCGACGCCTAACCTGGTCCTCGAGGGCAACCCCATCGCCAAACGGCTCGGGTGGAAGTGGGGCATTCCGCTCAACCTGGCGCTGTGCTTCCTGTTCGCCTTCTGGCCGCTGCCGGCTATTGTCATCAGCACCACCAGCGTCCTGGTGGCAGCGAGGAATTTTCAATCTGCGTGGCTGATGCGGTCGCTGGGCGAGCAGCTCTACCGCGAGTGGCACGTCGAACGGGTCCGGGAAACCAGCGTGACGCTTTACCTGGCCTGTTTGTTCGGCCAGACGGCACTGACGGCCGGCGTGGGCGCCGCGGTGATTTATTTCACCAACTGGGAGAAGGACCAGGTTCCACTGGCGATCGGGCTTGGCATTATCGCTTATGCGCTGGCGGTGGCCTTTTTTACCCTGTTGGGGATTGTCCGGTTGCGGCGAGCGGCGAAGACGGAGGAGAGGAAGGGGGTGACGGCGTCATTGCAAACGAAAGCCGCCTCTCCGGGAAGGGATTAAGATTACGATTAAGATTACGATTAAGATTAGGACCAGGATCAGGACCAGGATTACGATTAAGCATCGCGGGCTATGAACGCCTGCTTCGACCACGAGCGACGCCGGGCTTACGACCGCGATGCCTAATCGTAATCTTAATCGTAATCTTAATCGTAATCCCTTCCTATGAACGCCTACTTCGACCACGAGCGACTCAGGGTTTACGGCCAGTCGATCAAGTTCGTGCTTTGGGCAACGGATCTTCTGGAGCGCATACCTAAGCACCTCTCCGTTTGGGATCAATTGGAGCGCGCCGCAAGCTCTATCCCCCTTAATATCGCTGAGGGAAACGGCAAGTTCACCGCACCAGACCGTTGCAGCTCGTTTGATAATGCACGTGGTTCGGCTTTGGAATGCGCAGCTTGCCTGGACGTCCTTTCCGCTCGAAGGCACGCGAATGATTCGCAGTGCCTTGATGGAAAAGAATCGTTGCGCGGGATCGTTTCGATGCTGGTCGGTCTCATCCGAAGCAACTCACCCGATCGACTCCATGAAGGTGAGGTCGAATACCGGTTCGATGAATTGAAAGCAGCGGAAGCAAAGCCTGACGTTTTCTGCTTTGATCATGAGAAGCTGAAGGTTTATCAGAAGTCGCTAACCTTCATTCGATCAACCGCCGAGTTCCTGGAGGCTCCGCCCAGAAACCTTCCGGTCTGGTCCAAACTTGATCGCGCCTCGACCGCCATCCCACTGGGTCTTGCCGAAGGGAATGGCAAGTTCACCCCTGCCGACCGCTGCCGGTTTTTCGATCGCGCCCGAAGTTCAGCGTTTGAGTGCGCTGCCGCTTTGGACATCCTTTTCGCAAAAAATCAAATAGGAGAAAGAGAAGCGAACGCGGGGAAAGTTAGTTTACAGGAAGTTGTTTCCATGCTGGTCGGTCTGATTCGAAGCAATTCGCCTGACCGAATACATGAAGAATCGGCGCCTTACAGCCTTTGTCCGGGCAAGAGGGATTGAGATTAAGACCAAGATTACGATTAAGATTACGATTAAGATTACGATTAAGATTACGATTAAGAGGAGGCCAACCCATAACCCGCTATGTATTCTCCCACTCTTTCCGAGTTTCTCACTCTCGCCGCCCAGGGCAATCTCATCCCCGTCACCCGCCGCCTGCTGGCCGACATCGAGACGCCCCTCTCGGCTTATCGCAAAATCCGCGGACCGGGCGAGTCCTTCCTTTTTGAGTCGGTCGAAGGCGGCGAGCATCTTGGCCGCTATTCCTTCGTCGGCTGCAATCCTCGGGCGATTGTGCGCCAAATTGCCAACCGCGTTGAAGTCGTGGAGAACGGAAAAGTGGTCGAGAGTTTTGCCGTCAGCACCGGACCCGCCGAAGGCGGCACCCAAACCGTCAGAGACGGCCTGGAGGTTGTCGAGCGGGTGATGAAAAAATACCGCCCGGTGCCCGTCCCCGGCCTGCCCCGCTTCACCGGTGGCGCAGTCGGGTTCATCGGCTACGAGTTCATCCACGATGTCGAGCCCGTGGTGCCGCGCCCGCCTGCCGATGAGCTGCAAACCCCGGTCATGTATTTTCTCATCGCCGACCAGTTGCTCATCTTCGATCGCGTCGCCCAGACGCTTACGGTGCTGGTCAACGCGGTTCTTGAGGATGCCTCCAGCCCGGAAGAGGCTTATGAGAATGCCACCGCTGAGATCGAGCGCCTGGTCTCCCTGCTCGAACAGCCGACCGAACATCGTCCCGCCACGCTGCTGCCCGAGGTTCCGT
>Ga0210408_10001100_pt1 | contig 29641 bp, 20 predicted proteins | sample IncBWH4MmetaG_FD_155471 | JGI IMG/M metagenome (GOLD analysis project Ga0210408, IMG submission 155471) | Forest soil microbial communities from Barre Woods Harvard Forest LTER site, Petersham, Massachusetts, United States - Inc-BW-H-4-M | ecosystem: Environmental > Terrestrial > Soil >... | reverse complement strand
TAGTCTTCGGCTATGTCGGCGGTGCGGCGTTGCCAGTGGATTCGAGAAAAGCGGACTAGTGAGCAATCGGCCTGTGACGACGGTACCATAGATCCGATCTCTGTCTCGGATCATGTAACGCGGAGCCCCATTCCAAGGAAATGCCTCGGTTATCTGACGTGCAACCCACTCCGCTGTCGGATTGGCTGTGACGTTAATCCAGGCAAGGTCCCTACGATCGAGCCGCATAATGACGAAGGCATAGAGCAGATCGAAGCTGATGGTCGGGACAACAAACTGGTCCATGGCGGCGATGTCAGGCGCGTGGTTACGCAGAGCGGCGATCGGCCACGCCGCCGCCCCGTCGAGGAGCGTAATGAACCCGCGCCGCCTCATTCCTGAACTCCGGTTTAGAACGCGCATCCCGAAGAGCGAGCACACTCAACTCGACTGCGGCCCCGATCCCACTTCGCCCGCCCTGCGAGCCTCCAGCGCCAGCTTTGTCAAAATCTTCTTCCCCGCGATGCGTCCCGACTCCCAGGCGCCGGTCATTTGACTGGGGCTTTTCTTCAGGTCCTGCACAAACGCCTCGCCCGCGAACACCAGGTTGCCGATCACCAGCGGATTGCGGCGTTTGACGCCGGGCAGCATGGCCGAATAGGCGGCCAAGAAATTCGGATTGGTCGTCCAGTCGGTGATATGGAAGCGGCCTTCCAGGTTGTTGCGTGCACCGCTCAAATCGGGTTCGCCGACGCGATCGAGCAGATCGAGCATCTGGTTTTCGATGTCGGCGTAGTGTGCTTTCTCCACCAGATCCGACATCGCGCCTGAAGCAAAGATGGTGACGAGCGGCTTGCCGTCGGTGCGCAGGTGCAGGAGCCAGGCGTGACGCTGTTCGTAAATCGTGACGAACGTGTCCGGTGCGATTTTGCGTTCGGCAAAGAATTCTGGTCGCAGCGGCACGAAAATCTTGGTCATTTTCGCCGCCGTCATGCCCGCCAGGACCGGATCCAGCTGCGAGCGCGCGCCCTTGTCGAATCTGACGCCGTGCGATTTCAGCACGCCAACCGAGAGCGTGCTGAGCACATAGTCGGCTTCGACCGTGTCCTTGTCGGTCACGACCACAAAGTGCTTTCCGGCCTTTCTGACCGTTTGTACGATGCGGCGGAGCTGGATATCGGCTTTGTAATACCGGGCTTCGTTGGTCATGGCGGCGATGAGCTTTTCGATCCCGTCCTGCAATTGCATGCCGCCGGAACCCGCATCGTCCCCCCAGAATTCATCGCTTGAGACCTTGGTCGCGCTATCGACCGCCATCCAGTTGTTTGCCCGTTCCTCGGCCACAGCGACGATCACGCGCGATTTGGACATGTCGGCCAATTGCCGGAGCGACACGTCTTCATCCCGATGCTGCGCCTTCCAGATCGCATACATCTCGTAAAGCCGGTTCATCGCCCATTCGCGCTGCTCAGGCGCCACTGCGCCTTCCACCGAGACATTGAAGCGCCGCGTGGCGGTATCGATGCCGATCGGCCCCAGATCGTAATGCCGATCGCAGGCCCATTTGTAGAACGGGTTCCTGGCGCCGCCATGGAACCAGTGCGCTCCGGCATCCACCGACACACCCGTAGACAGCTCATCAGTGCGCGCACGCCCGCCGATCCAGTCCGCGGCGTCAAGGAGCGTTATCTCGGGCCGCGCGATGGTCTCGCCAGCCGCGATGAGCTTGTCGACGCCTTCCCCAATGGTGATGGCAGCGGTCAGGCCCGAAATGCCGGCGCCGATGATGACAATATGCGCACGCATGGTCGGGGATTTTAAAGGAAAAGGCGAGGGTGTTGCACGTCGTTTGTGACTTCAACGAGACAGCGGAGCCAGCACGGCACTCCCTCATCCTGAGAAGCGCCTCGAACCTCTCAAAGGATGCAGGCCCATGACTTGCAGTTTACTCCCGGGCCTCGCCCTTCGAGACGCACGCTTCGCGCGGCTCCTCAGGTGAACGAGCTGGTCGATCTGCGCTGTGAGCAGGTCGACTTCAACCATGCTGTCCTGCAGGTCCGCAGAGTCAAGAAGGGCACGCCGGCTTCGGAGACGCAGCGGACTACATCGATAAGCTGCTCCAGGGTACGAAACCTGCAGACCTTCCTCTGCAGCAGCCGACGAAATTTGACTTAGTGATCAACTTCAAGACCGCAAAAGGACTTGGGGTTGCTATCCCGCCATCCCTTCTAATTCGCATTAACGAAGTCATCGAATGATGTTAGCTTCTGGACCCAAAGCGGACCAACGAGACGAAGCCGCCGATGTCTGGTCATGGCAGAGCGGACGACGTCGGCCGACCGCTCTGGAGTTATGGGTCTATTCCCTAGGAGAGCGAACGCCAAATGCGTCCAACTGCGGTACGCGATTGAGCTCGATAGATGCCGATATCGAACGATTGCGCGGCCGAAGAAATATTGCTGTGGATTCATAAGGAACAGATTGTGGCGGTCTGGCCGCCGGTGCTTTGGACTGATCAGTTTGATTTTGTATCCTAAAATCAGAGCGATAGGTCGATGCAAGATAATCGAGTGAACTAATCGTCCCGCCGACATTTCCCCCAGCGAGCTCCCGCCGTGAACTCCCGAATATCGCTTGTTCCTCCAAGCTCCAGGCCGTCCTGCGAAAAGTGCCGCTCCGATTAGTCGGCCGCTTGCTCGGCACGGTGATTGTGGGTTCAAGCCGCTGTGGATCAGTAAGCACCCGGTGGGCCAGTGACCTGAGAGTAATCACGGCCACAATTCCCCGGGTGTCGGCCTGTGCGTGATTCTTACTGCCCGACGGGCCGCACTCATAACGAAAGAAACGCCAATGGCGGAGTTCGCTTTCGAAGCCGGCAAGACGAATGGCCAGTACGTTAGCTTCAGTCTCAAGCTGACCTTTCAGGCACTTGTGATGGTCCGAATGCTTCCTTCTAGGTTTCTAGTAGTTGGGGAAGGGTCTGCCTCCATTAAGGCAGGCCCTTTTTTCCGGTTTGGGCCCGCTAGGTCACGACCGGAGGGCAGGATCGTCGTCCTTTGGTGACGTTTGTCGTCAAGCGCATCGACGACCACCTGGTGAAGCCGTCGCTGCCCGGCCAATACATATCGGTGCAGGTGCCGCTGCCCGACGGCACGAGACAGTCGCGCCAGTACAGTCTGAGTCGGGCCGACAAGGGAGAATCCCGCCAGTTTTCGGTCAAGAGAGTGCGCGGCGCAGCAGGAAAGCCCGACGGAGAGGCGTCGACGCTGTTGCACACCAGCGTCAGGGTGGGCGACGTGCTGAGCATGTCTGTTCCGTTCGGTCCCCTGGTACTCGATGACTATTCTGGGCGCCCTTTAGTGTTCATCAGTGCGGGTATCGGGATTACCCCAATGGCCGGGATGCTCTCGCACCTTGCCACCGCTCGGTCCCCTCTGCCGATCGTGCTGCTGCACGCCGACCACAACGAGAGCGCCTTCGCTCTCCGCGGCCAGATCCGCGACGACATCGCCACACTGCGCGATGCCTCGATCTATGTCTGGTACGAGCAGGGCGCCGAAAGCGAATTGCCGGTGCAAGGCGTTTTCCCGGGCAGGATGGACCTGTCACAGGTTCGCCTGCCCGACAATGCGGTGTATCACATGTGCGGGCCAGTCCCGTTCATGCATGGGATCCGCAGCGCGCTGATCGAGCTTGGTATTCCGCCCCGGGACATCCAGTACGAAATGTTTGGCCCGGCCCTGTGGCAGGCAGATTACGAATAGGCCAGGAGCTCGACGAGCAAGCGGTTTGCGCTTGCACGTTTGTTGGGCAGCTAGAGCGTAGCGCTACGTGGGATTTCAGTCTCCGCGAGGTGAGGGTTATTTCGTTCCGCAGTTTTGACCACGCTTTCGAGCGATGGCTGTCCACCACGTGCTGAAACGAAAAGCCGGACCGGTCAGCGCACATGCGCATCATGGTCCGGCTTAGATTTGGCATTACTGAACCACATCAAGCCGCGGCAATGTCAGCTCGCGATGCCGAAGCCGCGCACGCGCCTTGATGTGTCTCAGGTAAGGGGACGGTGCCCCTCGAAGGCTACTTCTTTTTCTTCTTACCGGTCTTCTTCGCCTTCGCCTTCTTCGCTTTCTTAGCCATGTTACCCTCCACAATCCCAAAGGTGGTTCAATGCAAGTCGACCTCGACGTGCACGAACATAGAGTACACCACAATTGCAGATTTGATACTGCGCGCTTCGAAGAAGGTAAACGGCGGTCACGCTGTCGGACGTTGAGGATGAGCCACCTCACCTTGCTCCGACGCAATGCGTGGATTGCAGCATCCAGCTCGATAATTTCAATTCTTCGGATTGTCGGCTGCCGCCACTATCTCTCCAACGGGCGGCGCGTCGGCTACTACGGAATCGGCAAGGCGGCTGTTTGCCATCTCGAAATCTATCCACGGGACGATCGCTGAGACGTATCTTCGAAGGCGGGGCATTTCGGCGTTGCATCGGACTGCGAGCCTCCGTTTTCACCCACGCTGCTACTACAAGCCGTGCCACGGCTCACCAACGGAACCTGGCCCGCACTGATCGCCGCCGTCGCCGCTCTCAATGGCGTCATTACCGGTATTCACCGCACCTGGCTCGATCCTTCCGGGCGAGGCAAGGCGCCGATCGACACGCCGCGCCGCGCGATGGGTTATCTGCTCGGCAACGCGGTTCGCTTCGGGGTGGCGGATGACCTACTTGCGGCCGGCGAAGGCATCGAGACGATGCTATCGCTGCGGTGTGTGTTGCCGGCCTTGCCGATGGCCGCTGCACTCTCAGCCAATCACCTTTCGGCCATGTTGCTGCCGCTGGGGCTTCATCGGCTCTATGTTGCCCGCGACGCCGATGCCGCCGGAGATGCGGTGCAAGCGGCTCTGGCGCAACGAGCAGCATCCGCCGACATCGAGGCGATCACATTGTCGCCTCGACTCAGCAACTTCAACGAAGATCTGCACGTCTTCGGCCGCGATGCCCTCCGGGCAGCATTGCGGATTCAGCTCGTACCGAAGGATGTCGACCGCTTCCTGCTGTCGTCGACCGGAGTCGACGCATAGGCACCACCGTCTTGGGTAGGCGTCGAAAGCTCGATCGCGGCGGCCCAATGCCGGAGAGGCGCGACCACGGCCTTCTAGAGGGCGATCGGACGGCAGGCGGCTCGGGCCCGCAATGGCTGCGTTGCGGCTATGTTCCGCCGGCCCTTCGGGCCTTTGCATCGCGAAGCAAAATAGCCGCCCCACAGCCATCCTCCGCTGGCCCTGCGGTCCTCCGCGGTGCTTCGGGTGCTGGCCCGTCCCGCCCATCGTCTCAGTGATCGCCACGAAGGCCGCGATGGGCGCGGCCGAACCGGCAAAGAGATTGATGAGCCCTGCCTCGATCTCGCTGATATGTGGCTGGTCCTGCCACGTCCTCGCTTCGCGGTTGGCGGCCCTGACTGGCCGGTCACTAAGCAGACCGTTAATTAGCCCAGCCCGATTTCGTAGGTGCCTACTCTTTGTTCAGGTAGTGTTTTTCCAGAAATTCCGACCTGAACGTCTGCGGCGGAGTGGGAATGTTAGGCCGGCCCTCCGGCATAAAGTCCATGAGATTCCAGTACGGCCATACCGTGTCGACATGGTTCATCGGCAATTCCGTTGCCCAGAAATGAAAAATCTTTCCGTCCCGCTTCCTGAAGACGTGCATGACCGGCCATTGCATGTCATCGGTGTCCCTTTGGCATTTGTAGTCGGCCTGAAAGGGGCACTCGTAGCCGGACACCAAATGGATCTGTGACCAGCCGCGTTCCTTTGCCCAAGCGTTGATGCGCTCGGCAGGCGCCTTGGCGATGGCGACGAAGGCCGCGTGGCGCGTGACCTGATACCAGGTGCGGTCGAACCCATCCATCAGCGACGTGCAGGACGGACAGGGCTTGTCCCAGTTCGGCCCGAACATGAACGAGTAAAGCAGCAGCGTGTTTTCTTCACCGAACAGCTCGGAGAATTTCACGCTCCTTCCGACCTTCCCGTCGTTGGCCCACTGAAACACGTAGTCCTCTTTTAGTTGACCGCCGGGCGGGAGCTTGCGGCGTTTTTCTGCCACGGCTTTTGCTTTGTCGACAAGCTCCTGTTCATCCTTGAGCAATGATGCGCGCGCATCTCGATACTCCTTGCTTTCGTTCGGATATCGTCGCTCGCTCATATTCGTCTCCTCCATTTCACCGTTTTTTGGGAGGGCTCCAGATCTACCAAAGCAGCGTATGCGCATCCAGCCAGCCGTGGCCAACACAGAACGGCGTGGAACGGACCAATGCACGGCGAATTGAAGCGGGGAACTGGCCGAGAGAGACGAATGATAGCGGGAACTGATGCAGTCGTTCTCGCTTGATTGAAGCTTGCAGGACTTGCGGTCGCATCAAGCGCAAAAACGGCGGGTTTTTGGAGCGGCCAGTTTTGTGGAAATGGCGCACCGACACGATTCGAACGTGTGGCCTTCGCCTTCGGAGGGCGACGCTCTATCCAGCTGAGCTACGGTGCTTACTGCTTACGCAGTGCTTACGCGGATCTCGCGCATGAGTGAACGCCAACGCGCAGCCCTCACAAGCCATTGCAGTACAATACTCTTTCTTCCTCACGTTTTGCACACGCGCCTTCGGAGAGCAAACGCCTATGCTAGCAATCGCGGAACAACGCATTCAACCAATCGCAATAGCGCTCGGAGATCGGGCCAAGGCGCGCCGGATCGTGGCGCCCAGAAGATGCCGTTCAGAACGCGCCGATCATCGACACGAGGAACGCCGCGCGGCTTGTTCGGCAGCTGATCCTGATCCGGATTTGGCGCGATATGGAAGCCGCCTGTCGGCAAATGACCCCATAAGCGTGTGTCGGATGATACGCCAAAGCAGTCACTCAACTGAGTCACATGAGCCGCGAGCAAACGTTCAGGCCGAATTAGGCCCAGCGCGCGCTGCAAACGCATCGCAGTTGTCGTCGGGCGATCGTAGTTTCCGGAAATAGCTCGGCAGGGGGGCCGACTTCAATACCATCAATCCAAGTACCCAGGCGGCCAGGCTGTTTCGGCGGAAGCCACCAATCGGCGCGCGATACGCTCGCCATCATGCCGTGCAGACGCGCCCTCGTACGCGCGCAAATCGATCCTGCTTCCGGCTAACTCACCCTAGACCAGGAGATTAGAAACACGAGCCCCTCGTAGGCTAGCCCAACGGCTGCATGCGACGCAATCCTTCGCGCCATCTCGTCAAAAAATGAAGCGGAGAGGGCGATGTCCATCAGCGAGTGCGACAAGAAACAGAGGTCTGCCACGTCAGCTTCAACAAGAAATCCCTTCGTCGGGCCTCGCGCCGACTCTATCAACGGCGATCCTGCACGACTGCCTCGGCAATAGTCGTAGCCCCTTATACGGGCAGTCCGTTGCGACGAAAAATGACCAGCTCGTTTATGCGGAGTCCCTCTGTGGGTTTCTGAAAATTCGCGGATTCTGCGTTTCAAGTTGCCGCCAAGCACCTGCAATTCAAGTCCTCCAGCAGGACTCCGACTGGGACGAGGTTGTTTCGGAATCACTTTATATCGATGTCGTCCCTCGGGCGCACCCTCGATATTCCGAGCGTCTCGTCGACCTCCCAGCATTCGCAGAGATGCACCATCGCGATCTTCGCGGCGTTGCTTCTCGTGAGTGCGTTCCCCCCGAGATGGGCGCGATACTCGTCGTCTCTGCGCGTGGCCATCGGTTCTCAAACACTTAATCGAGCGTAAGCATGGCCCTCAAGAAGATCGAGCGCAAGGACTGTGACGATGCCGAAGGAGTTAGGCTGCCAGCCGATAGGAAGTCTGCTTGATCGAGTAGATGAGGTCGGTGTGTTTGACGTTTCTTTGACTCATACCGCTTAGTCGAAGTGTCTTAGTCAATCGACCTCGATAGTCGCTGAAACCATCGACGCCCGAAATCGCGGAAATTTTCTAGTGAAAAGAGCGGAGATTTTTGACGGACTAGGTGACGGGATTTGACCGTCTACCCGATCGCATTGTCCTTGGAAATCAAGGTGCTACGGTCACTTTGAATAATCGAGTGGGAGTGAAGGGGAGTACCGTGGAGTAGTATCGGATAGCGGAGGGCACTCGAGCGAATCCCAGGCCATCGATAGCAGTCGATGGATTCTAAGCGACCCGCAGATCTGCCGCTCTGTCGGGCGCCTCCCCGCTCTTCGAACGGCGCCCATACGTCGTCAGGCCCACCCCAACTTTCGCGACTTTGTGGCCTTCAAATATTCGGGTCGCGCGCTGCTCGAAGAAGTTGGCTCGCGCGACCAGTTCTCGGTATCGATCACACGGTCGTAGATCGATTACTGCTCCTTCTTGAACAAATCCTGGAAGATGAGCTGGCCCCAAGTGCGGCCGCGTGCGTGCACCAGCGCGCCTCCCTCGTTGAGCTTTCCCAGCTTGACGGGTGCGAACCCGAGTTGTTTGGCCAAGGCCGCCACGGGAGCGGTCGCGTCCTCGTCGTCGCTCGACAGAAAGATGACCCGGTGCCCGCCCTCGACGATCGGATCGGCAGCCAAGGTGGCCGCAATCAGGTGATTGAAACCTTTCACGAGCTTGGCGCCGGTCAACGCCTTCGCGACGAAGGCGGAGGACGGGAGACCGTCCAGCTCCTCAGGGGGAACTAACGCGTTCATCGCATCGATGACCGTCTTGCCTTTCCAGCTCGGCAGGGCCTTCGCAACCTCGCGATGCTCCCCGAACGGGACCGCCAAGATGATTGTGTCGGCCTCCAGTGCATCCCGCAGCGACTTGGCGACGACCGTGGGTCCAATCGCCCGAGCCTGCGGCGCCAACGCCTCGGGCGGCCGGCGGCTCGCGACAGCCACCTTGATGTTCTTACTGGCGAAGGCCCGGGCGAGAGCCTGGCCCACCGCACCGAATCCTACAATCGCGTAGCTCAAAATACTTCTCCGATCCGTGTTGATATTGATTCCCCGGCCTTCAACGGCGCCGGTTGTCCGTTTCGCTGCGTGGCGACCTTTCGAGATCTTCGGACCGCCACCCCAAGCGATGCGCGTCATCGGTTCGAATGCCTGAATTGACGCGTAGACGTCCTGCCGTGAGCGACTTCCGCGCGGCCGGACGGTCACTTCCGGCGATCCGGCGTGAATTCAGATCGCCGAGAAGCCGCCGTCGACAGACAACTCCACCCCATTCACGAAGCTCGAATCGTCTGAAGCAAGAAACAGCGCGGCCGCCGCAATTTCCTCAGGACGACCCATCTTTCCCCGCGGGATCAGGGATTCGAACATCCGCTTCGCCTCCTCGGTGAGAACTTGGTCCTGCATCGGTGTGGCGATCGGCCCCGGGCTCAGCACGTTCACCCGGATATTTCTGCCCTTCAGTTCGTTGAGCCAAGTGCGTGCGAATGAGCGCAACGCCGCCTTGCTCGCCGAATACACGCCGTAGCCAGGAAAACCTTTCGCCGAAGCAACTGACCCGGTCATGAAGATCGATCCGCCATTGTTGAACAGCGGCAACGCCTTCTGAACCGTGAACAGAGTGCCGCGCGTATTCAGGCCGAAGGTCGCATCGAAATGCTGCTCGGTAATCTCGCCCAGTGGGACGGCTTCGCCCATGCCGGCGCTCGCGTACAGGACGTCGATCGTGCCCTTTCCGCGCTTGACTGTATCGAACAGACGGTCGAGGTCGCCGAGATTGGCCGCGTCGCCACGCACGCCGGTCACGTTTCGGCCAATCAGCTTGACGGCCTCGTCGAGCGCCTTCTGTCTTCGGCCCGTGATGAAAACGTAGGCGCCTTCTTCAACGAACCGCCTGGCGCTCGCTAGCGCCATGCCGCTCGATCCACCCGTGACGACTGCCACCTTACCCTCAAGCTTTCCCATCACTTCTCCTTTCGTCGTGCCGGATAGCATCTCTGGTCCCATTCGCGAGATGATGCTTCCCTCTGGTCGGGGAGGCCCCCGAGAACCTCGAGATGGGTCCGCCGGCGTCAGGCGTTGAGTGCGGAAGCGTGCACATCGGTGGTGCGAAATCGATCCGGCTGGACGACTGAAGCCGGCCGCGACGACGGGCGTCCGCCGTTCGGAATTGGGCCGCGCTTGTCGGCATGGGCTATGATGACCGCGCCTGCTACCCACATACGAGATGTTGTTCGATGTGTTGGACACGGGCTTTGGAAGGCGCACCCCAGCGGTGCTGGATTGCACCATGATCGACTGGGATGACGTTCGCTACTTTCTTGCCGTCGCGCGCGGAGGCTCGGTGCGCGCTGCCGCCGAGCGCCTCGGGGTGAACCACTCGACCGTGTTGCGACGCGTCGCCCAACTGGAGGAACGGCTCGGGGCGCACATGTTCGAGAAGCTGCCTTCGGGTTACCGCCTGACGGCTGCGGGGGAGGAGGTCCTCGAGCTCGCGGACCAGATGGAAGCGTCGTCGCACCAGCTGGAGACGCGCGTCTTTGGCCGCGACCAGAGCGTGCGCGGGCTTCTGCGGGTGACATTGGCACCGCCCCTCGCGACACACCTGCTTATGCCGGACTTCGCCGATTTCGCGCGTCTGCATCCGGACATCGAGATGGAAATCTTGTCGTCCGGCGAACTGGCAAATCTGACCAACCGAGAGGCCGACGTCGCGATCCGCGTCGTCTACGACCGCAAAACCCTGCCGCTCAATCTTCACGGCCTGAAGGGACCGGAGCTGTTCGGCGGCGTCTACATGTCCCGCGATCGACTAGCCGCGTGGCGTGCAGGCGCGCGTGATCCCATCCGGTGGATCGTCATAAGCATTCATGGAATTCCGGACTGGGCCCACGAGGGTGAGGTTCGCACCGCCGAGGTTCCGTTCAGGGCCACAGATCCCGAGGCGCAGATCGTCGCCGTGCAGCAGGGGATCGGGATGACGACACTGCCGTGCTTCGTCGGAGATGCCGATCCCCTGCTGGTGAGGGTGCCGGGCACCGACCTGCACATGTACGGAACGCTCTGGCTTCTCACACAGAGGGAGACACGCAAAACGAAGCGCGTGCGGCTCTTCACGGAGTTCGTATCCCGCAGGCTCGCCGCGTACGCTCCGCTTCTCGCGGGGCTGTCCATATCGCGCGACTGATGCGCGGGCGACGCTTGCCATAATCCGGTCGGAAGCCGAGCTGCGATCGCTCCAAGCGCCATCGCGGTCAATCCCTTGCGCTGCAGACGGTAGTCTTCGGCTATGTCGGCGGTGCGGCGTCGCCAGTGGATTCGAGAAAAGTGGACCGATCGATATTGATAGTCGCTGAAAGCGAAGATTTTCCGGAGCGATCAAATTCCTCTTTGAATTCAAAAGCCATGCGCATCTGACGGTTCGGGCGACGGGAGTTTTCAAGGCGGAGGAATTTTTTGCAACGGCAAATCAACTCATTAGGCAAGATGCGAACAATCGGGTGGCAGTGACGGGGAGTGCTGTGGAGTAGAATGGGTTACAATCGAACAAGAATGTGAATCGCTCGCCAGCAAAAGCAATCGATAGAAATTGAATGGTCGACTATTTTGAAAATGTCTGAGTTATGGTATCTGGGCTGCGACGCTGGCTTTAAATCCAAACTCGCGTCAGGATTTCATGCCGCTGGTGTGAAACGTACCGAGAAGCTGGGCGCCCCCGTGTCTTACCGTTCAACGCTCGCCACTTCGGGCGGCAGCCGATCCACATAAGCACTCGTCACCGCTCGGATTGACAGCACAGCGAAAAGCTGGCGCAATTATCGGCAGCGCGCCGACAGGGCGCCGCCGACCCGCGGCAAGGGAAGACTCCCACCTGTATTGCTTCACGGAGCGCACACCGCGCCTTCTTTCAGCCTGATGTCAGCGGGTGACAGGCGAACGCGAAAGAAGGTCCCGCCATGGCTTCGAACACCACCTCCGTCCGGACTCTGCCTGCACGCGCATCGCTGGAGTCGCTGCGCAAACAGGCGAAGACGCTCGCCCGCAAGGTCGCCGCCGGCGACGCCGACGCGGTCGCCCGCGCCCGCGCCCAACTGCCAAAGTGGGCGCCGCCTCTTTCACATCGCGACGCCCAGCTCGTGCTGGCCCGCGAATACGGCTTCGCCGGCTGGAAGGAGCTCCGCGAGGAAGTTCTCAAGCGCACGGGCAAAGGCCTGGAGTGGGCCGTGTCCGAGGCTCAGCGCGCGATCCACAACAACGACGTGGAGCGTTTGCAGGCGCTGCTGGCGGAGCATCGCGGCTTGCTGGCATGGCGTGATGAGGAGGGCCGCCCCCTGTTCCAGTCCACGACGCCGTACGCCATGGACGTCAGCGATCCTGCACGAGAGGCGGACTTCTGCCGGCCAGACTGCGCAGCGGTTCTGATCGACGCCGGCGCGCTCATCACTCCTTCCGTGTGGAACATTCTCATCCGCTCGGCCGCCGCTGGCATGATGGCGCTCCTCCACGAGAAGAAGGTGCTGCCGCGCACGCTTGTCGTGCTCGCCGCGTTAGGGGACCTTGCGGGCGTGCGCGCCTGCCTTGACGAGCCTCAAGGCGGCGACCGCGACACCGTGAACTTCGCCTTCATGAGCGCCTGCCGGTTCAAGCGTGAAGCCGTTGCGGCGACGCTGCTTACTCGCGCAATCGCGCTGGACCCCGAGCTCGGCGTCGAGATCGACCGCTGGAGGGACCGCGCGGCCTTCGTCGCTGACATGATCGCGCATTGCCCATCGCTATACCGGTCGACGGACCCTTGGCTCGCCTTCGTCGTGCGCCAGCTGCTGGACGCGATGGATAGGGACGACCTGGGCGCGTTCACGGGCTGGCTTGCGAGCCAGGCTTGGCTGCTGGATGAGCCGCACATTGCTCTTCAGGCCGAGCTTCTTGGGCTAGCCGCCGGATTCCCTCGCGAAGCGTTCATCCATGCGCTGCTGGAGCGGGACCCCGCCTTGCTACATTCATCCCCGCCGCCGGCGTCCATGGCGCTGATCTGGGCGTTCGACGGTGGCCACGCGCATGTCGTTCCACTGCTGGCGCGAATCTGGCCGCTACCGGATGATCTGCCCCACGCCGCCGGCGTCGGCGATCTCGAGCGCGTCAAGCGCTGGTTCGACGAGGAGGGCCAGCCAGCGCTCGGCGACCTCAGCCGTCACCACCGCAATGTTCGTCCGGGCGCGCCCACGGTGCAGCAGGTGCTCGACGTGGCGCTCGCCTGGGCGGTCCTGAACAAGCACTTCCAAGTCGCCGAGTTCCTGCTCGCGCACGGCGCCGACGTGAACACCGACTGGGCGACCCACGAGCCGGCAAGCATTCTCCACGAGTGCGCGCTCCACGGCGACCTCGAGGGCGCTCGCTTCCTGATCGCGCACGGCATCGACCTCACCATCCGCGATCATCGCTGGGACGGGACCGCCGCAGACTGGGCGTGGCACGCGGCGAACGACCAGGCGATGTGCAAAATGCTGACGGACGCGGAGGAGGAGCGGAAGTCCAGCTGAAGGCGTCGACGGTCGCCCTCCTGAATCTTTATCTCTAGTCTCAAAATCTCAAGTCTCAAAGCGAAACGCAGTCTGACACGAAGCGTCAGAAGCTTCGGATGTAAACAGGCGTTCGGCTGAGCCTCGAGGTTATTTACCAACGCTATGGCTTGCACGTCGAAAAGCTGATTCTACAGAGGGGACCTCCAAACATAGCTGACGGTACGAGTGTTCGGAAATCCGATGATCCAGGGCTCACCGCAGTCCAGACGATTTTGAAGTGGGTCGTTACGCAGCAATAGGCGGAATGCCCTGAAGCAGCGGTGGCGCCTCCCTGATCCGGTCGGGCCAGCAGAAGCCTCGCTCACGTCGCGCCCTTCAATCGGTCGGCCATTCGCTCGGCGATGGCCACGGTCGTCAGGTGGGTATTGGCGCGCGGGACTTCCGGCATGATGGACGCGTCGATGACCCGCAACCCGGTGCATCCGATCACCCGGCATTCGGGATCGACGACCGAGCGTGCGTCGTCGGGCGCACCCATGCGGCAGGTGCCGCTCGCATGCTGGGCGTCGCTGCACTCGGCGAACAGCCACTCGTTCAGCTCCGTGTCGCTGAGCGGCTCGTCCATGGAGCGTCCGCTTGTGCCATATTCGGCACGGTGGACGATGTCGGCGACGTCAGACTGCAGGCAGATCTCCCGCAGGCGGCGGACGCCGTCGCGCATGCGAACCAGATCGCGGCGGTCGGATAGCATGCGCTCCTCGATCGCCGGATCGACCTCGGGGTCGGTGGCGGTAATGCGGACGTGGCCCTGGCTGAATGCCTGATAGACTGATACGGCGATGCGACCCAGCGCCGCGTCGGGCGCAGCCAGCGTGGAGCGACCGAGATTGCCGGCGATCATGATCATGTCGTTTTCGCCGGCGCCTTCCAGGCCGGAGCTGTAGCGCAGGCAGCAATTGGTGTGCCGGTGCATCAGCGTGCTCACCCGGCTGTTCTCGCGCAGGTGCAGCATCGCGCTCATGAGCGGATGATCGAGCAGATTCTCGCCCACCGGCAAGTCCGCGCGGACCGGGATGGCCAGCGCCTCCAGCAACGCCGCGGGACCGATGCCGGACCGCTGCAGGAGGGCCGGGGAATGAATGGCGCCGGCACAGAGGATCACCTCGAGCCTGGCGCGGGGTGTGTGCGACGTGCCGCCCACCCGGACGCGGACCCCACTGGCGTGCAGCCGGTTGCCCTCGAACGCGATGGTCTCGACCAGCGCGTGGCCGACGATCTGCAGATTCGCGCGGCCGCGCGCCGGCTCCAGATAGCCGTCGTTAGTGGAGACGCGCCTCCCGGCCTCGCTGTTGATGGCGTAGGGCGAAACACCCGTTCCGGTCGGCGCATTGTGGTCCTCACACCACCCATAGCTCAGCGCGAGCGCGGACCCGCGCAGCGCCCGGTCCACGTTGCCCCAATCCGGCAGCGGCGCACGATACACCGGGATCGGGCCGTGATCGCCGTGATACGGCGCGTTCGGGAAGTTCTTGTCGGTCTCCAGCTTGCAGAAATAGGGCAGCATCTGGTCCCATCCCCAGCCGGTGCAGCCAGCGGCCTCCCAGCGGTCGAGGTCATCAGGCACGGCACGGATGGCGATCTGACCATTGATCGTGGAACTGCCTCCCATCGCGCGACCGCGCCAGAGCAGCAGCGGTTGCTGCCGGTCGGTTCGCCTGGCCAGCAGCTTGGGCCAGCGGAAGTCGTCATCGCCGATGGCGCGCATTGGGTTCGGAATGCAGATGTGCTCCGGCGTGTTGGCGGTGCGGAGGTCTTGCCCAGCCTCGAGCAGAAGCACGCGATGCAAAGGATCCTCGCTGAGACGCGCGGCGAGCGTAGCTCCGGCGGAGCCACCGCCGATGATGATCGTGTCATACTCTTGTTCAATCACGCTGGGGTCACCTTCACTGCTTGCGCGACCGCTATCGTCAGGAGAATTGAGCCCTATCACGTCAGCGATGGCAGGAAGAAGGCTTCGCCGGCATGGGAGCTCTCCATGAACGGCGGAGCCAGCATTTGATCGCAGAGCTACCAATTGCGGTGACAGTGCTGGACTGCACCCCTCAAGTGAATGCATTTAACTAGTGAGCGCGGATCGTGGTCCTTTCAGAAAATCCCGAGCCCCATGTCGGCTCGGTCATCCCTCGTTCGTCCTTAGGGGACCAACCAGCAATCCATGAGGTCCGTGATCATGCCCAGCACCATCCGTCTGCACCGTGTCCTGACCGCCAGCCCGGAGAAGGTCTATCGAGCGTTCCTCGAAGCGGACGCCCTGGCGAAATGGCTTCCGCCCAACGGCTTTGTCTGCACGGTTCACCATCAGGAGCCGAAGGTCGGCGGGACATTCAAAATGTCCTTCCGGAACTTCACCAATAGCAAAAGCCATTCGTTCGGCGGCCAATACGCGGAACTCGTTCCCGGGGAGCGCCTGCGCTACACGAACACATTCGACGATCCCAACCTACCCGGTGAGATGCAAGTGACGGTGACGCTGAAAAAGGTATTGGTCGGTACCGAAGTGAACATCGCGCAGGCTGGCGTGCCGGACGCGATTCCGCCCGAGGCCTGTTATCTCGGCTGGCAGGAGTCGCTGCGAAATTTGGCGAAGCTCGTCGAGCCTGAGATCAATCAATAGCGCGTAGGTTGGATTGATGCCAACTCAGCAAGATGTCCAGAACGCGAGCGACAAGGCGACCAGTCGCGAGTGGGTCGGTCTTGCGGTGCTTGCCTTGCCCTGCGTCCTCTATGCGATGGACTTGACGGTGCTGAATCTGGCGATCCCGTCACTCACGACGGATCTAAAGCCGACCGCCGCGCAACTTCTGTGGATCGTGGACATCTACGGATTTCTCGCCGCCGGCGCACTCCTGATCATGGGGGCGCTAGGCGACCGCATCGGCCGCCGCCGGCTCCTGCTGATCGGGTCGGCTGCCTTCGCGGTCATGTCCCTCCTAGCGGCGTTCTCGAAGAGCGCAGAGATGCTGATCGTGGCGCGCGGACTGCTCGGGATCGCCGGCGCGACCATGGCGCCGTCGACGCTCTCGCTCATCAGCAACATGTTCCGCAACGAGCGAGAGAAGACATTCGCCGTGAGCATTTGGGTGTCGAGTTTCTCCTTCGGCGGCGCGATCGGGCCCGTCGTGGGAGGCGTACTGATCGCTCAATTCTGGTGGGGCGCGGTCTTCCTCGCTCCGATCCCGATCATGGCGCTATTGCTGATCCTCGGCCCGAGGCTGTTGCCTGAGCATCTCAGCGGGAGGTCTGGTCATATCGATGTCGTCAGTGCGCTGCTGACCTTGGCGACGGTGCTGCCGATAATCTTCGCCGTTAAGCACATTGCGGAAGGGGGCAGTGTTCAGCTTTCGGGTCTCGCCGCCGCGGTCGGCGTAATTTGCGGGGGCGTGTTCGCTCGCCGCCAACTGAAGCTGGAAGACCCGCTGCTCGACCTGCGCCTCTTCAGGCTGCCGGCGCTAGCGGTGGCGCTGATGATCAACACGCTCGATTTCCTTGTGGGATTCGGGATCCTGGTGCTGGTGGCGCAGTATCTCCAACTCGTACTGGGCCTCTCTCCGTTCGAGGCCGGGCTGTGGGGCGTCCCTCCGGGCCTAGGCTTCGTGGTGGGGTCTCTCCTGACCTCGGCCCTCCTGAAGGTGCTCCGGCCCGCACACGTGTTGGGTGGTGGCCTGGTGTTGGGCGCAGTCGGCCTGGCGTTGATGGCCTATTCGATCGAGGCGCACAACCTGGTTTTGATCACCCTCGGGAACACGCTGTTCGCCGTGGGCTCCGCGCCTGGGACCACTGTCGTCGCTGACTTCGTCGTGAGCTCCGCCTCCGAGGACCAGTCAGGCGCGGCATCGGCGCTATCGGAGACGTGCTCGGAATTCGGTGGTGCGCTCGGCATCGCCTTGCTGGGGAGCCTCGCGACATTCCTCTATCGGCACAGCATTGCCGCTGCCCTGCCTGCCGGCATTTCTGCACCCGCCGCAAAGACCGCCTTGCGCGGCATCGGCGCTGCTAGAGCTGCCGCAGAGACGTTCAACGGTGGGGCCGAGTTGCTGGAAGCGGCGAAGCACGCCTACACGAACGCGGCGGCGATCGCTTTCCTGGCGAGCGCGGCGATCACCATCGTAACGGCCGTCATGGCCGTGACGATGTTCAAGTCCCGGGCTTTCGTCGATGGCTAAGGCTATGCGCGGGATGATGACATCAAGCTGACGAGATCGGCAATGGGAGCATTTGCCACCGTTTGACGGTAGGTTTTTGGTGAAGCACCGTGTACGCGGTCGCTGCCCCGGTACCAGGTTTGTTGTGCTACGTGCCGATAGTCGCTGATACCTCGAAAGAATTTTCAGCTCCAATTTCCCAGCGAAATCAGAAGCGTAAGATTTTGACGGATCGTCGGCCGGTGCCGCACGTCGTCTGAAATAAGTTTATCAGTAAAAGCAGATGATTAGACCCTGTTTGAATGATGAGTGGGAGTGAGGGGGAGTAGAATGAGCCAATTTCGGATAGTGCAGGATAGGATTGCGGAGCGAGATCAACCGAACGTTTTCGATAGTCGCTGATCTATCAGTGCCACTTCGTTCTCGCCTCTCGCAGCGCCGTTCAGGGAGCGCCCAAGTGTGCACGGGCTCGCTGACGGCGCTATCTTGCATTGCTCACAGCGTTGGATACGGGCCGTCAAGAAGACTATCTCTCGGTACGCATCCACAGTTTCACGATCTATCGCCGCTCCAGGAACCCTCGTCCTTCGAAGATCGCAGGCATCGCCTTCTCGATCCGCGCGGTCCGCGTCCCAGACTGCTTCGCGCCGGCGAAGTGAAACAGGTATCCTCTTTGCCGACCCGGCGTCAGCGCCTCGAACGCGCGCTTGAACCGCGGATCGTTGCGGAACTTCTCCTTCAACTCCTCGGGCACGAGAAACGCTGAGGGCTTCGTCTCGACCTTCATTCCGGCCTTCTCCGCTGCCATCGCCTCGCGCACGTAGGCCTTGATGGTGGGCGCCCTACTCGCGATCTCCTTGGGGCTCGTGAACTTCATCACCCGCGCCGCCTGAACCTGCCCGAGCTGCACCAGCAGCTTCTTCGGGTCCTTCAGCAGCACACCCTGAAAGAAGCCCAACGCGCAATATTCTTTGAAGCCCTGAATGATGACGACGTTTTTTCCATCCATTGTGTAGCAGGGCTTTCCCCACTTGCACTCCTCTCTTAAGTCAAACCCAGACAAGATCTTTTGCAGCTCCACAATCTCAGCCTGCCACCGCTCTCGATACGCCATCTCCATGCTGCACCTCCGTTGTTGCAAGTTGCCGTGAGTCTGATACTCGTTCGAGGGTTGCGCATGTCGAAAATCGGCCGGTCGATGTCGATAGTCGCTGAAGCCGAGCAGAGCTCATAGGGTAGATTAGCCAAAGACGTAATCCACCCGCCTTCTCTCGTGAAGAAGCGCCGTGGAATGGCGGGTTACGCTTTCGCTGGCCTTCATGGCAGCGGATGCGGCGCGCTGGCACTGGTCGATAATGCCGCCCGCCGTGCAGTGGGCAGGATGCGGCCTGCTCCTGGTCGCGCTCTTGTTCATACACTGGGTCATGCGCACTAACAGCTTCGTGGCGCCGGCTGGTGCGGGGGCGTGGGCTGATGCTGGCCGTCGAACTTCAGCCCGAAGCAGGCGAGGCGCGCCGCTATTGTCAGGCGCTGCAGGGCAGGGGGATCCTTGCCAAGGTCACCCATGGACACACCGTCCGCATCGCACCGCCACTTGCGATCACCAGCGATCAGGTTGATTGGGCGCTGGAGCAGATCGGAGCCGTTCTGAGACGCGATTTGTCGTGACGGTAAGATGAAAGCCTTTTGTTCAGTTGTTCAGTGCGGGGTGGCCGGCGCGCTTGTCGGAATGGACATTGATTTCTCGACATGGTCATACGCTTCTTAAATCAGCGGTTCTGTCGGAATGTCTCGCTTGTGAGCCCTGGTCCCGCCGCCGTCGAGGACGCGCTTGCTTCATTATCCCGCCATCGTTCCAGCACCATCGGTTGGTGCGGGCATTCTGAACGTGGGAAATTTGCCTGTGCCGTCAATGGGCGAACGGAGGAGGAAAATTCAGAAAGCTCATGGATTTTATTCGCGTATTCATCGGATTTTTGATTCCGCCATTCGGAGGTTCGATCCCTCCCGCGCCAGCCAGCACTTAAGCTGCTGAGTTCGTTTTGGGAAAGGGGGCGGCAGCCGGTGTGTGCTCACAACAGCTCCATTGAAATCCATCGACCACGAAATGCTGGCCGGTCATGAACATGTGCGGCTCGACGGCGAGATAGCGCACGATGCTGGCGACGTCCTCCGGCCTGCCCACCCGTCCCATGGCAATCCCCGCCTCGAGCTCCGCCTTTCGATCACCGAGCAGGGCCCCCAAAAGCTTGGTCGCGATAATGCCCGGGCAGATCGCATTGACCGCCACCTTGGGTCCCAATTCCTTGGCGAGCGAGCGCGTCAGCCCCAGGATTCCTGCCTTGGCGGCCGCATAGGCCGGCCGCCCGACAGGGCGTTGATGGATGAGATCGAGATGATCCGCCCGCCGGTGTCCTGTTTCATCATGAAGGGCGCGGAGGCGTGGATATTGTTGAAGCAACCCTTCAGATTGACCGAGATCGTCCGGTCGAATTCGGCTTCGCTGATCCGCGCAGAATCGGTTTTGGATTCGGCGCTCCCGCATTGTTCAGGAGCACGTCGAGCTAATCCATGCGGCGATGATCTCTTCGACGACCGCATGCGCCTGCGCGAAATCGCTCACGTCGGCCTTCGCAATGAGTGCACGGCGGCCGCGCGCCTCGATGTCGCGCGCGGTCGCCGCCATTTCCGCTTCCAGGAGATCGACGAGGGCGATGTCGAAGCCGGCTTCGCCAGTGCCAGCGCGCAGGCGCGGCCGATGCCGCGCGCGCCGCCGGTGATAAGGGCTGTCTTTGCCATGGCTTAGGGTCCGCTTCAGGAGGCCGCGTGATCACGCGCGTAGCGCACCACGTCGGCATGAGTAGCGAACCAGACGTCGCCTTTCGCTTTGGCAAGTCGGATCAGCTCCTCGATGATCCACAGGCGCGAGCGGTAGCCGATCATGTGCGGATGGCAGGTGAGCTGGAAGATCCCGCCCTCCTCATGGGCCGCCTCGAACTCGCGCCGGAGCACGTCGAAGACATCCGCCGGCGGCGTGTAGGGGCGCAGGCCCTGAAATCGGTGCATCATGAAATAGACCGCGTCGTCGCGGATCCATTCCACCGGAAATTCGATCACGCCGGTGGGCTCGCCGTCGAGCACCAGTTCATAGCAATCGACATCAGCCATCAGCGAGGAGTCATAGAGCAGGTCCACTTCCTTCGTGATCCGCAAGGTGTGTGGCGAGAAATCCCAGGACGCGGTGCGGGCGCCGACGGGGCGCACGCCTGTGACTTTTTCCAGGGTGTCGGCGGCGCGCAGCATCAGATCCTTCTCGGCTTCGTAGGGCAGCACCGAGTTGAGCTCGTGGATCCAGGAATGGATACCGATCTCGTGGCCTTCGGCGATGACGCGGCGCTGCTCGTCGCCGTAGAGCAGTGCCACGACGCCCGGCACGTAGAAGGTCGCCGGCACGGCATGCTTCTCGAGCAGCTTCAGGATGCTCGGGACACCGACGCGATTGCCATACTGTCCCCACGCCATACGGCCGATCGATTTGCCGCCGTCGCGCAGCTCGTTGGTCTCGTGATCGGAGTCGAACGACATGGCAAAGGCGCATCGCGCACCGTTCTTCCAGCTCTTCGGACGAAAGCTGCGGCCGGCGCGGACCTGGTTGACGAGGCCACGCCAATGCGCTTCCGGCCATTGCCAGGGTTCGAGCTTGGTCATGTCGTTCATGATGTTCCTCCCGATTTATTCCTTCGAGTTCTGCCTCACGCCAACGGGCCACCGGTGACGGGCAGTGTCTGCCCGGTAATCCACGAAGCGTGCTCGGAGGCGAGAAACGTCACGGCGTCGGCGATGTCCTCAGGCCGGCCCATGCGCCGCATCGCGATTGACTTGATGAAATTGTCGCGGAACGCGGCCGGCCAGTCGTTCCACTGCCGCACGTAATCGGGGCTGGTCGCCATGAAGCCGGGCGCAACCGAATTGACCGTGATGCCGAACGGCCCGAGCTCTTGCACGAGCCGCTTGACGAGGCCGATCTGCCCGTGCTTGGCGGCGGCATAGCTCTGGATGCCGGCGAGGCTGGTGGCAAGTCCCGCGCGGCTCGAAATGGTGACGACGCGTCCCTGGCCCTTCGCCTTCATGCCGGGCGCGACGGCCCTGGCGAACAGGAAGGCGGCCTTGAGGTTGGCATCGACGATCGAATCGAAATCATCGCCGCTCACCTCTTCCAGCGGCCGCGGTCTCTGGCCGCGCACGCCGCCGGCGACATCGACCAGGATATCGGCGCCGCCGGCCGTGTGTACGACCTCCGCAATGGACTTGTCATCCGTAACGTCGACCCCGGTCGCGATGATTTCCCCGCCGCCCTCCACGTGGGCCGCGACGGCCTTCAGCTCATCGACCAGGAGATCGCAGGCGAAGACGCGCGCGCCGTCGCCCGCAAGCGAGCGCGCGATGGTCTGCCCGATGCCGCGCGCGGCTCCCGCCACGATGGCGCTGCGTCCGTCGAACCGGATGAGCATGGCCTGTTCGCTTCTCTAGCCCAGCTTCGCGCCGGCGGTTTCCTTGAGACTCCAGATCACGACGAGCGAAATCAACGCCGAGGGCAGGAGATAGAGATAGGTCGGCGACACCGGCGATCCCGTGAGCTGGATCAGCGAGGTCGCGACGAAGGGTGCGAATCCGCCAAAAATGGCGACCGCAAGCGCGTAGCCGCTCGACATCCAGGTCGAGCGCAGCTGCGTCGGGAATATCTCCGCGATCGCCGCGGGTCCCGCACCCGAATAGAGCGCGAGCAGGATGCCGAACAGGATCTGGATCGGCAGCACTAGCGCGAGCCCGGTGCCGCCAGCCATCAGCGCGAACAGCGGATAGGAAAGCAGTCCGATCAGAATCGCGCTCGCCATCAACAGCGGCCGGCGGCCAACCCTGTCTGACAGCGCGCCCCAGCAGGGAACGGCGATCACCATGGCGATCAGGCCGATGGTGTTCGACTACAGCGCCTGCGCGGGCGAAAGTCCGGCAAAGCGCTGGGTGAAGGTCGGCATCCAGGCGAGCAGGATGTAGTAGGCGATGGTCCAGAAGATGGTGAAGCCGAAGGCGAAGGCACCGAGCGGGAAACCGGAAGCGACCGGCTGGTTCGCGGCGGCCTGGCGGCTCGCCTGATAGGACGGTGTCTCGTCGACGTTCTGGCGCAGATACGCACCGACGAAGAGCAGCACCACGCCGAGCAGGAACGGTACGCGCCAGCCCCAGTCGAGCATCGCGGCCGGAGTGAGCGAGGAGGTCAGGATCGCGGCGATCCCTGATCCCAAGAGCGAGCCACCGGCGGTCGAGACCTGCTGAAAACTGCCAAAGAAGCCGCGGCGGCCCTCGGGCGCCCATTCGACCATGAAGGCGGTCGAGGTGCCCCATTCGCCGCCGGCGGCTAACCCCTGCACGAGCCGCAAGATGACAAGCAGGATCGGTGCCAGCACGCCGATGCTCTCGTAGGACGGCAACACGCCGAGCCCCACGGTGCCGAACGCCATCAGGAAGATGGTCAACACCAGCGCTGCCTTGCGGCCTCTGGCATCGCCGAGCCGGCCGATCACGATGCCGCCGAGTGGCCGCGCGAGGAAGCCGACGCCATAGGCAGCAAAGGCGGCCAGCAGCGAGGCGGTCGAATCGGAACTCGGGAAGAATTTCGCGGCGATCAGCGAGGCGAGGTAGGCATAGACGCCAAAATCGTACCACTCGAGCAGGTTGCCAATCGCGGCGGCCCAAAGGGCCTGGTGCGACTTCTCCGAAAGACCCGCGCTTGGCGCGGCCAGAACAGAAGCTTCCGCCATTGGATCACCCCCGTATTTTTTTGTCGCAATATTCCACAAGACAATCCGAGCGCTGTCGAGGGCGAAAGCCCCGCGTCAGGCCGGCTCTGCGGCGATGGCTGATCGTTCCCCGCGGCATGGCTCTTGGGTGTGCGGCACGGTGTGGTGGCGGATTCTCGGTCAAACTCTGTAGCGCGCCCAAGCAGCATGCGTGGCAGGATCAGCCCGAAGGTCATGGCCGGGATGATCAACCGGCGATGCAATCGCCAACCATGCCGACGCTCGATTGGTCGAACAGAACGTGACATCTGAGGACATCGTCGACCCCGCGCGTGAGTCCGCATGGCTAAGAGCGTGAAAGGTATCGAACATGAGCCTGCCCACGACCGATTTTCGATCCGGGGTTGCGCATTGCACATGCAAGGTATGCCGTTCTCTCCGTTTGCGATCTCACGGCAAGCCGCCAGTTCTACGAGGAGGCGATCGGGCTGATCCTGACAGCGGAGGAAGACGATGCGTTCAATTTCCGCGGCGTCGAGGAGGCATGTCATCATAGTTTGGTGCTGCAAGGGGCAGGGACGCCGCCCGCGCGCGGCTGGGCTTACGCGTGTTCATGGACGCCGAAGGCCTTCTTTGAAGCCCATGGCTGTCCGGCAAATTGGGTCGAAGTGCCACCACACAGGGCCACACGCGCACGCCACCGACGCGTTCGGCACGCCGCTCGAATTCTGTGCCAGCATGCCGGAGATGCCACGCATGATCACCAGGTTCACACACGCCACGCCGACGGCTCTTGCGCTGCGCCACCCGAGGTCGGCAAGGCTGCGACTTCTACGCGGCGGCGGGCTTCCGCCTGAGCGAATACATTGTCCCAAAGGGGGGCCTTTGCCCCGCGCAGCGTGCCCCTGCAGCGCAAGGGCAATCCGCATGATATCGATCACGCCGCGCTGCCTGGTGACCGGGAGGACAGCGGATCGGACTCCGTCGGGGAATACGGATCGGCTGCAATTGGCCGAGGCGGCGTTCTCATCAGTCATGTTCCGTCGCCCACCAGGATGAAAGGCGCCCAGATCGCCGGATGTGCGTAGGCCCCGCCGCGGCTGATCAAGGCCCGGATCGAACGGCGTAAAGCCTCGGCACGGCCGATGACGGGGTCTGCGCTCTGAGCATCGAATGCCCCAGTCGTGACGGCGACAGCGGCGTCCGAATTTACGGCCCAGTGCGACACCAACAGCGCGCGCGCGCCCGCATAGAAAAAGGCGCGCGCCAGTCCCGACAGGGCTTGCGCGCCGTTCGATGCTCCCGCTGCGGTGTTGCAAGCCGACATGACGACCCAGTCGGCGTCGAGCTCGAGCTGCGCGATCTCGGAGGCGGTCAGCAGGCCGTCATCAATCTCGCTCGCGCTCGCTGGGGGGCTGAATAGCAGAGCAGGTTCGGCAACCCTGAGATCACCTGCCACGAGCCCGTGGGTCGCAAAATGCAGGATGCGGTAGTCGCGCAGCCGTCCCTCTGCGCTCAGCGACTTGATCGCGGCCTCGGTCATCCGCCTGCCCAATAGGATGTCGCGATCAGGTGCGCCGAGGCGCCGGGCGACGGCGCACAGCTCATCTGCCGTTTCGGGCAGCGGCATCTGCCGGCGCAGCAAGTCGACATCCGCGAACCGCCCGCGAAACAGCGATCCAATCAGCGGCAGGTTCTGAAGCCCCGCCCATCCGAACAGGCCAGGCTTGCCGACCGCATCGCAGCTTTGTCTGGCGCGAGCCTCGTTCGCGCGCAACGCCTCGATCGGATCATCCGGCTGGCCGTCGAGCAGGGGGTCGCCGAAACCGATCAGCGCGCGGTGCGCCTCTGTCGGTCGCATCCGGCGCAACACCGCGAGACTGCCGACCGAGGGGAGTATCGCCACCGACTGCCGGTCGACCAGCCATTTGATATCGCCATAATTCGTCGTGCTGGAGGCGCTCGGCTCGGGCTTCTCCGTCACCAGCACGTAGAACGGCAACTGCGTCAACGAGCTCGACGGCACGATCAAGAGGTGCTTGTCCTTGATCAGGTCTTCGACCCGGCCGAACAGGGTTTTGTACAGCTCGTAAGCAGAGGCGGTATCAAAACATCTGATGCTCTTGTCTTCATCGGCCGGCGAACATGGGGCCTCGCCGTCGCGCGGCGGCTTGGCCAACGCCTTGCAGTGCTGGTAACCCACCGACCACCGCACCCAATTACTCGAATCGAGGCCGCACCGGAGTCGCGCGACCTGGGCATCGAGCGGCTTTCCCGCGAACGTCGGGCGGCGCTCGATCCGTTCCCATCGGACATCCGTCTTGGTAATCACCCAGACAAACGCTTCATCGACCGCGAAACGGCGATAATCCGGCGCCTCGAGGAACAGGGCCAGCGCCTCATCCGGCCGCAACAGCTCCTGTGTCCGATTGACGTCGAGCGGCGCGGACTGGGCGAGGGCCGCGTAATCGGGAAACTGCTCGGCCAGCGTTTTGTCGATGTCGCCGATCCGCGTCTCAGCGCTGGCCATCTTCGCCCATGCACTGCGTTCGACGCCCAGGTCCCGCTGATCGGCAGATGCAAGAACGGCATGCGCCAAACCATCGTCGAGCTTGCGCCAATCGTCGACCAGGCCCTGCCGCTCGCGCAGCAGCTCGGCCAATCCAAGCTCGTTCTTGGTCCGGCGAAAATCCATCTGCACGAGCGCCCACGCCGCCGCGGAGCGCCCCGTCTGCTGGGCCATCAAGAAGCTGCTGTCGGTCAGCTCCTTTGCGCGCGCATTCTCTGCCTGCGCCAGCCCGTAAGCCGATCTGACATAGAAATCGGGAGCCTCCTCGGTTCGTCGCCAGTTCTCTGACCGCGCCAGCACCGGGTCGGCATTGCCGCGCTCGGCGGTGCGACGCGACAGCTCCGCAGCACGCCCATACAAGGCAAGTGCGTTGGTCCAATCCTGACGTCCGTAATACGCATAGCCGAGGGCGCTCAACTCCTCGGCGCGGACCGCATCTGTCGACGATCCCGGATATTTGGGGTCTGCAAGATCGTTCAACGCCCGCCAGTCCTCGACGGAGCAGCGCGCCAGCATCTCCGATTTGTGCGATTGCCAACGGTCGAGGAGCGAAAGGACGTCGAGCTCTCCCGTGCGGCATCTGCGCGCTGGGTCCTTGTCCGACGTGCCATCATCGGATGACGCGAGGTCCAGGGCCTTACCTTGGCTCTTGTACACGCGCGCCAGCATGTCGTGAAGGTCGCTCAGATGCGGTGCCAAAGTAGACCATGCAGTCTCGCGAAACTGGATCGCCCGCGTGAGCGCGGCGGCGGCCTGATCAGGTCGATGCTGGTCGATGTCGAATTCGGCCAGCGCTGCGAGATAACGCGCCGCTTGGGTCCAATCGGGCTCGGCATCGATGATCAGATGTTCATACACCGCGAAGGCACGCTCGCGGTATGTCGCCGCGCGCGGATCGTCGCCGAAGAGTTTTGCGGCCCTCATGTCGATGTCGACCAGGTCTTTCGCCGCATAGATGCTTGCAGGGCGGTCCTTGTCGATGAGCTCGGCGAGCGCCTTGATGGCGGCTTTTGCCTTGTCAAGCTGACCTTGCTCGGCCTGCAAATCGATCAAGCGCAGCAACGCCTGACGGTCGGCGAACTTCTGCACCAGAAATCTTAGCGTCCGTTCGGCGTCGGTCGTCAGCCGCGTTTTTTCGTAGCGATCGACAAGGGAGGTGAACTGCGCGTGAAAAAGCAACGCATGGGACCGATAATCGACGTCCGGTTGGTCGAGACGAACGGCCCTTCCCAGAATGCGGGCGATCCGCTCGTCCCTTTCGCGCATCTGGTCAGTGGCCATGCCGCGGTCGATCGGAAGTCGCTCGAGAAATGGCACGACATAGGGATGCTCGATGCCCCATTTGCGCTCTGCTGCAGCGATCGCCCACCGCTCCAGCCGCGCATCCTCTTCGTCCCGCCCGGTCTCCTCGTAGAGACTGCTGAGCTGAGTGGTTGTCTTGCGCAGGCAGTCCAGCGCGTGCGGATCGCTTCCGGACAAGCGGTCGCAGGTGTCCAAAACTTCGTGCAGAAGCGCCTCGCTTTCGGCATCGTGGTCACGCTCGCCATGATAGAAGTTGCCAAGCCGGCGCTTGGCTTCGGCGGCCCGCAGATCATCGCGTGGCAGGAAGCGTCGGAACAGCTCGACCGCCTGGCGCTGGGCGGCCACCCATTCAGCCTTGCGGGAGGTAGGCCCCCAGCTATAGGCGTATTCGGCCATGCTATCGAGCGCCTGCGCATATTTCAGGCTCTCTTCGCCATACTGCTTTCGCACGGCCTGTGTTCGACTTTCGATCAGCGCTAGCGCGTCCGCGTAGCGGCCTTCTGCACGAAGCGCCTTGACCCGCTGGATCAGAACAATCGGGTTGTCGACGATACCGAGTGCGCGTTCGATCTCGGCCATATGCCGGTTCGCGATGCCATGTGCGCGCAATTCGGCGAAATCGGCACCGACGATTGCTTCCCACCTGCCTTGCTCCGGATCGTCTTCGCCCTTGTGCCGCAGGTAGGCAGCCTTGGCGGCATCAAGGCGACCGAGGAACAGGAGGGCGTGCGCATAGTTGATGGCAAACCAGTGCCGATCCGGTGCAAGCGCCATCGCTCGCTCCGACGCGGCGAGCGCGTTTTCCGGGCGTTTGGCCAGCAGCGCCAGCCACGCGACTTCACCAAAGGCGACAGCGACGTCGTACTCGGGTGCGCCTTTGGCGGCGGTGCGCAGCTGCAGCTGCTTGGCCCGCCGCTCGCTCATGATCAGGGCATCGGCGAATTTGCCCTCAGTGGCCAGCTTCTCCAGCGCGATTGCGCGGAGCTTGAGCTCCAGCTCAGCAGGCCAGTCCTTCTCCCAGGGCTCGAGCCGTCGCTGCAATTGCAGGCGCTTGACGATGGCAATGGCCTTTTCGGTATGGATCGCCGGCTGGTCGCCTGCCCTGGCGGCCCGCTGATGCGCCCAGATCAAACAGCGCGGCCATTCGAAATTCGATGGATCGGCGGCGGCGAGTTCCTCGAAGATCGCGATCGCCTCGTTGTAGCGCCTGACGGCGTCAGCGGGCCGCCTGGCGGCGTTAAAGAGATCTGCCAGATTGTAAACGATGCGGGCATAGTCCGCGTGGTGGGCACCGAGGCGGGCCTTCATCGCCTCGGCTAATTGGTCCGCGAGCGCGATGGCGGCGTCGTAATCTGACCTCTGTGCCAACTGCGCGATCCGCGTGGTCGTGTCCACCAGATCCGTCAAAGATGTTGACGAGGTGTCGGGTGTCGATTGCGGTGGCTCCGCGGCCTTTCCGTAACCAGCCGGGGTGACCAGCAGAACCCCGAGCAGACTGACGATCGTCGAAAACAGGTTCAACCGCATTCGGCTTCGGCCCCGAATCGGATGCGCGACGCGCAGGTCGCTTTTGCGCCGCGTCGGACTCTTACGTCGGCGGCGTTAATTTGCGGTACGATTGCGGCCGGGAGGTGGCGGAGATCGGCGTGGAGCGTCGCTCACTCGCTGGCGCTGCGTATGCTGCCATCGAGGCTGGGCTGCTCAAAATAGTGCCCGTCCGGACCTATCTGCTTGTCGCCCTGATCAGCGCGGCCGTCTAGTTAACGTCTAGTTAAAATGTGAGCCGCAACAACTACGGTGCTAGATGCGATGTGATCCCAGCGAATTGGGTCGGTGGCCATCGTCAATCGCTATCAGCGGCATTTGGCGTATCTTCCGCGTCGCAAATGCTTCGAAGGAATGCCTCTGTCTTCGGCGCATAGGTGATCAGTTGATCTTGGTGGTCAATTCCGGAACGGCCCATGTGTGCCCATCGGCTCACCGGGGTATCCGGAATGACGTCCAAGAACACGTTGGCGCCAATCTTCGCGTCTGGGCCATCGATTTCGCGGGTCCCGGTTTCAGCCATCATGGCAATATTCGAATCAGACGCCACAGCGGGGGCGTTCATCATATCATCATGCACATGGGCGGCCCTCAGCCGGTAGTGCCGACGAGCCATCGCGAACGCATCGCAGCGAACGGCGGCGTCGATATTCAAGGAGATGCGCGCGCGTCTTCCGTCGCTCCCGCCGATCAATGGCCGGACGCCTGCGCGTGGCCGCTGACAGGTCGGCGTGCCGTGACGAGTGTCGACGGCATTCAGATGTCCGTTCTTGGTTGGGACACC
>Ga0210408_10001099_pt1 | contig 29642 bp, 26 predicted proteins | sample IncBWH4MmetaG_FD_155471 | JGI IMG/M metagenome (GOLD analysis project Ga0210408, IMG submission 155471) | Forest soil microbial communities from Barre Woods Harvard Forest LTER site, Petersham, Massachusetts, United States - Inc-BW-H-4-M | ecosystem: Environmental > Terrestrial > Soil >... | reverse complement strand
GGGCGTTCAATATGCGGTTCAGCTGACCTGGAACGATTCTGGAGCGGTTTTTGAGCAGACCGCTGACGCCCTCAGATACGCACTGCTCGACGCTCATCGGTTTCATCGGCATGGTCTTCGGATCGAGGCCGAACTTTTCGAGCACCGCTGTGTTCGTAAACCCGGCTGCCAGTACAGTGACGTAGACACCTAGAGGTTTGAACTCAAAGTGAAGCGCCTCGCCAAGGCTGTGTACATACGCCTTCGCGGCTCCGTCATTCGCCATACAGGGAACGCCGTTTTCCGCACCCATTGCCCCCACGAGGATCAAGCCGCCCCGCCCCCGCTTGGCGAGTTTCGCGCCGAAATGGTGGGAGATGTTCAGATGCGCCATCGTACTGAGCCGTAAAGTCGCCTGAAGCAACTGCCGATCAAGCTTCAAGAACTCGCCGGGATTTCCGGTGCCGGCATTGGAGACGACAAGGCCGATGTCGAGATCGTCAGTGGCGGAGGCGAGTCGCCCGATGAAATCCTCCCTAGAGACATCAAGCACGAAAACTCGATGCTCCACCCCGAAACGCTTGCTAAATTCAACGCCTACTTCCTTAAGCGAGTCCTCCCGCCGCGCAACTAGAACAAGGTTGATTCCTGAAGCAGCGATTTGCCGCGCAAATTCCTTGCCTATTCCGGATGAGGCACCCGTGACAAGTGCCCACGGGCCGAACCTCTCTTTGTCGAGTGCTGCTCTCATCTCTTTGCTCCGTTCTGCCTGCTTAGGGCTTGTTGTGACATAAATTATTCCGCAGCCAATAGCCGTGGGTTTATCAGTCAATCCACTGACTGAGTGCCAGGCTGCAACGGTGGGTTCCTTTATCAACCTGGATTCTTGGGATGTTGCCGGGCGGTCTTTCGAATAAAACGCTGGGCAAGCTCAATCAACTTTGTAAACGCGGCCGGATTGCGCCCCCAAGATAGCGCGTTTGTAGGCTTGTCCAACTTTCCACCCCTCGACCGGAATCACGCCGTGAAAGAACGAACCCATACTAGGTACGGATTCTTCTAGGATCGTGGGATTCACCAAATTGATACGCAATCCCTTGGGAAGTTCGATTGCGGTAGCCCGAACAAAACCTTCCAATGCGCCCGAGACGGTTGAAGCTGCGACACCGGCGAAGATCGGTTCGTCATTAAGAACGCCCGAAACCAAAGTGAAGGATCCATTTTCTTTGATGAACGGGATCGCCTCCTGAACCAAGCTGATCTGACCCATGAGCTTGCTTCCCAACGAGAACTGCCATTTTTCAGCGGTGAGTTTCGAAAGCGGAGCAAATGCGACTTCGCCTGCTGCAATGGCCACTGCATCAAACGAGCCGACGGCTTGATAAAGTTTCCTGACACTTTCGCGGTTCTCGATCTCGACTCGGAAATCGCCCGATTTGCGTCCGACCTTGACTATCTCGTGGCCAGCACCCGCCAATGCCTTTTGAACCAGTTCGCCGATTTTTCCATTTGCACCAATCAAAATAATTTTCATAAAAACTCCATTCTCGTTTCTGATCTCAGGACCTATCTATTCGCTTTCACTTTAGGAGCCAATCCGCCAGCAGCGTCGCGCACTTGTCTAGTAACTCACCGACCGCGCCTTCAATGGTGTTGGACCCAGCGAGCAACAGGTGACGCTAACAAAGTCAAAGTACTTGCTTCAAAGGGCCGTCCCGCTCTATGAAGCACATTGTTTCGCAATACTTCGAATTAATTCTGTGTTCTGAGCATACGGTCGACCGATCGGCTCATTTGTTTCAAAATAAATCCAGGCGCCACGCGACTCATCATTTTGAGCTGATTCGCCTGCCCTGGACGTATCTCAAATCGATCGGCTTGCATTCCTTTGACGGCGACTTTAACCATGTCTTCCACCTTCATGATAGAAACGCCTTTCATGTCTTCAGAATTAAAGTCAGCCAAGAGTTCGGTTTGTGTCGCCGGCGGTGCTAGCTCAAATACCTTCACTTTGGTGTTTTTCAGTTGAACACGAAGAGACTCGCTGAACGAATGCAGACCGGCCTTGGCGGCGCAATAAACCGGTGAAATGGCCAACGGAACAAATGCCAATCCCGATGAAACGTTCATGATTGCGGCCTCTGCTTTTGTTTTCAAATGCGGCAAGAATTGTTTCACCATGCGAATCGGCCCGCTCAAATTGATTTCAATCTCGCGAGTGATGTCTTCGAGGCTTCCAGCCTTGTCGTGAACATTGATCTCACGCATGATGCCGGCGTTGTTGATCAAAATGTTGAGCTCGGGAAATTCTTTGGTGACCTGTTCGTAAAGAGTGGCGATCGCTTTCGGATCGGACACGTCGCTTCGAAAGGTGTGAATTGTTGGAAAGGCCGCTTTCGCACGGTCCATCTTAGATTGATCGCGGCCCGTGATAAGAATCGTGTTACCAGTTGCCGTGAGTTGTTTGGTAAGTTCGTAACCGATGCCGCTGCCACCGCCGGTGATCAAAATCGTATTGCTCGTGAGTTTCATAATTGAATACCCCGCATAAAAGACGCCCAACTTCCGAGCACTTCGGACACTATTGAATGGATAGCCGGATAGTCGAAATCGCCGCGTGGTCCCGACCCGTAGACGTTTTCCCAGCCGACTTCGGCGAGCGGAGGGCCGGTCGCGAGCCGCTCGACCAGGTCGGGATTGGCGATGTAGGGTCGTCGAGCGCGACCTTTCCCTCAAGCTTCTTCACGGTACCGATCCTCCCTGGTTGCTCGATGACTGCGTGTCACAAGGTCCCGATCCAGTCTTTAAGCCTCTTTGCCTCCATCACCACCACCTCGGGGTCGTTGGTGCCGAGCGCAACAGCCGCCATACCCTGAAAGGCGGAGAACAAATGGACCGCGAGTTCTCGTGAGTCCTTTTCATGGCCAACGGCCCGGAACTGCTCCTCAAGCCAGCGCATGGGCTCATTGAAGAGCGCCGCGGATTTCTTCGCGAGAGCGCCGCCCTCTTTGTGCAACTCCGTGCACAGCCCGCCAAGAGCGCATCCTCCGCGCGCAAGTTGCTCCCGGTTCGCTTGGACGTTACCCACGAAAGCTAACAGCCGCTCCTTCGGAGAACTCAAGCGGTTCCACTCCGCCTGGTCTGCGCGAAACTCCTCGAGGCGCCGCTCCACCACGGCTTCGGCGAGTTCTTCCTTGGTTTTGAAGTAGTAGTAGACATTGCCCACCGGCACGCGAGCCGCCTCAGCGATGTCCGCCAGACTCGTCTCTCGGAAACCGCGTCCATACGCCAGCTTCGTCGCAGTCTCAACCAGCCGCGTTCGCTTGTCCGGTTGTGTCGTCCGCATATTTTCCGACTCGGAGGAGTTAGTTATTGAACTAACTCACACCTTAAACCCGGTGCACCCGTGTTGTCAACCCCCGCGAAACCTCGGCGACTCTTCCGTAATCGGATTACGGAAGGGTTCGGGGGTTGAGTGACGTCGGTGTCCGCGTGGGTGTATTTTGTTGACAGCCCGAATTCTGACTAGCTTTGTTTTGCGGTTCTCGGGACTGAGACATTTGTGAAATGCTGTCAAATCGAACCCGCGGATACTGATGAGCGACACCCACCAAAGCAGGGCCGGTAGGGCGGCAACTGAGCGATACGAAGCCCTCTTCCGCGTTTCGCAAACCCTCATCTCAATCCGATCTTCGGAGGAACTTTTCAGGCTTCTCGCGCGCGAGTTGCGCGCGGTAGTGAACTTTTATGTGATGGGCGTTGGCATCTATGACGAGAGTGCGCACGAAGTACGCCTCACCTCGTACCTCGAGCCGGGCGTTCCGCTCCACGTTCCCAAGTTTGCGCCGGAAGAAACCTTCACGTGGTGGGTATTCCAGCATCAACAGCCCCTGATCATTCCCTCATTAGAACGGGAGACTCGTTTCCCAGCCGTAGCCGCGATGCTCAAGGAACGCGGAGTTCGTTCGGTATGCGCGCTTCCTTTGACGACAGTGCACCGGCGACTCGGCGGCCTGGCTGTGGGCAGTATCGAATCCGACGCCTACAGCGGGGAGGAAGTCCGTTTTCTCTCGCTCGTTGCCAACCAAGTCGCGCTGGCAGTGGACGACGCTCTGAACTTTGACGCTTCCCATCATGCGCAGGAAGCTCTCCAATCGAGTATGCGGCAATTCCGCCAGATCGTCGATAACATCCCCGGTCTTGTATCCACAAGGTCTGCAACAGGCGCCCCTGAGTTCGTCAATCACCAGATGCTGGAGTTTTTCGGCCAGTCACTTGAGCAACTACCCGACTGGTCCTCTCTAATCCATCCGGATGATCGCGAGCGTGTGGTCAGTCTGTGGCGCCGGTCGGTCGATACCGGGCGTCCCTATGACGTGGAACACCGTGCCCGACGCGCAGACGGCGTATACCGCTGGCTCCACGCCCGCGGCCAAGCCTTGCGGGATGCCGACGGGCGTATCGTCCGCTGGTGCAACATGCTTACCGACATTGACGACCGGAAACACGTCGAGGAAGCTCTTCGTACGAGCGAACTCAACTTGCGTGCGATCGTCGATGCCATACCTCAGTTCATCGCCGTGATTGACGCGGACGGAGGAGTTCTCTACGCGAACCAACTACTGCTCCAATACACCGGTTGGACTCTGGAAGACATGAAAGCAAGTGATTTTCCTGCGATGATTCTCCATCCGGATGATTTCGAAACATTACGGGATGAACGCCAAAAAGCGCTTGGCCGCGGTGCTCCGTTTGAACTGGAACTGCGGGCACGACGGAACGACGGGCAGTATCGTTGGTTTCTCGTCCGTTACAATCCACTGTGCGATGAACTGGAAAACGTTCTTCGCTGGTATGCATCGGCCACTGATATTGACGATCGCAAACGAGCGGAAGACCGGTTACAGTTGCTCCTCGATGTCACCAATCAGGTCGTCTCAAATTTGCAGCTCAGCGACCTCCTGGGTGCAATCTCGTCTAGCGTCCGGCGCGTTATGCAATGCGATCTGGTGAGTGTCTGCTTCCCCGATTCGGAGATGAAAAGATTGCAAACGTTCGTGATCGATTTTCCAGACGGCAAGGGATTCATTCGAGAGGAGCTCATCTCGATAGAGGGGTCGCTTGGCGGTTTTGTTTTCCGCACCGGCAAACCATGGGCTGGCAATGCTTCTGACCTGCTTCAGTCAGGACTAAAGAATGAGCCGGCTATCGCCGAGGGTCTCAAAGCGGGCTGTGTCCTGCCACTTATTAGCCGGAAGGTCGTTCTCGGTGTATTGGCGCTTGGCCGCCGCCAGGACAATCCCTTTAGTCAAGTCGATATTGGGTTTCTTACACAGGTGGCGAACCAGATCGCCATTGCGGTAGAGAACGCCACTGCCTATGGCCAAATCGAAGGAGCTAGGGCCGAACTGGAAAAAGCTTTCGAAGAAATTAAGGATTTAAAAGACCGTCTTCAAGACGAGAACGTGGCGCTCCGGGAGCAAATCGATCAGGCCCTCATGTTTGAAGAGATTGTAGGGGTCTCTCCCGCCCTGCGAGCAGTACTTTCTCGCGTGTCCAAGGTTGCTCCGACGGATTCCACGGTTCTGCTCACGGGTGAAACGGGCACAGGCAAAGAGTTGATCGCGCGCGCAATTCACAAGAGATCTCGGCGGTCGTCCCGTGCCTTCGTCAGTGTGAATTGTGCTGCAATTCCTGCTTCTTTAATCGCATCGGAGTTATTCGGTCATGAGAAAGGGGCTTTTACGGGGGCAGCGCAACGGCGACTGGGTCGGTTCGAGCTTGCGGAAGAAGGCACCATTTTCCTAGACGAGGTTGGTGAGCTACCCGCGGAAACTCAAATTATGCTATTGCATGTTCTGCAGGAGCGGGAGTTTCAGCGTGTAGGCGGCAATCAGTCTATCCGAGCGAACGCGCGGGTCATCGCCGCGACCAATCGCGATTTGGAGGCTGCCATCGCTGAGGGTACATTTCGGAGCGATCTGTTTTACCGACTCAATGTTTTTCCGATTGAGATTCCTCCTCTGCGGGAAAGAAAAGAAGACATTCCGCTGCTGGTCGAGTACTTCATCGACCGTTTCGCAAGAAAGGCAGGAAAGACCATCCGTGGGATGAACAAAAAGACGCTGGACCTTTTTCTATCCTATCCCTGGCCAGGTAATATTCGAGAGTTGCAGAACGTCGTGGAACGTTCTGTCATTGTATGCGAAACGGAGAACTTCTCAGTTGATGAGAGTTGGTTATCACGGAAGCCTCTTGCAAACGAACCGAAAAATCAGTCGGAACTATCTCAAAAGTTTGTTGCCCAGGAGAAAGAGATGATTGAGGCCGCCCTGCGCGCAAGCGGAGGGCGGGTGTCCGGTCCTTCCGGAGCCGCTGCAAAGCTGGGGCTTCATCGATCAACGTTAGAATCGAAGATCGAATCACTGAAGATCAACAAGTATCGCTTCAAAACTGCTAATTCCTCCAAAGTCAGCTAGCCGCATTCCTACCCGCCCGCAGCACAAGTCGCCTCCGAAATGCTGTAGGGAATTTCAGCAATTGACGAAGCTCCCGACATTTCACCGCCAGCTAAGAGCTTTAGCTTGAATATTGTGCGGCTGGAACTGCGATTGCCATAACAGTACGTGCAACAGGCAACGGCGGGGCAAGAAACATCAAGAGAGCGCAGCGACGATGCTCAAGATCACGAGGGCAACGAACGGAGAAGTGATCTTTACCGTGAGCGGTCGAATGGACGCTGAACATCTGGTGGAATTGAAAACGCTGCTCAGCTCGGAAGCGAACGGTTGCAGCATAAGTTTGGACCTCAGAGATCTAACCCTGGTGGATCAAGACACCGTCAGCTTTCTAGGGCGCTGCGAAGCCGGCAACATCCAGCTCAAGAATTGCCCAGCATACATCCGCGAATGGATCACGAGAGAGCGAGGATAGAGTCAGCAGTTCATCACACTTTGCCGATCGATCAGCAGCTATGAGCGACAAGCGGTCAATCGGAGCGGTGATGGAGGTAAGGCTACTAAAAATGGCCTACGTACTCATCGCAATACTGTTCCTACTGTCTTGTGCCAGCGCGCAAGCGAGTGGTGGCGCGGTACTCACGCTGGACGAAGCGCTCCAACTGGCGCGTTCACACAATCGAGACCTCAAGCAGTTCGGACTTGATGTAGGCAAGCAGCGAGAAGCATTGGGCGAGGCGAAGACGCATTTGTATCCTCGGTTCGACACTTCTGTGCTTGCGGCCGAGTTGCTTGCACCGCTCGATTTCTCAATCAGGAAAGGGCAATTCGGTACTTTCCCCGGAACGGGCCCGATTCCGGGATCTAACACTAATCTTCATACGCCTGCCCGTCCAATCGCGATTGCCTCAGTCACAGCAACCCAGCCTCTTACGCAATTGATTCGCATCCATCTATCCATCGCGGACCAGCGTCTCAAGGTTGACGCGGCGCAGTTGTCCTTCGACCAACGTGAACAGAAGCTAGCCGATGATGTTCGCCAATCGTATTATCACGTTCTTCAGTCGCAGATCCAGTATGAATCTCAACAATCGGTGGTGAAGTATCTGGAGGAGTTACTGCAACTCACGGACCGTCGCTTCGACCAACAAGGTGTTCTCAAAGCTGACAGCTTGAGTGTCAAGGCGGAACTAGCGAAGGCGACCTATCAGCTGACCACGATCGAAGACATGCTTGCAGACAGCAAAGAGGCCCTTAATCATCTCTTGGGTCGCAGCGTGCAGACGGAGTTTTCGGTTGAACCCGTTCCAGCCACGTTCCCTGAGCAGGAGGATCTATCTGCCGCCCGGGCGACGGCACTCGAACATCGTCCAGAGGTGAAACTGGCCGCAAATGGTGTTCGTCAGGCTGAGCTTTCGACCAAGAGCGAGAAAACACACTACATCCCGGATATCGCTATTCAGGCGGGCTACTTCAGTACAGCCAACATCAATTTTCTGCCGCAAAACATAGGCTCCGTTGGCGCCCTGCTTACCTGGCAGCCGTGGGATTGGGGAGAGAAGCGTCACAAGGTTCGACAAGCTGCCCTTGCAGAGGAGCAGGCGGCACTCTCGGTCGAAGAGACACGTGAACAGATCCTTCTTGAGGTGAATTCGAACTTTAGGCGTCTCAGAGAAGCCCGTGCGCGCCTTGCGGTCACAGCGGCTCTGCGTGATGCCGAGACAGAGAAGATGCGGAACCAAAAGGAAGCATATTCCCAGCAAACGATCCTGCTCAGCGACTTGCTAAAGCAGCAGTCTTCGCTCGCCGATGCGGAGAGCCAATTCCATCAGGCGGTTCTCGCCTATTGGAGCGCGCGCGCTGATTTCCAGAAATCGCTGGGTGAGAAGTAGAGCCATGAAGGCCTTCACGATCCCGCGTCACAGACTGAATACGCCATTGGCCCTCATTGTCCTATCGGTAACGGGTCTGTTGGGCGGATGTAGTCGCGAGTCGCAGATACCTTCGCAGCCGCCGAGGGCCGTCCGGCTCGCGACCGTTGCGGCACCCCAGACGAGCGCAGAGACACTGCGCTATTCCGCGTCTATTCTCCCCTACGCGCAGGTAGACCTCATGTTTCGATCATCCGGCTATGTGACGAATGTAAGGCAGGTGCGAGGAGCAGATGGGCGAACTCGCGACATCGGAACCGGAGATTACGTGGAACAAGGTCTCACCCTTGCGCACATTCGCCGGGAAGACCTGCAGAATCAAGTGGCACAGGCGCAAGCCCAATTCGATCAAACGACCGCGCAACACACTAAGGCCGATCAAGACTTCCAGCGCGCGAAAGCGCTCTACTCGACACAAAGCATCACCAAGCCAGACTACGACCAGTCGGAGGCGGCCTTCAATGCGACGCGCGCTGCAATGGACAATGCCAAGGCCGCGCTGCTTCAATCCCAATTGACTCTGGGAGACGCCGACCTGAAGGCTCCTTTCTCCGGGTACATCCTCAGCCGAAATATAGATCTAGGGAGTCTGGTATCTCCGTCCACGAATGCCTTTACCATCGCCGATATCGGTCGCGTAAAGGTCGCCTTTGGCGCCCCGGACTACGTTCTCAGTCGCATACGTTTAGGGCAGGAACTGACGATCCAAACAGAGAATGATGCCGCTCCCGTGAAGGGGCGGGTTACAAGCATCTCCCCAGCCGCCGATACGCGAAACCGAATCTTCGCAGTTGAAGTGACCGTCAGCAATCGCAACCGTCATTTGAAGCCGGGCATGATCGCGTCGATCGGCCTGGGTGAAGTTCCGCATTCCTCCATCTCGATCCCGCTTAGCGCCATCGTGCCGTTTCCTTCAGAACCCGATCACTTTGCGGTGATGGTCGCGCAGGATCGCGCCGGCAGGCTCGTTGCCAGCTTGCGCAAAGTTCAGTTGGGGACGACCCATGACAATTCAGTTGCCGTTGAAGGAGTCCAACCCGGCGAGCGAGTGGTCTCCGTAGGCGCTCAACTTTTGAAGGATGGCGACCCCATCCAAGCGATTCCTTAAGCAGACGACTCCATGGCATACAAAAACGACCAGGATCGAATCGAGAAAACCCATAACGCCCCCAGGTTCTTCGTAGAGCACCCGCAGGTCTCGTGGGTGCTGCTCATGGGCGTTCTCATATGGGGTTGGTTTGGCTACCACAGCATGCCCCAGCGGAAGGATCCTGACATTCCGGTCCGAGTCGCAGTGGCCTTCTGTTCGTGGCCGGGCGCTACCGCGCAGCAAGTCGAGCAGTTTGTCACTCGTCCTATCGAGGATGCCGTCGCCGAGAACAAGACGATTCATCCCGGCACAGCTTCAGACTATGGAGTTCGCTCCGTCTCTCTGCCTGGCGCCGCGTATGTATACGTCCAGCTCGCCGAGAACGTCTCAGACGTCAAAAGGCAATTCAGTGACATCAATCTCAAGCTAAACGCGCTAAACAACCAACTGCCGCAAGGTGCAGGTCCGATCTCCTTCCAGAGCGACTTCGGGGACACTGCTGCACTCATGCTGACCATCGCCAGTCCGAAGGCAGACCAGACAGAAGTCAATATTCGAGCGCGAGAGATCCGATCCGCAATCGAATCGGTCCGGGCAAGAAGGAAACAAACAGAACACGATGTGCCAGTCGCGATCATCTATTCTTTCCCTCGGTCCATTTCCCCGGCGGCGATGCTTGACGCGGTACAGCTCTTCGACCAACAGGCAGAAGAAAAGAGAATCCTGCGTGCGCCGGAGGTACTTCAAGGGAGTGGTTTTGTCGCTGTGGATGGTGTTTCGGATAAGGATGACGCGAGCATTCAGCGCTTCGTGGAAAGCTTCTTTCAGAAACAGTTGCAGCGATCCGATTTGCATCCGGACGGTTGGACTCCAATCATCATTCGTAATCTTCATGACATCCGCGCCAAGCTGACGGATGTCGCGGGCGACAAATATAGCTACGCCGATCTCGATAACTTTTCTGACCTGATCGGGAGAACGGTGCAAGGCGCGCCAGAGACTTCAAAAGTGGAGAGGCGGGGTCTGTTGCCCCAAGTGGTCTACCTGGAATATTCGCAAGACAGACTAGCCGAGTACGGACTTCAGCCCGCAGCTCTCGGACAAGTCCTGCGCTCTCGCAATATTATTGCACCGGGAGGCGCATTCGAAACCGACCAGCGACAGATCATCATCAATCCTTCCGGCCAGTTCGAAAGCCGAGAAGCCATTGGGGAAGTTGCTGTCGCTAAGACCTCGACTGGAGCTCCGGTTTATCTGCGGGACCTGGTCAAGATTTTCCCCGGCTATCAAGCTCCTGCCACCTATCTGAACTATTACACGTGGCAGGACTTCACTGGACAATGGCAGCGCAGTCGTGCCGTCACGTTGGCGATCTATATGCGCGATCAGCAACAGATCGCAAACTTCGGTCATTCGGTCGATGAGAAACTTGCACAGCTTAAACAGATTCTTCCGACGGATCTTATCATCGCGCACACCTCCGATCAGCCTTTGCAAGTGAAGGAGAACATTCATCTTTTCCTGCGTGCCCTGGTGGAAGCGATCATCCTGGTAGTCGGAGTCTCGCTGATTGGATTTTGGGAATGGCGTCTCGCGCTGATCATGGCGCTGGCGATTCCGATCACACTCGCCATGACCTTTGGCGTTACCTACATGTTAGGCATTGACCTGCAGCAAGTGTCGGTGGCGACTCTCATCATCGCTTTAGGTCTGCTGGTGGACGTTCCTGTAGTGGCTGGCGACGGTATCAAACGTGGCCTCGCGGAAGGATTGCAGCGTCATGTAGCAGCGTGGCTGGGTCCGACCAAGCTGGCTACGGCTATCTTTTACGCCACTCTGACGAACATCATCGCCTATCTTCCTTTCCTCATGCTCAGCGGCAATACCGGAGAGTTTCTCAAAAGCCTTCCCATCGTCATGACCACGGCGCTGCTCTGTGCTTTGGTAGTTGCCATGACGTTTGTTCCGCTGCTGGGTTACTACATTCAGCGGCCGCCCGCCACGAAAGGATCCACTATAGAAGAGAAGCGCGAGCGCGGCTTTTATGGCTTCTATAACCGGCTGGTAGGCCGGGCAATTCAACATCGCTGGTACGTTCTGCTCGGTTCCTTCGTGTTCTTGCTGATAGGAGCGTTCGCCGCTTCACACCTCAAGTCCCAATTTTTTCCTGAGGATGTCCAGTATTGGTTTTATCTCGACATCTGGCTGCCCAATGATGTTCCCCTGAGCGCGACCAACGATACTGCGATGAGGGCGGAGCAGGTAGTGCGCAAGGTTATTGAAGGCGCTCCTGAAGGCCGTCGAAAAGAGAAGGGACCTGAGCACCTGCTCACCTCCGTGACGAGTTTCATTGGCGGCGGCGGACCGCGTTTCTGGTTTTCCATCGCTCCCGAAGCGACCCAGACCAACTATGCGCAGGTCATTGTGCAGGTGCGCGACAAGGAGGCTACTCCAAAGCTGATTGGACCTCTTCAGGATGAGCTCAATAAACAGGTCCCCGGAGCATGGATCACGGTGCGACAGCTGCAAACGAACCCAGTCGAGACTCCTGTTGAGGTCCTTATTACAGGCCAGGCAGATACCGACCCGCGAACCGAAAGCGAGGATATCCGATCCCTTCGGGCAATCGCGTCGCAGGCCATGGATATCGTTCGCCAATCGCCTGGAATTGCCGTGTTGAGGGACGATTGGAGTCCCGACAGCCCACAGATGAAAATCGAGATTGATCCGGATCGCGCCAACCTGGTTGGCATTACGAACGCCGATGTTGCAACATCCACGTCTGCCGCAATCAGCGGGAACCCGGTGGGCATTTACAAAGAGGGAAACAAGAACATCCCGATTGTTGTCCGCCTCCGGCCGCAGGATCGCGCACGGCTTTCACAGATCGAAAATCTCTACGTCAACTCATCGCAAGACAACGTCAAAGTTCCGCTGCTGTCAGTGGCGACCTTGAAAGATATTCTTGAGACGGCGCGGATTCGGCGGCGCGAGCACTTCCGCACCTTATCCATCTTGTGCTTTCCGGCGCCAGGCGTCCTAGCATCGGAGGTGCTCGCACCGATCGAACCTAAACTGATTGCTCTCGAGAAAGGCCTTCCACCGGGCTATCAATTACAGATCGGCGGGGAAAAGGCAAAGCAAGTTGACGGATTCACGAATCTCGCCGTTGTTCTTCTGATTTCTCTGGTCGGGATCTACCTGGCGTTGCTGGTTCAATTCAATAATGCCGTCAAGCCTTTGCTGGTCTTCGCGGCCGCTCCCTATGGAGCAATCGGAGCATTAATCGCGTTGGCAATCATGGGCACGCCCTTTGGCTTCATGGCATTTCTTGGAGTGGCCAGCCTGATTGGAGTCATCGTAAGCCATGTTATCGTGCTGTTCGACTTCATTGAGGAGATGCATGAAAAGGGCGAACCTCTCGAGCGCGCTCTTCCAGATGCCGGAATTGAGCGTATTCGACCCGTGATGATCACCGTGGCCGCGACGATCCTTGCCTTGTTTCCTCTCGCACTTGAAGGTGGCCCGCTCTGGAAGCCCTTGTGCTACGCCCAGATCGGCGGACTGGCCGTTGCTACTTTCATCACCTTGCTGTTGGTCCCAGTCTTCTACTCCATCTTTGTGCTGGATCTCAAGTGGATCAAATGGGAAACGACCGGGGACAGGGAGCAGGCGGCTGAGGCAGAGCCAACAACAACGTAATGAATGCGTCGGCAGGCAACCAAGAATTCATCAATAGCGGCGGTGGAACCGTTTGGCGAGGGTTGTGAATCAAAAAGGCACGGGTTTTCTATCGGAGAATGAAGTGGATCTGAAACTTACTGGGAAAATCGCGCTGGTGACGGGATCGACGGCGGGGATGGGTTTGCGATCGCCAAGTCGCTTGCGAGCGAAGGTGCGCATGTCTACGTGAACGGCCGCACGCAGCGGCGGGTAGATGCGGCGACGGCGGCAATCCGATCGCACGCTGGAGCGGCCAAGATTGATGGCATTGTGGCGGACTTTTCGGGTTCAGCCGGCGCAGAGGGCGTGATTGCGAGACTCCCTGCGGTGGATGTACTGGTGAACAATGTTGGCATTTTCGAGCCCAAGCTGTTTGCGGAGATTCCCGATGCGGACTGGTACCGTCTCTTCGAGATAAACGTGATGAGCGGAGTGCGGCTCTCCCGACACTATCTCGCAGGGATGCTGGAACGAAACTGGGGCCGTATCCTTTTCATTTCGAGCGAATCAGGGGTTCAGATTCCGGCGGAAATGGTGCACTACGGGATGACCAAGACTGCACAGATTGCGGTTGCGCGGGGGATCGCTGAGTCGGTAGCCGGAACCGGCGTGACGGTGAACAGCATTCTTGTCGGACCGACGGAGTCGGAAGGCGTGGCCACCTTTGTCGAGGCGATGGCGAAGCAGGAAAACAAATCGAAGGCAGAGGTAGAGAAGCAGTTCTTTGAGCATGTGAGGCCATCGTCTCTGCTGAAGCGCTTTGCCACCGTGGATGAAGTCGCGTCGATGGCGATCTACCTGGCGGGCGAGGTCTCTTCTGCGACGAACGGGGCAGCACTGCGAGTAGATGGCGGTGTCGTGAGGGCGATTCTCTAATGAGAAGAAGTAGTCGATTGACCGTGATACGAAGCCGTTCAAGCAGCATTGCTATTCTTAGGAGGAGGTAGGCAATGGCGGAAAGTGCGACACCCGCATATATCACCAGCCTGATCCGTCATTTTGCGGATCTTCGAGATGGCACGCACGGCGGCTCCGCAAGTCGCAAGGACAAGGAAGCCCATTTCGAGAAGGCAGTGCAACTGTTGGCTCCCGTCGCCCGCCAGGTTCTCACCGAAATGAACACGAGCTTGCTGCTCGACACCGGGCAGCTCACCGAGACGGGACTACGACGCACGGCCGATGGAGGGTTGCTCGCGTCCTGGGTTTTAAGTTGGCCTGAACAGCATTCAGCCGGGGTCGAGCCGATCGCGCTCCACGCCTATTTCGGAGGCGGCTTCCACCATCCTCATCTTCGAGGAACGACAGTTCATGACTGGCCGCTGAACGTGTTCAGCGACGAGGATGCCGCGGCCCAGCTATCCATACTGCGCGCCATCGCGTCCAGCGATCTGCACAATTTGGTCTATCGCGCGGACTATCGGATCGTCCCTGCAGTGAATCGCACTGCGAGTTCGTGATCGTGACTATGCCTTCTCCTCAAAAACTCGACACTCACCACAAAGCCCTCACCCTGAATCTCGATTTGACCACATTCGGTTCTTTCGCCGAAATCGGTGCCGGACAGGAGGTCGCGCGCTGGTTCCTAATAGTGGGAGGAGCGTCCGGTACGGTAGCCAAGACCATTTCCGCCTACGATAAGGAAGTCAGCGATGATCTCTACGGTTCCGGGTCGCGCTACGTATCCAAGCAGCGCCTTGAGGCCATGCTGGACAACGAATGGACCCAGCTCCTTACACAATTAAGCAAATCCCGTGGATCGCAAACTCGGTTCTTTTGCTTTGTTGATACCGTCTCCGCCCGTAACTTTGCCGGAACCAATGACCCACATGGTTGGGTCGGTCTCCGCTTTCAGTTACAGCCCGGCGATCCTCCTAACGACATCCTTCTGCACGTCAACATGCGCGATCCTTCGAATGTCCTCCAGCAGCAAGCTATCGGTATTTTGGGCGTCAACCTCATCTACGCCGCGTTCTATGAAGGGCAAACCAAGGAATCATTTCTGGAAGGCATCGCACAAGACGTTGTTGCCGAGCGAATCGAGATCGACTACGTGGATCTTCGCGGGCCAGCATTCGAGAGTTGGGATCGCCGTGCCCTGCTGGTCCATTTGGTGCGTACAGGACTCGCAGAGGCGGTATTTTTCCCTTCCAATGGGTCCCCCGTTCCTCCTACCGAGGCCCTCCACAATAAGGCCGTGGTGCTCGCACCAGGATATTTTGGCCACACGGATGCAGTTCACTCGCAAGTTCACGCGCGGTTATTGGCTTCAGGTATTCATGAGCTTCAAGAGGAACTTGGCGAATCCAAATCGGCGACCGCTGGTTGCTTTTGCCTGACAGTTGCTCCGTTCATGCCGACCGAACCAGCGCCGGAAATTTCCGATTTGCTTCGTCGCATCGACGCGCTTCTCGCCGCCGGCGGCGACGTGCTGCTTTTTCGCCAAGTCGAGCTCTACCACATGACAGCTCTCGTAAACCGGCATACCAAGGCGCCTGTGCGCTTCGTAGCCGGTCTTTCCCTGATGATTCGAGCGTCTGAAGACGCTTACAGCAATCTCGAAGGTAGACGCCTGGAGGCGCTCGCGCGTCTTTTTGCCCAGAATGTCCGCATCTACGTTTATCCGATGACCGCTGCGGATCTGCGGGAATGGCTGCAGAGCAATTCCAGTACCGGTTGGGAGTGGAGTGAGACGAATGGATGGGTTTCCGCAAGCCAGCTGCGTCGCGCGCCGCCTCTCGGACATTTATTCGCGTATCTACTCGCCAGCAACTTTCTTGTCCCTATGCGGGTCGCTCCTGGCACGTGAATCCGTCGCCGCGAGAATGAGTGTCTGGCTTGCAGCTTCATATTTTTCCTCCTTGGTTTGAATTGCGCGGCGGTGTTTCTTGTTCTCCCAAATCGCTGGTTGGTCATCGGGGTCGCGATGTCCCCTACAACGAGAAGCTCACGAGTCAGTACTGGGGTCTAACTAGCACATGCCGCCGTCCCAATGGCTGTCGCCTTCGCGCAACGCGCGAGGACGCAATTGGACACAAAACTCATTGTTTGGAATCAGAAACTTGCGGAAACCGCGAGAATTGAGTCAACCGAATCAACTAGATATGGTCGGGGAGAGAGGATTTAAACCTTCGCCCCCTAGTGAGACGTTAGGGGATCACGACGAAAGAATCTTGTACTCAGTTCATTTCCTGCGAGAAGCTCTGGGCCAGATTGGGTGTCCCAGGAAGCACTCGGCTCAGGCTGCTCTTCATCCGCAGCCGGACCCGTGCCATTCAATTGCTCGATAAAATTGCGCTCAGCAGGCTGTAGCTGCTGGATACGCGCATAAAACTTCACGCTCTAGAGTTTGCTCGGTCCAGCGCTCTCGAGCTCCTGCCACCCCTTGTTGTTGCGGTCGCGAGCCGAAGCGCTCGCGCGTTCCAGGTCGCGGCTACTGTTTCGGCCTGCTGTTTTTGGTTTAAGTGATGCCGAATCTGCGAGATCTCAGCTTTCAGGAGTTCGGCGTCGCGAAGGACTTGTGGAAGGAGTTCAAACTTGCGAGCGGAGAGGGACGGGGCCTGCTTTCGAGGCAGTTCCTCGCGTCTTCAGGCGAACCCGGTAGCTTCGAGCCCGGGGGACACCGCCAAGACTGAAGCGACTGCTTTTGAAAAAGGTTGGCACAGAAACAATGCGAAGGCGAATAAAGGCTGCCCCGATGCCCCCTCATTCGATGAGAGGGCAGTTGTTCTGCTGCCCGCACTTTTTACCCGCAGTTGCTGTTTGCACCAGGAACTATCAACAACTTCCAGCGCCACCCGTGCCACGAAGTCGTTGTAATCACTGTTAAATTTGGCCCTGAAAAGGTTGCGCTCTGCCATTCTCCGAGTCAAAGGAATCAGCTTGGGGGGAAATAAGACTTGGGCGAGAAATGCGTACCCGCCGTCACAAGTCCGCGGGCACGTTGGGAGCACAATAAGGTGGCGATAGTGTGCGTTCGAATCTCGTTGGCCGCGTGAAGATTTCGACGGATGCTCTAAGGCCGGAAGCACCAAGCGTCCTTCGACTCCCCAAGAAGTCCCCAAACTAGGAGCCGGTAAGGATTAAGGCGTGTCTCGACAACAACTTAAGAGATGGCTAGAAGGTGGGAGGCACAACGGTACTGGCCAGAAGGTGAGTAGGCTGAAGTTACCTCTCGGTGATGCCGAGCAGTGCTTCCCCTCGGTTACCCTCTTACGCTCTCTACCTTACTTTGTCTTTTTTACACGGCATTCCAGCGAATGATCTCCGGTCACTGAATCAATTTTCGTGGTAGCGTGTCTACATAAGCAATCCACGGTTGCCTTGCCTTCGCGCGTCAGAATGCAGTTGTGGATCACGATGTCATCGGGTCCTGGTTTCAGGCGTTGCACGGTGGGGTGTGGCTGGGTCGTCGGCGGGGGCGGGGGAGAGGTTGGCTTCGGCTTTGGCGTACATGCGGCAGCCAACAGGAGAAAAAGCATGGTGCTTAATCCTTCGGCCCAATGCAGGCATTGATTTTTTCCTGGCTTTGCTCGCTTATGTTTTGCGAGCAGACTGGACAGGGAAAATTTTTCTAGGGGTTTGTCTTCTGAAATTTTGCCAGTATCCATTTCTTGTCTGAATGCCATCGCCCTTTCAATTTTGCCGACCATGCTGCCAGCCTTTCCCGAAAATCCTTCCGCATCATTAGTTCTGTGATGCCTAAGTCAAGCAGGGGCACCGTTTGGATCTCGCGTGACGCGAAACCAGCACTAGCACTGCTTATACACCCAGAAGTTTTCCTGAGGCTCGCCGAAATGATCCGCCGAGAGTTACATCGATTCTTTTCTCGCCCAAGCGAGAACTTTGAGCCTGCATTTGACCGAGGCCTCATTTGGATAGCGCGCACGTGCTCTTAACCTAGCCATGCGCTTCCCTGCGGCTCACACCTCGACAGGGCGCACACATATTATTGAGGATGGACGGAAAGGTCTTCGGGCTAGACGGCCCGATCATAACGGTGGTGCAACCCACCCAGTCGATCACGGGAAAGCACGCGACCCGAGGTTACGCAGCGAATTCTGTATCCCGGCGTTCCCTTGCCCAGCCCAAGGTGCGTGCGGTCTTCGTGATTGTCCCTACCGAAAACTCGATCTCAGTAAAAAAGAGGGTGAGGTAAAAGTAGCTGCTGAAAGTACGGTAATCCAGGCTGTGCATCGCCAAAATTCTGTCCGGCTCTGAAATCAACGGCTTGCACACTTTCCTCAGCCGCGCGGTATCTGCTATGACTGGTGCTTCATGTGTCGCTACGTCGGATTTGGGTTGGGCCTGCTCCCCCGCTGCTTTCGATCGCATCGAAGCCTGCTCCTGGAAAATCTCGCTCTCCGGCAACAGTTGGCTGTGCTGAAGCGCAAGCATCCCCGACCCCCGATGGGAGCGGTTGACAAAATCTTCTGGGTATTCGCCCGTCGTTTCTGGGGTGCCTGGAAGCAGTCTCTCGTGCTCGTGAACCCTGAGACGGTCGTTCGCTGGCATCGCGCTGGGTTTCGACTGTACTGGAGTTGGATCTCGAAGGCGAGAAAACCGGTCGGTAGGAAGAAACTGTCGATGGAAGTGCGGGAGCTGATCTTCCGGTTGGTGGCGGAGAACCCAACCTGGGGCGCGCCTCGCATTCACGGTGAACTGCTCATGCTGGGCTTCGATGCCGAGAGAACCATCTCCCGCTGGATGAAGCGGGTTCCGAGAGATCCCCAGCCAACCCAGCGCTGGCGCGCATTTCTTGCGAATCACCGGGAAGCGATTGCGGCCATGGACTTCTTCACCGTGCCCACGATCACCTTTGGCGTGCTCTACTGCTTCTTCGTCATCCGTCACGATCGCCGCCGTATCCTGCATTTCAACATCACCAAGCATCCGACAAGCGGTTGGATCATCCAGCAGTTGCGGGAGGCGTTTCCGTTTGGGGCGGCTCCCCGATTTCTAATCCATGACCGGGATGCAAAATACGGGACGGAGGTCCCGGCAGCGATTCGATCCCTGAAGATAAACGCCGTGCGGACCTCGTTCGAAAGTCCCTGGCAGAATGGAGTCGCCGAGCGCTGGGTGGGGAGCTGTCGCCGCGAGCTGCTCGACCATGTCATTGCTCTGAACGAGCGGCATCTGAAGCGGCTCCTTTCCGAGTACGTCTCCTACCATCACGAGGATCGCACGCATCTTGGTCTCCGCAAGGAAACCCCTAGCCGCAGAATCCGTTCCGCGGCGACCGGTCCGGTGATCTGCCATGCGCGATTGGGCGGTTTGCACCATCGCTACGACCGCGCGGCCTGAGATCCGCCGATTCCCACTGGCTTACACCTCTTGAGACGAGTGTGACATCTTCACCCAGTAATAAGGAGCCCTCGCTCCGAGTCAGCATCTGCGCCCTCGGACTCAACCCATCTCGTGTTGGAAAACTCTCTTCAGGATCGCCTTCGAGCTGCACCTTGGATTTTGGCGAGCTACAACCATAAAAGCACGGCTGAAGCCCTTCCTGCAGTAGCATTTCGTTCCGGGTGGAACGAATCGTCTGAGCAAAGCCGGGCAATCATCAGCGAGCCAAGACGTTTCCCCGTTCAGAACCTGCCCGCAAGTTAATTTCGCCGGGGAAGCGTTACCGCGGTGGCGTAGCTTTCTACCGCAAACCGACATCGCCATAGCACTTTGGTGCCATTGTCGTGATTCATCCCGCGCCTTTACATTGGCCAGCCGCCGACGTTGTTCCAGATCGGAGATCCCAAGAAAGATAGGAGACTCGCTCTTCCCCCATGGAACATTTTCGAGCTGGTGATAAGGCAGCGTTCTCAGGTATCTACAAAGCCGTCCATGACAAAGATCACATACCACCCCACTACGTAACCGCGATCTACGGCGAAATCTTTCCGAGCTGAATTAAATGCACAAACCGGGTCCGGTTTGAAATCGCTCTGTCTGCCGTTCACGTATACGCGCACACGCAGTTCAGGCGCACAGATGATCAACGATAAAGAGAAGAGAGGGCGCAGCTAGGCAGCTGCACAACCTCTCTCCCGTGTTGGCCCGACTAGCCGCCATCGTTCGGTCAGACGGCCCAAAGTCGACACACGCGCCTACTTCTGTAACGACGCGTATTCCCGCGCATCGCGTTCACGCTCGAAATATGCGTCGGCGCCCGACCCAAGCTCCTCTCGCTTGGCTGCGACCCCTTCAGCGATCGCTGGGCCAAGGTTCTCTGGATCTTCGACGAAATACGGCTGATCGGATGCGGAACGGGTAACCGCGATCCGGCGACGGTATTTGACGGCGTATGCATCCTGCATCTGATACACGACTTCTTTGTCCGACGTAGCGAACGTCGGAACCGGCTTAGCCAGGCTAGCTTCCCACTCAAGCTTTTCCTTCTTCACTCGCGATCAGTGTATGGTGATCAAGAGCGGGTGATGTGACTCCCAGTCTGGCATCCTCCAACAAGTGGCGGAGTCATTCAGGCGCATGGTAATTGCTACCATCGCGAGAAACTTGTGAGGCTGCCTGGCACATCGACAACTGATACGAAGGAATACCCACTGCGCGGACCGAATGCAATCAGACCCGGGTTCGAGAGGATGTTCTCCGAGTTTGCTAAACCAGGTGTGAGCTTCGCCCGAAAGCAGCGACTAATCGAAGGTGACTACGCGTATATCGTTTGGACCTCGGAAACCGCGGACAATTCGTACGAACTCGGCAGCGATACCTTCGTTATTCAGAACGGATGCATTCGAATGTGAGCCTTTACAAAAAAGGTAAAACCAAAGCGCTGACAATGAAAAGAATTGACTGGCAGGGACGAAAAGGTGTTTTCTAGGGATCTTCAGACGAGTAGGAGGTTTTTGTGGTTTGTACAGGAGCCTCACTGCGCCTTTTATGCGCAAAAGTGTTGATATGCGGGGTAGTCACGTGTCACGCGCAAACGTATTCGCCTTCTGCCTCGGGCACCTCAGGTCAAACCATTCCTGGGGCAAACGGAGGAAATCCGTTTGCTGGTAGCGTGCCGACAAGACTCGTTGCCGGACGTATGCCGCTCTCCTTGCAAGATGCCGTTAATCTGGGTCTGAAGCACAATCTCGGGGTGCTCCTTTCGCGCTCTGACACTCGCGCTGCCCGCGGGCTGCGCTGGCAGGAACTGAGCGCCTTGCTGCCGCACGTCACGGCGGCTCCTTACGTGGCGGAGTCGAAGGTCAACCTCGCTCAGGTCGGATTGGGTAACGCTGCCGCAAATGTTTTCCACATTTCTCCGGCGGTCGGTCCCTTTTCTTATTTCGACGCACGAGCGAGCGTAACTCAAACCTTGTTCGATTGGAAGTCCATCAGCTCCGCTCGCGCGGCCAGCGCGAGTGTCAAGTCTGCTGACTACACACTGCTGGATGCAAGCGACCTTGTGATTCTGGCGGTCGGGTACGTTTACTTTCAGGCAGTTGCTGACGAAGCTCGCATTGCAACGGATGAAGCTCAGGTCGAGACGGCACAGACACTCTTTGATCAGGCAACGGACCAGGTCAACGTCGGCACGGCAGCTGACATTGATGCACTCCGCAGCAAAGTTGAACTTCAGACGCGACTGCAACAGTTGATCGAGGCAAAAAACGACTTTGCAATTCAGAAAATCACCGTGGCACGAGCGATCGGGCTGGCGCCCAGCCAGGACTTTGATCTCACCGACAAATCGCCATATCTGCCACTGGAAAACATAACGATTGACGATGCTCTCAAAGGTGCATTCGCCTCACGTTCTGACTACCTTGCCGCAACGGCGGACGTGCGCGCAGCCGAATTGTCGCGAAAAGCAGCAGTCGCGGGTTATTTCCCATCGCTTTCGTTCGGTGGCGATTACGGAACCGGAGGCGCTCATCCCTCCGACGCGACGCGGGTGTACGACGTGCGCGGAACGCTTTCGATTCCGATCTTCACCGGCAACGGCGTTCATGGTGATATTCAGCAAGCCGATGCGCGGCTCGAACAGGCTCGCGAGCGGCTCGACAACTTGCGAGCGCAAATCGAGGCCGATGTGCGCACCGCGTTGCTCAACCTGCAATCATCTACGGAGCAGGTGAAGGTCGCGCGCAGCAACATCGATTTGGCCGATCAAACCTTGACGCAATCGCGGGACCGCTTCACCGCCGGCGTTACCGACACAGTAGAGGTCGTCCAATCGCAGGAGACTGTAGCCAGCGCGCACGAACAATACATTTCCAGCTTGTACAAGTACAATTTCGCGAAAATTTCGCTCATTCGTGCCTTGGGTGCTGGCGAACAGGGCGTTAAGCAATACTTCCCAGGAAAATAAACATGGCGGACGAAAACGCATCTCCCTCGCAACCTGACACTGGGGCTTCGGTGTATTCAGAGCCTCCGCCGGAGAAAAAATATTCACCTGCAGATCGCCGTAAGCGTCGCAGAAATCTCGTCATTCTGATCGCCGGCGTGGTGGTCGTCGTCGCAGGCCTGCTCGTGTGGCGTTACTTGAGCAGCTATGAATCGACAGACGACGCCCAAGCAGATGTGCATCTCTATCCGGTCAGCGCGCGTGTTTCGGGTTATGTGATCCGTGTCAACGTCAATGACAATCAATGGGTCAACAAAGGTGACGTCCTGGTCGAGATTGATCCGACCGACTATCAGGTTGCGCTGGCACAGGCGCAGGCAAACTTGGCCAACGCGGAAGCGACAGCGCGATCTCTCAACATCACCGTGCCCATTACGTCCGTAAACACCGTGAGCCAGCTGCAGTTCACAGCTTCGGGGATCGAGGATGCGCGCGCCGCCGTCAGCGCAGCTGAAAAGCAACTGGTTGCCGCGCATCAACAGGTGGAAGCTGCACAAGCGAACGATGTAAAGGCCCAAGACGATCTGCGCCGATACAAATTACTAGTCGATAGGCACGAAGTGTCAGCGCAGATCTATGATCAGGCGGTTGCCTCGGCTAGATCCAGCACGGCCAACGTCGCAGCCGCCCAAGCGAGTGAGTCCGCCGCACAGCAGTTCGTGCAACAGGCCCAGAGCCGCGTGGCGCAAGCCGCTGCCAATCACGCGTACGCACAAACAGGTCCGCAACAAGTGTCATCGACCAAAGCACGAGTGCAGGCCGCAATCGCCGACGTTCAGCAAAAGCGGGCGCTGGTGCAGCAGGCGGAATTGAACCTGCAATATACCAAGATCATTGGTCCCGTCGCCGGCTCGATAAACAAAACTGTGGTGGTCGGGTTGAACGTCGAATCGGGACAGCAACTACTCACGGTTGTGCCTCTCGATGAAGTCTGGGTCACAGCCAATTTCAAAGAAACGCAACTGAAGCACATGCAGGTCGGACAGAAAGCTGACATTCACGTGGATTCAAGCGGCCGGACTCTGCACGGCCATGTTGACAGTATCGCCGGCGCGACTGGGCCGCTGTTCAGTTTGCTTCCACCCGAGAATGCGACCGGAAACTACGTAAAGATTGTGCAGCGAGTGCCGGTAAAAATTGTCCTCGAGCCTGGCGAAAATCGGGACCGAAGGCTTCGCCCAGGCATGAATGTCGTTCCAGACGTATACCTGAGATGACTACCGCTGCGCTCACACTCGACCAAGACATCTGGCGGCCACGGTACAACCCCTGGCTGGTCGCCGTCGTCGTCGCGCTTGCCGCGTTCATGGAAGTTCTCGACACGAGCATTGCCAACGTCGCGCTTCCGTACATGGCCGGAAATTTGGGCGCGAGCAATGACCAGAGCACCTGGGTTTTGACGTCCTATTTGGTCTCTAACGCCATCATTCTTCCCATGACGGGCTGGCTTGCCGGAGCATTCGGACGCAAACGATTCTTCATGGGCTGCCTCGCTATCTTTACAGTTAGTTCACTACTGTGCGGCTTGGCGCCGAGTCTCGGCTTTCTTCTTCTTTTTCGAGTCATGCAAGGCGCGGGCGGCGGCGGGTTGCAGCCGATGGCACAAGCCATTCTCGCCGACACTTTTCCGCCAGAGAAACGTGGGCTTGCATTCGCGGCATATGGGATCACCGCCATTATGGCGCCGACCATTGGCCCGACTCTGGGCGGATGGATCACATTTAACTATTCCTGGCGCTGGATTTTCTTCATCAACCTTCCGGTGGGCGTGATCACGTGGTTCCTTGTGCGGCGCTTTGTGGAGGATCCTCCTTACTTACAGCGGCTCAAGCGGGCCGGCGTCAAGCTCGATTACGTGGGCATCGCGCTTCTGACCGTTGGCGTTGGCGCTTTGCAGATTCTGCTGGATAAAGGTCAGGAGGACGATTGGTTCGGATCGCGCTTTATCACGAGTCTTGCCGTGATTTCAGCCGTCTGTCTGATCTCCTTAGTCGTCTGGGAATGGTTCGAGAAGGCGCCAATTATCGATGTCCGGATGTTCAAGAACATCAACTTCGCAGGTGCGAGTCTGATGTTGTTCATGCTTGGCGTCCTGCTGTTCAGTAGTCTCGTCCTGATGCCTCAGTTTCTGCAAACACTTTTGGGTTACACCTCAGAACTTGCTGGTTTCGCTCTTTCTGCCGGAGGGCTTGTCTTACTGTTAGAAACGCCAATAGTGGGTCAACTGACCACAAAAGTTCAAGCTCGCCGGTTGATTGCTTTCGGTTGGCTGGCCCTGGCGCTGGCGATGTTCTATTCCACCAAGAGAATCGATTTACAGATGAGTTTTAATGCAGCCGTGTGGCTGCGCGTTGCCCAGGTCATCGGCCTCGGCTTCCTTTTTGTACCGATTACTCTCGTCGCATACATCGGGATAGCGCCGGAGAAGAACAACTCGGTAGCCGGTATCGCGAACTTCATGCGCAACATGGGAAGCAGCGTGGGAACGTCGCTGGTGACAACCGTGATCGCCCGCCGCTCGCAATTTCATCAATTGAGGCTGGTGGAGAAAGCGAGGATTGATAATCCCAATTTTGCGCACGCAGCGAGAGGATTGAGCCGGCACTTTGCCAATGGCGGACTTGGAGAACACGAAGCCATCTCGACCGCCTACGCGCGGATTTATCAATCGGTGCAAGCGCAGGCCGCGAGCTTGGCATACATCGACACCTTCATGGTCCTTGCCGCAGCAGCAGGTATCATGTTCTTTTTGAGCTTTATGTTGAAGAGGAATAATCCGGCTAGCGGTGGCGTGCACGTAGCTGAATAACCGAAGAAGCATCATGCAATTGAAATCCATCTCGTGTCCGATCGATTTTTCGGAATTCTCCGCCGCAGCCTACCAACACGCAATGTCGCTGGCTGAGCACTCATTTGCTCAAAAAGAGAACATGGAAGTGATCGTCATGGGAACACACGGCCGACAGGGATTTGACCATCTGGTGCAGGGTTCGACTGCCGACCGGATCATGCGCAAGGCGGCATGCCCCGTGCTGGTAGTACCCAATACTTCTCGGAAAGCCCTGGGCACTGGACCCGACGGGCGCCATCGTTTGAGCCGAATCCTGTACTACGCGGATTTTTCGAATAACTCTGAGCGAGCGCGTGCGTGGGTACGCGATTTCGTTGGCCGCGGAGTATAGCGCAGAACTGACTTTTTTGTACGTGGCCGCCAACGCCCCCCGAACTGGCGAGGGCGGGAGGCGATCATTGCCGAGCGTTCACAAGAACTCGATAAACTGGTTTCAGAGACGGAACGCCAGAATCTTAATGTGAGGTCGGCAGTATGGTTGGGAAAACCTTACGAGGAGATTGTTCGACACGCAACTGAAGTGCAAGCAGGCCTCATAATTATGACGGCGCGTGGAGGCGACGCTGTTGACCGCGCTGTTTTCGGCTCTACTACCTATCGAGTGATCCAGTTCGGGCCCTGCCCGGTGCTCGCGATCCACACGTAAGCAACTCGCGGAGAAAAGTTGGATTTCATGGTCAACATCATTACCATTGAACGCGAGTACGGGTGCGGCGGCGGCGAAATCGCTCAGTTGGTAGCGAACCGGCTCGGCTGGAAGCTGTGGGACCAGCGGTTGACTGAAGAAATCGCCAGACTCGCCAATTGCCCTAAGGCCGTGGTTGAAGCTCGCGAAGAACGCAACGACCCATTATATTATAGACTTTTTAAGTCTTTTCTTCGCGGGAGCTATGAGGGCAGCATCAACGCGCCCAAGCTTAACCTCGTTGATAGCGAGACTATTCTCAGGACTACGAGACGTGTTGTCGAACACGCTGCCGAACGCGGAAACTGCGTCATTGTGGGCAGGGGTTCACAGCAATTTCTTAAGAATCGATCAGATACTTTGCGTGTGTTTCTCTATGCCCCAAGAGAAGACAAAGTGCGCCGGCTATTAGCGCGCGGCAAAAGCGAGAAGGAAGCCGAAGAGCTCGTTGATAGCGTCGATCGCGAACGTGCCGACTTTATCCAAAAGTATTTCAGTGCCGAATGGCCGGATCGTGCGATTTACCACACGATGATGAATACCGTAATCGGCGACGAAGCTGTCGTTCACATGATTCTGGATTTTAAGGAAGCCTACCAAGCGAGAGCCACCGCATGACATCTCTTCAGGAATTCCGGTGTGAAATCTGTGGGCGAATCACCAATAACCCAAATCACTGGTTCGTCATTCATTGCGGCGATGCGGAACTCACTGTGCTCAAGTGGGATTCGGAGGCAGCAAATGCTGCCGGAGCTCGCCATTTCTGCGGAGAAGCCCATGCTCAGGTCTACATTAGCCGATGGTTCGAGTCGATTTGCTCGCCGCCGAAGCCGGACTTCACGAGACCTGTGTCTGTGAAGTCCTAATCGAATTCGCCGACGCGGAGCGGGGAGTGCGCATATCGTTGGTACGTTTGTCACCATCCGTCCACGGTGACGGCGATCATGACTTCGTTTCGACTCTCATGAACAATCGCACGAGAAAAGTTGTTGCGGCGTATGTAGGCGACGGAGTCAATCGCTGGAACGCTGTGCACCGACTGGATGCTGCTCATCTTTTTAGGCTTGCATTTGAAAAGGCTACTCCGGGGACTAGGTTTCACGGGGTTGTTGAAGAGGGAATTGCGTTCCGAAATATTGCTGAAGTCATCGGACAACGCCTGAACCTCCGGAAGACCTTTTCATTAAGAGAAGGGAAGCAGATTACGTTTGGCGCGGAAGCATTCAATCTTTTGAATCATCCCAACTTCGCTGTCCCAAGTAACACGCAGAGTCCTCTGACGCAAGGGGGAAATGGGGATGCTGTATTTAAGGATGGAGCGGGCGACTTTGCCAATAATCCCGGCCGGATATTCACGACCATCGGCACCGCGCGCCAGATTCAACTTGCCGCACGATTTGTCTTCTAAGCCCAAGTAATCCTGGTGTGGAGGCTTCGTGGCTAATTTTCCCAAAATCTCTGCTGCACTCAAGAAACGAGCGGCGCAAATCGAACTGCTCCTCATGGACGTGGACGGCACCATGACAGATGGCGGCGTCACTCTGCTTTCCCAAACCGAAGAGATCGCCCTCGAAATCAAGACCTTTGACGCGCACGATGGTCAGGGCCTTACACTCGCACACACTGCGGGGCTTCGCACCGGCTGCATTACCGGACACCAAAGCTCGGCACTCCTTCGGCGCGCTTACGAGATGAACATGGAGTTTATTTATATGAAACAAGCGTTGAAGATGCCGGCCTACGAAGAAATTGTTCGGAAGGCGGCTGTATCCGATTCTGTTGTCGCCTATGTGGGCGATGATCTCCCGGATCTTCCCGTGATGCGCCGCGTTGGTCTCGCGGTGGCGGTCGGCAATGCGGTTCGAGAGGTCAAAGAGACAGCGCATTACACAACCAAAGCCCTGGCCGGCCATGGTGCAATCCGCGAAACCGTTGAACTCATTCTGAAATCGAAAGGTATCTGGGATTCGCTAATCGACAAAGCGCGCGCCTGACAAAGTTTAAGCTGAGAAATCTGCGAGAGTGGCGGGACTGGAACCCGCTGCATCTTCCACCTGTATGATGACGAGCGTTATGTCATCTGTTTGTAGGCGTCCTGCAGAATGGGCCTCCAGTTCGTTCAAGATGACTTCCAAGATCCGGTGCGGATCTTGAGTGCGACAATCGTAGAGAACTCTTTGTAGCCGTTTGTGTCCGAAGGCCTTGCCCTCAGAATTTTCCGACTCTGTGACTCCATCTGTGTAGAAGACCAAGGTATCGCCAATCTCGAGTTGAAACGTCGTCGAGACGAAGAGCGAATCTTCTAGAGAACCAACCGGCGGACATTCCTGTGCTCCGCAAGAAATAGGTGCAACTTTCGCGAGTGACGCAGACGTTACACTGTTACCTTGCAGCCGCAACTTGAAAGTTTCGTCGCCAACCGTTTATGCGCAGGACCGCACAGTTCCTCCGATCACTGCTTTCTATCCTTCTTATTACAGCCGGCGAAGGCGTTCAGTTTCTGTGGCTGGCAGTCTCGTCGCGGGCGGAATTGAGTGCCGAGGTGCTGTTCCTGGGCAAACAGTTGGCGTTCTACCGGGAACACCAGGTTCCGCCACGCAGGCTCACCGACGCAGCGCGCTTCTCCTTGGTGCTATGGTCTCAACTGTTCCACTGGAGAGCGGCACTGATGATTGTTAAGCCGGAGACCCTCATCGGCTGGCATCGCAAGGGGTTCAAGCTGTTTTGGCGGCGGAAGTCGCGGTTGGGAAGACCGCGGATTCCGGAAAATCTTCGCCAGCTGATTGTGCGCATGGTGCAGGAGAACCCGACCTGGGGCGAGGAGCGCATCGCAGCCGAACTTTCGGTGAAGCTCGGGCTCTTGGTTTCGCCCCGAACGGTGCGGGCGTACTGGCCGCAAGAGAGGGATCCGCGAGGCGGTAGGAGAACAGCTTCGCAGCACTGGCGGACGTTTGTCCGCAATCACGCCCAGGCCATCGTGGCTGCTGACTTCTTGGTAGCCATCACGGCTGGCTTGCGAGTGCTGTACGTGTTCGTGGTGATGGAAGTGGGAAGTCGCCGCATTCTGCACTGCAATGTCACGGCCCATCCGACTGCAGCCTGGGCCTTGCAGCAGTTTCGAGAAGCCATCCCGAGTGATCACACCTACCGATTCCTGATTCATGATCGAGATTCGATCTTTTCGGCAGAAGTTGACGATGAGTTGGGGGCCTTCGGGCTGAGAGTTCTACGAACCCCCGTACAGGCGCCGAAGGCCAATGCTTACTGCGAACGGCTAGTGGGAACGATTCGCCATGAATGCCTGGATTACGTGATCCAGCTGAGCGAGAAGCATCTTCGAACGATCATGAGGGAGTGGGTTGCCCACTACAATCAGGGACGACCTCATGCGAGCTTGGGGCCAGGCATTCCGGATTCCGACAGCAGGCCGCGGCCGCGCCCAAGCATCCATCGGCATGAGTTGCCAGCCAATTGCCGGATACGAGCGCGAGATATTCTCGGCGGGCTGCACCATGCATATTGGCTCGAAGAAATTGCTGCGTGAGGTCGCATCGACTTTTTGCGGAGCACAGG
>Ga0210408_10001098_pt1 | contig 29671 bp, 25 predicted proteins | sample IncBWH4MmetaG_FD_155471 | JGI IMG/M metagenome (GOLD analysis project Ga0210408, IMG submission 155471) | Forest soil microbial communities from Barre Woods Harvard Forest LTER site, Petersham, Massachusetts, United States - Inc-BW-H-4-M | ecosystem: Environmental > Terrestrial > Soil >... | reverse complement strand
ATCTGGGCCATCATGGAGCCCATCATCCGAGCGGGCGAAACTTATTGCCTGCCACGCGACATGGAAAAAGGCCGCGCGTTGGCATATTGGATTTCCGCCGAACGTGAAGTTTTTGTCGGGGATGAGAACGGCGACATCGTCGGAACTTACTGCTTGCAAGCAAACCAAAAAGGCGGCGGAGCGCACGTCGCCAATTGTGGCTATATGACTGCCGAATCAGCGATGGGCCGCGGAGTGGCCCGAGCGATGTGCGCGCATTCGCTCGAACGAGCGCGCGTACGCGGATTCCGCGCCATGCAATTCAATTTCGTGATCAGCACCAACGAGCGCGCCGTGCGCTTGTGGCAGAGCTTTGATTTTGAGATTGTCGGCCGCCTTCCGAAAGCGTTCCTTCATCCAGCGCTCGGCTACGTCGACGCCTACGTCATGTATCGCCATCTCTAGTCCGTTTGCGCTGATGCGCGCGGCTATGCTACACATGCTGCATGCCTGATTTTGCCGCTCCCGTCGAACGGCTCATCGATGAGCTGAAGCATCTTCCTGGAATCGGCCAAAAGACCGCGCAGCGCCTGGCGTTTTACCTGCTCCGCGCCGCGCCCGAGGATGCCTTGGCTCTGGCGGACGCCATTCGCGACGCCAAGGAAAAAATCCGCGCCTGCTCCGTCTGCCACAACATCACGGATTCGGATCCTTGCTTGTTCTGCGTGGGGCCGACGCGCAGCAAGAAAACGATTTGCGTGGTCGAAGAAGCGCACAACATCATGGCCATCGAGAAAACGCGCACCTACAGCGGCATGTACCACGTGCTGGGCGGGTCGCTCTCGCCGCTCTCGGGCCGCGGACCGGACCAACTCCACATCAAGCCGTTGATCGAGCGGCTAAAAGGCGGCGCCGTCGAAGAAATCATCATCGCCACGAATCCCACGGCCGAGGGCGAAGCCACCGCGGTTTACCTCTCGAAGCTCTTAAAGCCGCTGGGTGTGCGGGTCACGCGCATTGGCGTCGGGATTCCAGTTGGCGCGGACCTGGAATATGCCGATGAAGTGACGATGCTGAAAGCCATGGAGGGGCGGCGGGATTTATAGAGTTTGCCGCTCGCACAGCGCTGAAAAACGCGCTCTTTTGACTTCGCAGAAGGTGTGCAAGTTTCCCACCGCAATAGGCTTCCCGCAACATAACTCTTAGTACGCTTAGGACGCTCTAGCCAATCCCTCCATTTCGGTATAGAGTCACATCTGCTGCGGTGGTTGTCCCCTCGCCAAGACGCATGGCAGCCGCATCGCGGCTGACTGGAGGTGCGCTAATGCCGAGTCTGGCGCACTACATGACGCAGTACGATCACGAGCACGAATCCGGCTGGAACAAATTCCTGCACGGTGTTGGCATCCCGATGATTTTTGCCGGGATTATCCTGGTCCTGTTCATGAAATGGATCTGGGCCGCTGGATTTTTTCTGGGTGGATGGGTGTTTCTGTTTCTCGGCCACCGCATCGAGGGAAACCGTCCGGCATTTTTCCAAGGAGCGGTGTATTTGCTGGTCGGGCCAATCTGGGTCGCAAAAGAAACATGGATGTTCCTAACGGGCACGCACCGCAGGCCGGCCTCGGAAGGTACTCCGCAAAGTGACGCGATGAAGTAGATGCAGCAATTTCAATCGTCTGCGCGCAATCTTAAAATCCTGAGGGGCGGCGGCGGTCTGTATGAACGATTCAGGCGGCGATTTTGCCGATGAGATAATGGAAATGGTGTCTGAAAGCGCGAATAACGCCAGCGCGGAATTGAGGAAGCGCCGCAGCACGCGCATCGTGCAGGCAGTTCCTCTCGTGGTCACGGGTGTTGACGCGCTGGGGCGTCCGTTTGTGGAACGAACGTCATCGCTGATTATTAATTGCCATGGCTGCCGCTACCAGTCGAAACATTACGTCCTGAAAAACATGTGGGTGTTGATGGAGATTCCGCACCCGGAGACGGGTCAGCCGCCGCGCACGGTGCGAGGGCGGGTGGCTTGGATTCAACGTCCGCGAACGGTGCGACAGCTTTTTCAAGTAGCGCTGGAGTTGGAAGTTTCCGGCAACGTGTGGGGCATCGCGTTTCCGCCCGAAGATTGGAGTGCCTCCCCCGAGTTGACGCAAATCGTGATGAAGCTGGACGCGCCGCCGGAGACGTCCCCCTTGCCACCCCCGATGGCTGAGCCGGATGCCACGCTGCATTTGGGAGAAGGGGAACTGCCGCCGGCCGCGGGAGGGGACAACATAAGGCTGTTCCCTTCTCCGTCGAGCACCACGGATGCTTCCATGCAGTTGGCGCGGCAGGTTGCTCGCCTGGTGGCCGATGCCAAGCAGCAAATTCAAGCCGCGACCCGGGAAGCGGCTTCGCAGGCGGTATCCGCGGAGCGGCGGCTGTCCTTCGAGCAATGGGAGCAGAAGTTTGCAGCTGGACGCGCGGAAATCGTGAATGAGACCGCGCAGGCCATCGAAAAGTTTCAGCAAGAAGCGGACGAGCATTCGCGCTCGGCCCATGCTGCAGCGGCTGAGGCCCTGCGGACGGAATTGCCGCGCTGGCTTTCCCCACAACTCGAGCAACTCACGCGCGAGCTGACGGCGAGCCTCGCGCGCGAAGGCGCGGCGCAGCGCAATGAACATGCGCAGCAACTGGAAAGCATGACAGAGGGACTGCGGAAGGCAGTTCAACACGGCGAGTACGCGGCATCACGGTTGAAAACGCAAGCGGAGCAAACGCAAGCGCAAATTGCCGCGCAAACGGAGTCCGCGACAAGAGTGCTTGAGGAAGCGGCGCGGCAGCACGAACAACATGCCGCCGCGCAGCGCGAGGCGTTGATCGCGACGGCTAATGAGATTCAGCAACAGGTAACAGCGGCACTCTCCTCAGCGCAATCTTCTGCGCACGCGCAGCTTGCGGGCGAATTGGAAGCAGCGCAAGCGCGGTGGCGCGAAGCGATCGAGCATACTCTCGCGGAAACGCAGGATCGCGCCGCCGGTGGATTGAACGAACACGCGCGCGAATGGATGGCTCAACTGCAGGATGAGATAGCGCGCCACGCCACGGCGGCGCGCGAATCAGCGGCAAGTACGGCTTCAGAAGCCGAGCAGCGCATGACCTCGTTGCGGGACTCGTTGCAAGAGCAGACCCAGCGGCTGGAGTCGGTACTGGCGTTTGCAGCGGAGACCAGCCAGCGGCTCGAACAACACTCAGCGCAGCTGGAAAACACGCAGCAGCAAGCGCTGGCCGGGTTCCAATCGCAACTCGAAACTGTATTGAACCCGCACCGCGAGGAAATCCAGCGCCGCTCCGAAGCAACCCTCGAGGAGCTAAACGCTAAAGTCCACGCAACCTTTGAAGAGGCGAGCCGCCAGGCCGTCGCGCAGTTTGAACGGCGAATCGCGGAGACAGTGCAGCCGCACGTCACCCGCGCCGAAGAAGCGGTTCACCGCCTGGCCGGCGGGCGCTCGCTGTTGGATGCCGCGCTGACAATGCAGCAAGACCGCATCCGCGGCTGCGCCGACGAGGCTTTCGCCGAATCACTGGCGCGCTTCCGCGAGAATCTGGGCAGCGTGGACCAAATCCTGCAGGAATCCTCGCAAACCATTACTGGCCGCAACCTGGCGGAGCTCGAAGGAAAAGCCGGAGATTTGAAGCACCAGATGGTCGAAGAACTCCTGAAATCCGCGGAATGGTATGAAAAGAAGGCTCAGACGCAGATTCAAAACCTGACGGAAAGAATCGTCGGGCACGCCGAAAGCCAGTTGCGGGAGAAGGCAGGAGAGATTTCCAGCGTGTTTGCGGGCGAGCTGGATCATGCCAGCCGCAGTTTTGTGGGGCACGCGCAGACACAAATGGAAGAGGTAGTGCGGAATGCCTTCGAGCGCGCGCGAGCGCTCTTTGCAGAAGCCGCGGACACGACTGCCGCGGCATTCACCGATGAGGTTCAGCGCACGGGTCGCCAGGAGCTTGATGGGTTTAATCAGGAAGTACAGCGCTCCGCGGCTGGAACGCGTCTGCAAATGGAAGCTGCACGTATGGAAATTGCGCAGCAGACAACCGGTGAACAGGCAGCTTTCCTAAAGCGTTTTCAATCCTCGATGGGCGGAGCGCTCGAAGCCGGCGTGGCCGAAGCACAGAAGAAAGTTTCCGAAGGATTCGGGCCGCTGCTGGATTCCTGGAAAGCAATGACCATTGCCCATCAACAAGAGATGCAAGGCATTTACGGCCGCATGGGCGAGCAAGCCGCCGAGCAGTACAAGAGCCGCCTGGAAAATGTTTCCAACCAATGGATGCTCGCGACGGTGGCGTCGCTCGATCACCAATCGCGCGAGATGATTTCAGGTATCGCCGCGACCGCCGAAGAAAAACTACGCGAAGCCTGCGCCCAGGTTTTCGCCGGCGTGGGAGAATCCCTGCGCGAACGGCTCAGGGAAATGGCGCAAAGTTTTACGCCGCCCGTGGAACCTCCCACCCGCGCGAAAAGCGCCAACACGGGAAGCTGAATTCTAAATCCTCCGAAGCCAACAATGACTCTGCCATCGCATTCTTGCCCAAGCCCCCGCAACCGCTAATTCGCTACTTCCCTACCGGCTCGGTATAATCTCGAAGGTTCCAACCATCATGGCCAACCATGCTTACCTGCGCGTGTGGACGCGCGATTTTTCTTTGGAAACAATGATTGCCGAATTCGCCCGGTTCCTGACGACCGCGCCGCTTTCGGCCACGCAGAATACGTTTACCGAACTGATTGTACAGGCCGTGGATGCCACGGAGATCCCTGTCGCGGAGTGGGATTTGCGCCCGCTGAAAACAGGGCCTGCCGAGGTTGCCGCGCTGGCGGTGCAGCACCTGAACGCCGACACCGCTTACGTCGCAAGCGCCAAGTGGGACTTGTGGAGCTTCGATATCGAAAGCCTGAAGTGGCAGCACAAGCCGGAGCCGCTGGTGCTCGTGTGCCACGGCCTCGACTATGACGACGGGCTTGCCGCCTCCGCCGGGCACTTCATGGCCGACTTGGGCTTCGAGCACTTCTTCACGGGGCACGGCGGATTGCTCGCGCCGGGCGCCGCGTCGAATCCATTTGACTCCTCCGATCATCCGATGGAGCGTACGTTCCGCCAGTGGATGGCGGTGAGCGCCAACTTGAAGGAATATCACGCAAAGACCCGGCAGAACATCCAACAATTATTCAACTGGGTGGAAGCCATCGAGCAAGCGCTGCCGGTACAGCGCAGCGAGCTTGGCTCCGAAGGAGAGGAGAACTTTGAAGCCCGGCTGGATGCGATTTTTGGGCAGCGTTAGCGCATTCAAGACTTGGACAAGCCCGGTTCGCGGAGTCCTTCCACCATGGGCGGCCAACGGCTAGAATTGTTCTAGCGGTCAAGGCATGGAGTGGAACCGGAAGTGCCGGACGTAACGAGAGTGTTCTGCGCACCGGAAAAGGATGGGAAGCCTGGGCGAGTGGCCGTAATCTCGCCTGTGGCGGCTAATCTCGATGAAAAAAACTTCGCAAAGCGATTGTTCGTGTGCTAACCACGCAAGTATCGGTCCGTCCTTTCTAAACGAGGGCTCCGGCATTGGCGCGGCCCGCAGGTGGAGAATCCCCCTGAAATTTTCGCTGAGTCTCCTGTCCCTGGCTATTGTTCTGGGCGGATGCGGAGCGGATGCATCCAGGCCTGCGGTTCAAGCGGAAGCCAAGCCCGCGGAGCCGGCCGTGCCCGAGGAGATTCAATTGGCGGCAAAGTCGCTGCTGGGTAGCGAATCGCAAGTGCTGGCGTTCGGCGACTTGGCGAAAAACGGTAAACAGGAATTTCTTGTGGCCAACGTCGTGCCAAAAACGCCTACCAACAATTTACCGGGAACCATCGTGACGCGCGCCGTCGTGGCCGAAAATACCGAAGGGAAATGGGCGGAACTCCTGCGCTGTGACGAACACCTGAAAAATGAAAAGGGTTTTCTAGGCGGGATGCCGCTGGCCCCGATAACCGGCTGGCGTCTGCAATACGAGCAAAACCCTGAAAAGGGATTGCAGCTTTATTTCACGCCGCTGAAGGGCGTCACGGATTCGCATGTGCTCCCCATCGCCGTGCAGTGGAATCCCGCGACCAAGCGCTACCAATCGCTCGACCGCAACTATGAACACTTCCTGCTCGAATCGCCATCCTTGCAAGATGCGAGGTCCACTCTGCGATGAGCGCTGTCGCTCAAGCCACTGCTAAAGCCGCGTCCAAGGGCACCGGGGAAACTCCTGCCGCCAAGGGTCTGCGCAGCCTGATGCCTTATCTGCGGCGCTACACCGGAGGCATCGTTTTCGGCTTGCTCACGGTCGTGCTCATGGGCGTTATCGGCAACGTGCTCCCTCTCGCCACGGGCGTGATGACCGACACGCTCGCCGGCAACGCTGTTCCTTTTGAACACTCGACGCCTACCGGTAGTGCTGCCGGTAGGGCGCTCGCCGCGGCCCTGAATACGTCGAAGCTCAGCAGATCCATTCCCTGGTACGCCCCGAGCAGCCGCCGCACGCTGGGTATCTACTGCCTCATCGTAGTTCTGTGCGTCGCGATCAAGGGCCTGCTTTCTTTCTCCGCCCGCTGGACGCTCATCGGCGTCTCTCGCGACATTGAATTCGACATCCGCAACGATCTGTTGAAGCGCCTGCTGATCCTCGAACCGGAATTCTACGTCCGCAATCGCACCGGCGAGCTGATGTCCCGCGCCACCAATGACCTGAACGCCGTCCGCATGGTGCTCGGCCCCGGCATCATGTACAGCGCCACCACGATCATCACCATGATCCTGGCCATCTTGGTGATGGTTACGCTCTCGCCTTCCCTCACCCTCTGGGTTCTGCTTCCCGCGCCGATCGTGGCAATCGCTGTCTGGTTTTTCGGCAAGACGATTCACGACCTCTACGAATCGATCCAGGCCGCGCTTGCCACCCTCACCGCCCGCGTCCAGGAAAATCTCGCCGGCGTGCGCGTCGTCCGCGCTTACGCCCAGGAACAAGCCGAAATCCGCGGCTTCGATGAGCCCAACCGCGAATATGTCTCGCGCAACATCAAGCTTATCCGCACCTGGAGCATGTTCATGCCCTCGCTTCAGGCGCTCATCGGCACCACCTTTTTGATTGTGCTATGGCAGGGCGGCCACCAGCTTTTCCGCGGCCAGATTTCCCTCGGCGCTCTCATCGCCTTCAACGGTTATCTCACTTTACTTGTGTGGCCCATGATCGCCCTCGGCTGGGTCACTAATATCTTTCAGCGCGGCGCCGCATCCATGGGCCGGTTGAGTTACATCCTGAGCGCCAAACCGAATATCGATGACCGCCATGCGAAAGTCCCCGCCGACGCCAAGCCTCGCGGCGAAATCGAATTTCGCCATCTCACCTTTACCTACCCGACCACTCTTTCGGGAGCCGGCTCGAACGGCGCCTCCAAATCGAATGGTGCCTCTAGATCCAACGGCAACGCTTCTCATCCTGTCCTTCGCGACATTCATTTCAAAGTCCCCGCCGGTTCGACGCTGGCCATCGTCGGCCCTACCGGCAGCGGCAAGACCACCCTCGCTGCGCTCATCGCCCGTCTCTGGGAAGCTCCCGACGACTGCGTTTTGATCGATGGGCGTCCGATCCGCGAGTGGCCTCTCGTCACTTTGCGACAGTCCATAGGCTTCGTGCCCCAGGACACATACTTGTTCGGCGAGACCGTCGGCGGCAACATCGCTTTCGGCTTGCCTGAATACAACGAGCAGCGCGTTCGCGAAGCCGCCGAAATTGCCAGCCTCCACGGCGACGTACAGGACTTCGCCAAGTCCTACGAGACCATGGTCGGCGAGCGCGGCATCACGCTCTCCGGCGGGCAAAAGCAGCGCGCCGCCATTGCCCGCGCCGTCGTCCGCGATCCGCGCATCCTGATCCTCGACGATTCCCTTTCCGCCGTGGACACCCAAACCGAAGAGCGCATTCTCAACGGCTTGCGCGGCATCATGCAGGGCCGAACCACCATTCTGATTTCGCACCGCACCTCGACCGTCCGCGACGCCGACCAGATCGTTGTCCTTGTCGAAGGCGCCATCGCCGAGTGCGGCACGCACGACGAACTGCTCGCCCGCGGCGGCTACTACGCGGATTTGTACCAGAAACAGTTGCTGGAAGAAGAGCTCGAACGCGCATGAGCAACCTGCACGAAGAAGAAGCCCTCGGCAAAGCGTACGATTCGCGCTTGATGCGCCGGCTTCTGCGATACATGAAGCCGTACAAGTGGCACGTCGCGCTGGCGCTCATCATGGTGGCCGTCGTCACGCCGCTCGAGCTGGCTCCGCCGCTGATCTTTCGAAAGGCCATCGACAGCTACTTTGTTCCCGCGCTGAACCACCTTCTTCCCGAAGCATCGGCGTGGTCGGGCATCGGCTGGCTTAGCTTGCTTTTTCTTGCCGTCCTTACCTTCGACTTTCTCGCCCAGTACATCCAGATTCGCATCATGCAGCGCGTCGGCCAGCAAACCATGTACGACATGCGCCGCGAAATCTTCGCCCACATGCAGCGCCTGCCGATGAGCTATTTTGATCGTAATCCCGTCGGCCGCCTCGTCACTCGCGTCACCACCGACGTCGACGCGCTCAACGATCTCTTCGCCGCCGGCGTCGTTACCATGATCAACGACTTTTTCCTTCTCGTCGTCATGGCCGGTTTGCTTTTCAAGATCGACACACGCCTCGCGCTCGCCACCCTGGCCGTCCTTCCCGGAATCCTCATCGTCACCATGATCTTCCGCAAGTTCGTGCGCGACGCCAATCGCCGCATCCGCACCGCCATCGCTCGCATCAACGCTTTCCTCCAGGAATACATTTCCGGCATGAGCGTCGTGCAGCTCTTCAACCGCGAACGCAAAGCCATGGACGAATTCGAAAAGCGCAATCGCGACAACATGCTCGCCTGGCGCGACGCCATTCTCGCGTACGCCCTCTTCTACCCGGCCGTCGAGTTTCTCAGTTTCGCCACCATCGCGCTCATTTTTTGGTCGGGCGGAATCCGCATTCTCTCCGGCACTCTCAGCCTCGGCATCCTCACGGCTTTCACCATGTTCGCCCAGCGCTTCTTCCGCCCCATCCAGGACCTCAGCGAAAAATTCAACATCCTCCAATCCGCCATGGCCGCCTCCGAGCGCATCTTCAAACTCCTAGACGAACCGGTCCTCGTCGAATCCGATCCCAACGCCATCCCGCTCGACCATCCACGCGGCGAAATCGAATTCCGAAACGTCTGGTTCAGCTACAGCAACGTCCCCGACCCTGCCGACGAAGATTGGGTTTTGCGCGACGTCTCCTTCCGCGTGGCTCCCGGCCAGACCTTCGCCATCGTCGGTCACACCGGTGCCGGCAAAACCACCCTGATTTCACTGCTTCTCCGCTTCTACGACGTTCAGCGCGGCCAAATCCTCCTCGACGGCAAAGACATTCGCCTCATCGAATTGCAGGATTTGCGCCGCCAATTCGGAATCGTGCTCCAGGATCCCTTTCTTTTCACCGGCACCATCGAAACCAATATCCGCCTCGGCACCCCCGGCATCGACCGCGCCACCGTCGAGCACGCCGTCGAAGAAATTGGTCTTGGCGAATTCATTCGCTCCCTGCCGGAAGGCGTCGCCAGCAACGTGAACGAACGAGGCTCCACGCTCTCCGTCGGACAGCGCCAGCTCATCAATTTTGCCCGCGCCCTGGCCCACAATCCGCGCTTCCTCATCCTCGACGAAGCCACCTCGAGCGTGGACACAAAAACCGAGTTGCTGATTCGCGAAGCCTTGAACCGCCTGCTCTGCGGCCGTACCGCGCTGGTCATCGCGCACCGCCTCAGCACCATTCAGCACGCCGACCGCATCCTCGTCTTCCACAAAGGACGCTTGCGCGAGCAGGGCGCGCATCAGGAGCTTCTCGCCCAGCGTGGAATTTACTATCGCCTGTACCAATTGCAATACAAGGAGCAGGAGCTCCATCTGCCCATCGAATCCACTCGCTCGGCGGAACCCTCGGTCTTGCCGGCCAGCGATTGATTCGTTCACCATCCTTACATGCCGCCCATCCCGCTCCTTCTCTCCGCCGGCGAAGCTTCCGGAGACATGTATGCCGCTCGCCTCGCCACCGCGCTAAAGCAGCGCCTCGACGTCGCCATTTTCGGAATGGGCGGGCCGCACATGCGCGCCGCTGGCGTCGAAATCATCACCGATTATTCTGAAGTTTCCGTCGTCGGCATCACCGAGGTTCTCAAGCGCCTGCCGTCCTTAATCCGCGCTATGCGCCGCCTCGTGGACGAAGCCGCGCGCCGCCATCCCCCGCTCGCGATTCTCACGGACTTTCCCGGCTTTCATCTCCGCCTCGCCCGCAAGTTGCGCCCCCAAGGCGTTCGAAACGTTTATTACATTTGCCCGCAATTCTGGGCCTGGCGCCCCTGGCGCGTGAATTTGGTCCGCCGCCGCTTCGCAAAAGCGCTGTGTATCTTTCCTTTCGAAGAGAAGTTCTATGCCGATGCCGGTGTGCCCGTGAAATTCATCGGCCACCCCCTCGTCGAAAACGTGCGACCCACCCTGACGCGGGAATTTTTCTGCAAAAAATACAGTCTTGAACAAGGGAAGCAAATCATCACGCTCCTGCCGGGTAGCAGGCGAGGAGAAATTGCGCACCATGTTCCAGTGCTGGTTGAAGCTCTAGGGCAAATCCGCCAAACGCTGCCAGGCCCGCCTCAAATTGTGATTGCCGTGGCCCCAGGACTAGATATTCCGTCGCTGGAGGCACAATTCCCTTCCGAATGGCATGTGCGGTTCGTCACGGAGAACACTTACAACGCGCTGGCCGCTGCGGACTTGGCCATTGTTTCCAGCGGCACCGCCACCGTTGAAACCGCGTTACTAGACAAACCGATGATCGTCATTTACAGGCTTTCTCCGCTGACCGCGCGGCTCGCAAAGCCGTTGGTGCGAACTAAGTTTTTCAGCATGGTGAATCTAATCGCTGGCCGCGCCGTCGTCCCTGAATTGATCCAGGATGATTTCACCCCGCATCGGCTCGCCGCCGAGGTGCAAAAGCTTCTTTCCGTCTCCGAAGAAGCCAATCATCGAGTAGAAAAGATGCGCCTCGGGTTGGAAGAAGTGCGCCGCCTCCTCGGCCCGCCGGGAGCCGTCGAAAGGGCCGCCGATGAGATCGCCCGGCTCTTGCACACGGCTCAAAGCAACGCAAAGTGATGGCTTTGGTATCCTATAGATGTACATTGGTGCAGAATTGAAGACAATTGAAAGGGGTCCGATGGCCCTTCGCCGAAGAGTTCCTGCTACATTCCTGTTCATCACGCTGATCTTGCTGTCTTGTGCCGCCGCGCCGCTCCACGCGCAGGGTCTCCGGCCGGTAAACTTTCTCGCCGAACATTACGACATTTCCGCCTCGCTCGACCCCATCGGACAATCCCTTTCCGCTACCGTCAAAATCGATTTCAAGGCCGTCGAAGCCTCCAGCAGCGTGCGTGTCGAGCTCCACCAGAATCTGATTGTCAAAGAGGTCAAAGGCGCCGACGGCAAGCCGCTGCCTTTCGAGCGCGACAATCAAAGTCCGCTCAATGTGATCGTCCAGTTGCCCACTCCCATCGCGACCGCCGGCCACGTTTCCCTCACCTACACTTACGCCGGTCTGCTCGTAAACGAAGAGAACAGCCCGGTCCCCGGCATCCGCGCCGCCCTCATCAACAAAGATGGTGCTTACTTGCTGCTTCCCGCCAGGTGGTTTCCGCTCACCGATTTTCCCTCCAACCGCTACACCGCCACCTTCCGCCTGAACGTCCCCGACACCTTCGCCGTCGCCGGAACCGGCAAAGCCTCCGCCCCGTCGCCCATGCCCGCAAAAAACGCAGTCGAAGGCGCCAGGCTTCTCTACACCTTCGAGTGCAAGAATCTCGCGCCGCATGGCACCTTCGTCGCCGGCAATCTCCAGCTCAATCCCAAGCAGGCCGAAGGCATCAACGTGGCCGTTTACGCCCCGCGCGCGGCCTCCGCGAACGCGGCCGAATTTGCCTCCAGCGTAGCGCGCTCCGCTATTGTTTTTTCAGACATGTTTGGACCCATCCCCGACCCCACTTTCACCTTGATCCAGATTCCCGATGGAACTTTCCGCGATTTCGCCGCCCCCGGAGTCCTGCTCCTCAGCCAGCGCATTTGGGATCCCAAGGGCGCCGACCGCACCATCGCGCGCCTGGTGGCCTCGCAATGGTGGGGGATTCAGGTCACGCCGGCCACCCCAGGCGACGTCTGGATCAGCGATGGCCTGGCCCGCTATTCAGAAGCACTCTACGCCGAGCAAAACGCCGGCAAGGAAGCCGGTCTCCGCGCCGTCGATGAATTCGCCGTCGGCGCGCTGATGTATGAAGACGCCGCGCCTATCGCGCAAGCCGCGCGTCTGGTTCCGTACTCTCCCGACTATCGTTCCGTGGTGCAGAACAAAGGCGCCATGCTTTTTCACATGTTGCGCGCGCAAATGGGCGATGTGGCCTTCAAATCCGCCCTGCGCGACTTCTACTTTCAATTTGCGGAGAAGAGCGCGCGCATCGACGATTTTGAAAATATCGCCCTGCGCCGTGCACAAGCCGCCAAGCCGCCCGTAGACCCGTCCAACCTGCGCGGCTTTTTCGCCCAGTGGCTGAATTCCACGGGCGTTCCGGACTTCACCCTGGAATACGTCGTCTATCGCACTCCCAAGGGCTTTCGCGTCAACGGCAAAATTAAGCAGCCGTTGGACACCTTCCGAATGCCCGTGGAATTGCGCATCGATACCGAGGGAAATCCGGAGCTGAAAACCGTCGACGTGATTGGCACTGAGTCTGGATTCGCGGTGGAAACCTTTGGTCGCCCCAAGCCCGGCGGTATCAAGATCGATCCCAACAATCTCATCCTCAAAGGCAGCACGGCTTTGCGCGCCCGCGCGGCCATCGCCCGCGGCGAGGATCTCGCCGAGCAAGGCCGTTTTTACGATGCTGTCACCCAGTACCAGCGCGCGCTTTCCATTCAGCCCGGCCGCCCGCTCGCCAATTTCCGCATGGGCGAAGCCTTCTTCTACCAGAAAAACTATCAAGCCTCCGCCAACGCCTTCCGCGAAGCCTTGCAGACCGTTCCCGAGCCCTCGGAAAAATGGACCGAATGCTGGAGCCACATATATCTAGGAAAGATTTTTGACATGCTGGGCCAGCGCGAGCGTGCCGTCAACGAATACAGCAAAGCCAAGCAAACCAACGACAACACCGGAGGATGCCAAGCCGAATCCGAGCGCTGGCTCAAAAAAGCCTATTCGGAAGGCGGAGCCTCGGTCACCGCCCCCACCCCCGCCGAACCCGCAAAGCCGGCCGTAACAATTCCCCCACCAGCCTCCGGCGAAAAGCCCGTCTTGAAGAAACCCAATCCTCCGCAGCAATAGAAATGGTTTTGCAAGGTCGGCGATCCTCCAGGAAACTAGCACCGAGTCAGTCTCCGATCACGCACTACTCGGGACCTAGCGACATCGTGGGTCGCCCAAATCGAACATCCGGGCGTGGAGGACGTTAGGGAGCAGGGACGCTGGCGGCGGATTCGTTCTGGCGCTCGAGTTGGGCCAGTTCTTGGCGCAGGCGCGCCGCTTCTTCGCGATACTTTGCCGCATCCATACGGTTGTTGACGGCGGGGACGCTGCCGATCGCATTCATGAGCTTGCCGATCGCATCGGTCTTGCCGGTCTTGCCTTTGCCCATGTGTTCGAGGCCGTCGGCAAGATCGTCTTGGTTTTGTGCGTCGCCCTCTAATCCGGCAATGCGGGCTTTAAGATCCTGGATTGTCGCCCAGCGCTGAGCCCGCGCGATGGCAGCATCGATGACTTTGGAGTTGGCGGCTTGCCACGAGCCGCGGTCCTCCAGCACTTCTTCGAAAGCGTGGAGATTGTCGATGCCGCGCCGATTGCCCTGATCGGCAGACATGCGGTACCAAGTCACAGCCTTGGCGTCGTCGGGCTCCACGCCTTGCCCGAATTGATACATCCAACCAAGTTGGTTTTGCGCGTCGCTATTCCCATGCGCCGCAGCTTCGACGAACCAATACATGGCTTTGGCGTAATCGGTCTGCACGCCGAGGCCATTCTGAAACATGTAGCCGATATTTTCCTTGGCGTCGTCGCTGCCATGCTCCGCGGCTTTGTAAAACCAGGCAAAAGCATCGGCGTAGTTCTGGGGCTGGTCCCATCCCTGCTCGGCAAAGTAGCCTAACTGGTTTTCGGCGTCGTAGTTGCCGTGGCCGGCGGCCCGGAGATACCAAGTATGGGCTTGACCAAAGTCTCGCTTCACCCCATATCCGCACTGGTAGAAGTATCCGATTTGCTTTTCCGCCTGCGGTAGATTCTGGTCGGCCGCTTTGCGGTACCAATCAAAGGCTTGCTTGTAATTACGTTTGACGCCAACGCCATCCTGGGACATGACACCCAGATTGTACTCCCCGAGCGCATAGCCCTGCTTCGCCGCGGAACGATAGTAGGCCAGGGCGCGCTTGTAATCCCGCGGCACACCGAACTTATGTTGATACATGTAGCCCAGTAGATTCTGTGCAGGAGCGAAGCCCTGGTCAGCGGACTTGCTGTACCAGAGCAAAGCCTGGCGGTAGTCTTGGGGAACGCCGATGCCGTAGAAATAGTGGTTCGCTAGGGCGAATTGCGCCTGCGCATCCCCCGCAGCGGCGGGCTGGCGAAGAGAGTAGAAGTCATCGTCCGGCGGCTGTGCCGTCGCCTGCGTTGAGTCTTGTACCGGTGCTTGCCCTCGCCCCGCGGAAACCAGGGCGAACACAATGAAAGCTGCCACCGTGGCCCTGGTCAGAAAGCTCATGGAGTTATCCTCCGTCGAAAATTTCAGACAAATGGCCAAAAAGGATGGGGCGGGAATGGCAGCTTTACCTTATTTGACTCGCTCGCCGCCATTTTCCACCATGACAGCGTCCCACCACAATCAAATGACATTCAATAGCCTGGCAGGTAGAAGCGCGTATAACGATAGGCTGCAAGTACCAGAGGGACAGAATGTGCTCAAAGTTGTACATGCAGGGCATCGGCTAAAAGGAAAGGATCAAGGCGAGGGCCTCTTCGCATGTAGGGCGCCGAATCCCTGTCCTGGACGACGATCGGAACTCAAAGATATCCGTTGCGTCTCGGCACGCGTCTCAAATTCACTGCGAAATTCCCGCCAGACCGGTCAATTTCGTGGCGCTTACGCCTTTTCGCTGCACCACAACCAGGAATCGTTCCCCCATGCCTTCGGGGTAGATCAGCGTCTTGAGCTGCAGCCGCGCTTTCGTGCGTTCCGCTTCGCTTTGCCCCTGATCGTAGAGGTCCGCAAACTCATTGACCTGCCCGAGCGCCATCAGAAAAGCCGTCTGTGAAGCGCTGCCCTCGGTTTCCAGGCCAGCTCGTTTTCCCCAGAGTTCCAGCGCGGTGAAATTGACGTGCGCCGTCAAATCCTGTTCCCCGGGCGAAGCATAGAACTCTTCACTGACGCGATGGTTCTGATACGCCAGCACCGTGCCGCGCATGTGGCGCTCGTCGAAAAGTTCCGCCGCCGCATGCCCGTAGTCGACGGTAAGCACGTAGCCGCGCCCGAGGCGCCGGCCGATCTCGCTGATCCAGTCGCACGCTTCCGACCCGGCTTCAGCATGCTGGCCCTCGCGCAAAACAATGCCTTGCGACGCAAAATACTCGGATATCGCGCAAGTCGAAAGCGGCGCCAAAACGTTCACAAAGCGCCCGTCGCGGAGGCCAACGAAGATTTCTTTCATCGTGCCGCCATCCATCACGACGCGATGCACCGGCAGGGCGTCCAGCAATTCATTGGAAAACAAGCAGCCCGTGGAAATGTGCGCCGGAACCTGCGTGGAAGCCGTGAAATGCCCGGCCTCCGCGTGGCGTTTCGAGCGCGCCGCCGCTTGTTCACGCCGCGCTGCGGAGCGCTCCATAGCGACATACTTCAGCGCTTCATAAAACGCCGTCAGCTTCGCTTCGCAAAAATTGAGAACTTGTGAAGCGAAACGTCCCACTCCCGCCCCCGCTTCCACAAGGGCAAATTCTTCCGGGCGTCCGAGGTTCTCCCACATCTCCGCAAACTGCCGCGCCAGCAGCCGCGCAAAAATAGGATGCACGTCAACGCTTGTGTAGTAGTCCGCGAAACGCTTGGACTCCGCTTTGCTGTAATAGCCATGCACCGGATGGTACAGGCATTCGCGCATGTAATCCGCAAAGGTGATGGGGCCGAAGCGCCGAATGCGTTCGGCAAGCAATTCCGCAAGTGGCGTCACGCGCCCTTGGCTCCGGCCGAATCGCCTGCGGGCTCCGTCTGAATCTTTCTCCACGCCCGTTCAAAAACTCCCTGCGCCGCTTCGTCAAACAACACGAAATAAACGGTTTCGAGCGAAGTTTCGCCGCGCAGATGTTGTGCCGCCTCGCGAAGCATGATCTCCGCGCACTCTTTCAACGGGAATCCCGCAATGCCTGTGCCCACCGCCGGAAACGCGATGGTTTTCAACCCACGCTCATTGGCAATTTTCAAGGAATGCGCCGCCGAATGCCGCAGCGACTCTGCGCTCGCCTTCCCGCCAAGCTGCATGCTGGCCGCGTGAATCACGAATCGCGCCTTCAGTTTTCCACCCGTAGTGATGGCCGCGTAGCCGACGGGGATGCTGCCGATGGCATCGCACTCGCGCTGAATCTCTTCTCCGCCTTTTCGGCGGATGGCCCCCGCAACGCCTGCGCCCAAAACCAAATCGTTGTTGGCCGCGTTCACGATCGCGTCCACTTCCATTTCAGTCAGGTCGCCCTGCTGAATGACGATTTTTTCTGCGAGTGAGCTCATGCTGGATTTGATCCGTTCTTCCTTGTGCGCTTATGCTTTCTTCTCCGCGGCTTTTTGTTGCGGGTAATCGTAAACGCCGCGCCCGCTCTTGCGCCCCAGCCGTCCTTCCTTCACGTATTGCCGCAGCAAGGAATTCGGCCGGTATTTTTCGCCAAGCGTCTGATGGAGATACTCGAGAATCTTCAGCCGCACATCCAGGCCCACAAGATCGACCAGCTCGAACGGACCCATCGGGTGATTCAGCCCCAGTTTCAGCGCCTTGTCGATGTCCTCGGGCGTGGCTATTCCGGCTTCGAGCATGTTGAACGCTTCGTTGCCAATCAGCGCGTTGACCCGCGTGGTGATAAAACCCGGCGCTTCGTTGACGATCACCACTTCCTTGCCCATGCGGCTCGCGACTTCGCGGCAAGTGGCCACCGTTTCATCCGAAGTATGCGGCGTCCTCACCAGCTCGATGAGTTTCATCTTCGGCACGGGATTGAAGAAATGCATCCCGATGCAGCGATCGCGCGCAACCGTCACGTCCGTGAAATCCGTGATCGAAAGCGATGACGTATTGCTCGCGAAAATCGCTCCGGTCTTGGCGAATTTGTCGAAGATGGTGAAGAGTTCCAGCTTCATCTCCAGCTCTTCCGGGACGGCTTCGATAATCAGCTCGGAGTTGCGAATCGCGTCTTCGACATTGCTTGCCGTCGAAATCAGCGACAGCGCCCTGTCACGAACACCGGCTTCGACCTTGCCGCGAACAACTCCTTCCTCGAAGGATTGTCGGATCCACGTCATGCCTTGCTCGAGCACGTGACGCGAGACATCTTCGAGAACGGTGTTGTACCCGCCAAGCGCAGCAGCGTAAGCAATCCCCCGCCCCATCGTGCCCGCGCCAACCACCGCAATCGTCTTCACATCCATCCCCTGTACATTCTCCTAGTATCGCGGAACTTTCGGATCGATCTCGGCCGACCACCGTTCAATTCCGCCGGCCAGCGATTTTGCCCTCTCGATTCCCTGAAACCGCAACCACGCTGCCGCGTCCAGGCTGCGCATCCCATGATGGCAATAGCAAATCACTTCGTCCACATCCGGCAGCGTCTGCAAACTCGCTGCCAGCGATCCCAGCGGCACGAGTCTCGCGCCCTCGATGCGGCACACCTGATGCTCCCAAGGCTCGCGCACGTCAATTAAAACCAAATTTTCCCCGCGGTCCAGCCGCGCCTTCACGTCTGCGGGTGTAATTTCCAATTCGTCCATCAATCCTCACTTTCAAATCGGTGCGCATTGTTCGAACCGCGGCTGCATTGCTTCACAACCGATGGCCATGTTCGTCGCGGGGCTGGAACCGGGAAGGCTACTTGCCCTGAAATTTTGGAGACCGCTTCTCGAAAAAAGCGCGAATTCCCTCGCTGCAGTCTTCAGAGAGATAACAGCGAATCTGTTCCTGCACCTCTTGCTCGAGGGCCTGCGCGAGTTCTTTCTTCTCGCTCCCAAAGAGAACCTTCTTGACGGCACGGATGGCGATGGGCGGCCCCAGCGCAATTTTCTGCGCCAGCAATTTTACCTCGGCCTCCAGTTGCGCGCCCGGAACGACGTGATTGACGATGCCCAGGCTCAGCGCGGTCTTCGCTTCGATCATCTCACCAGTATAGAAAAGTTCGGCAGCTTTCGCAGGTCCCGCAAGCTGCGGCAGGAAATACGTCCCGCCGTAATCTGGAAATAATCCGACTTTGGCAAAATTCTGCCCGAAGGTCGCTTCTTCCGCCGCGATGCGTATGTCGGCTGCCAGCGCAATATTCATTCCCGCGCCCGCCGCGGCGCCGTTCACCGCGGCGACCACCGGTTGGGGAATGGTTCGCATCCGGAGAACCGCTTGCATCCCCGCGCGCAACAGCGGCTCCAATTCCTGCGTTTCGCGTCCACGCCGGCCTTTGCCGATCGCCGCGAGATCTCCGCCCGCGCAAAAAGCGCGTCCCGCGCCGGTGATTACTACTACATGAACGCTATCTTCCTCGGCGATACGCCCCAGCGCTTCATTCAGCGCGATGGCCAGTTCGTTATTCAGCGCATTCAAGCGCTCGGGGCGATTCAGCACCAGCATCGCGATGCCCTCGTGCTTCATTTCCAAAAGGACAGGTCCGGCTTGCGCGGTTTGTGGACTGTTGCTCATGCGGAACTCCGTTTAACGGCTGCGGACGTCGTGTTCCTTGCCGATGCGCGCCACCAGTTGAGCCAGCTTTCTAAAATGCCGCAGCTTCTCGCTCCTGCCCGTGGCATTCGCGCCGCTCGTCGAAGGCAGAACATAAACACGCGCGCCATAGAGCAGCTCTTTTTGCACCCCAAATTTACATTTTCGCTGGGAAAACTGTTCGTAAGTTAGTTTTCCATTGAAGGCTACGACGTGGGGAGCAAATTCTTCCAGCTTCTGCGAGAGGACAATGCGGCCTTCCGCGTAATCTTCGCGCTTCAGTTCCTCGATGCCTTTCGTGGGACGCTTCACCAGGTCGGTCAGCCCAACGCCGAACTCGATCACCCGCTTGTCGTCGTGGTAATCAAAGGGCTCCGGAACAACCCCGCTCTCATATAGCATCGGCCAGAATTCGTTCCCGCGCCCGGCATAGTAATGCCCGACACGGACCGAAGACTCGCTCGGATTGCACCCGACGATCACGAGCTTCATGCCTTTGCGGAGATGATCGGGTAGTGTTCGCATTGCGCAATCTTATTATGCGTTTTGATTTTACTACTTATCCGCGAACTAGGGAGCGCGCTTTTCGATCTAGGCTCCCAGAGCGTCATGGGTACTCTGGTCGCCAATGAGAAAGGCCGGGATTCCCCGCTAGGCGCTCTAAGTAGCTCACGATAAATGACTTGAACATGCTTCGCTGCGGCGGCCATCCGGCTGCTTTTTGAAACACAAAGGCGCGGTAACTTTCCTTCTTTTCCTGAATCCCATCGCCAGCAGCAACATCAAAACAGGAGGAAGGCGGAAGTGTTCGATGCTTTGTGCTACCTTTATACATTCGAATGCGAGGATGCTGCCGCCCTTCGGCATGCCTAAAACATTGAATGCACCAAATCCCCACCGATTGCCTTCCACCGTGGCGCGGGACGACGAACACCTGCTGGTGGCCGCCGCCAAGCGCGGCGACGTGCATGCCTTCGAAGAACTGGTGAGCCGCTATGAGGCGAAAATCTTCCGGCTGACCATGAACATCACGCGGAATCGCGAAGACGCCGAAGACGCGATGCAAGATGCCTTCCTCAAATCCTACGCGCACCTCAAGGATTTCCAGCAAGACTCGCGCTTTTATACCTGGCTGGTGCGCATCGCCGCAAACGAAGCGCTGATGCGCCTGCGCAAACGCCGACCAAACCAGTTTTCGCTCGACGAGCCCGTGGAAGGCGACGAAGACCTCCTGCCCCGCGAGCTTGAGGACTGGGGGCCCAGCCCGGAGCAGCGCTTTGCCCAGACGGAAATGCACGAAATCCTGTCCGAGGCCATCGACAAGCTCGATCCGGACTTCCGTGTTATTTTCACGCTGCGCGACATCGAAGAGCTTTCCACGGAAGAAACCGCCAAAGTGCTAGGCATTTCGATTCCCGCGGTAAAATCCCGGCTGCTGCGGGCGCGGCTCAAACTCCGTCAGAAACTGGATCGTTATTTTCGGCGAGGTGAAACAAATTGAATTGCAAAGGCGTCATTCGCGAGATTTCCGATTACCTGGACGGCGAGCTCGAGCTGCCGGTGAGGCAGGAACTCGAACACCATCTGGAGGACTGCGGAGACTGCAAGATGGTGGTCGACCAAACCAAGCTGACCGTGGATGTCTTCTGCGATGAAGAACCGGTCGAATTGCCCGCCGATGTGAAGTCCCGGCTGCACGATGCCTTGCGCCGTAGGCTTGTTGAAAAAGGCAATTAGGCTGCTTCCCTAGCTTTTCCCGACTTCACTCCAGAGCGGCAATTCCCTGCCAAGTTTTTTCTCGCGCGCCATGGCATACACTTTCATCGCCACGGCGAGATCCCAGGACGCAATCCCATTCGACTTGAAGAGCGTGACTTCCGTGTCGCTGGTTCTGCCGCTGGCTTTCCCAGCGACAATTTCGGAAAGCTTTTTGACTCCTGTCCAGCAAATCTCATCGCCGTGAAACGCGATAATCAAATCTCCCGCTTCCTGCCGCGATTGTTCGACGGAATCGACGACGATGATGTCGGCGCTGGCGACGGCCTCGTCGTCCAGCTCGCGCTTGTGCGCGTGGTTCGCGCCGATGGCATTGATGTGCACACCGGGCGACAGATCCGCGCCGCTGACCACCGGCTGCGCGGAAGTCGTGGCGGTGCAGACGATGTCCGCGCCGCGCGCCGCTTCCGCGGCGGAGGCGCACGGTTGTACAGGAAGACGCAGCCGTTCGGACATCTCCGCGCAGAATTTCTCGCGCTTGGCCGCATCGCGTCCGTAGACGCGCGCGGATTCCAGCTTGCGAACCGCTGCAACCGCTTCAAGCTGCGTCTTCGCCTGGCCTCCGGTGCCAATGATTGCTGCGACCCGGGAATTTTTACGTGCCAGGAATTTCGCGGCCACGCCCGATGCTGCGCCGGTCCGCAGTTGCCCCATGTAATCTGCTTCAATCATCGCCACCAAGTCGCCCGTGGCCATTTCGTAAAGAGGAACAAGAAAGCGCAGCTTGCCGCGCACGTAGGTGTACTGTTTCATAGCGACGAAGCCCAGCGAGAAATCCGCCGCGGCCATGTAGTGAAAAAAGCCGCCGCCCGGCAACTCGAAGCGCCGGCGCGGGTGCACCACCACTTCCCCGGTGGCCTGTTTGCGCGAAATCTCTTCCACGGCTTCCACCGCCAGCGGCATGGTCAACACCGCCCGCACTTCGTCTTCGCTGATATGCAGGGTCATCGTTTTTACTCTCTACCTCAGCCTGCTGCTCTCAGTTCGCGGCATCATTGAGCATTTCCAGATTCCATGCGGCTACCCTGTTCCAATCACGTTCCGTTGCAAAAACATTCCGGACCAAACACGTTATTTTCCCGACGGCTTGGCCAGTTTCGCCTGGGCGCGCTTTCCGGAAGCTTCGCCAGGCTCACGAACGCGGCGAACAACTGTTTGGTTCAAACGGTACACACGCTCTTCCTTGTTCCCATCCATCACGCGGAAGCGAAACTCGGGTTCGCCCTTGGGACCCTTGCCAACGCGAATGGGGATTTGGCCGCACAGATTATTTTCGATGAACGCGGTTTCGTAACGGCTCTTCTTGACGTACCAGGTGTAAACGCGGAGGGCGGTGAAGTCGCAGACCGGGCCTTCCGGCCCGCGGGCCGCAGCGACAAGATACTGCGGCTTGTCGCCGGCTGGGTCGCTCACGCGATTCAGTTCAAACCACGCCAGGGGGCGGATATTTGCGGAATTCGCTCCTTCGCGCACCGGCTCCGGCAGATCCAGTTCGATGAAACGCGCGACCACCCAGCCGGCGATGGGCGCGGTCTGATCGCCGGGTTGCGTGGTGTTTGCGGAGTCGGCGCCGCGAGCGGAGTCTTCTCCGGGCGGCCGCGTGGCGACGCCGCGAACCAGAAACCAATCCTCTTTTTTCGTCTCCTGCGGCTCATTCGCGGCGTCTTTCTCATCCGTGACTTGCGCCCAATCGGCCACGGCTCGTCCCACAATCTCGACCGGAACGTTTCGCGCGAATTTATACAAGCGCGGCTCGGTTCGCCCGGGCTGCACGCGCAAATTGGTGGAGACCTTGGTGCGTCCGCGCGCCTGCACGGGCATGCCGCGAGTTTGCTCGAGCAGCTTGATGCTGCGCTGCCACAGGGCCGGCTCCATCAGTTTGCGGCTCTCCACCCAGCCGACCGTGCCGGCAGTGGTGCGTACTTTTACGTAGTCGTTGCGCTTGCCGACCACATCGACGCGCTCTCCGTAATGGAGCATGCCCACCGGCTCGCGGACTTGCGCGATGCCACTCAGGAGAGGAGCGGACTTTTCGCTGACGAAGGCTTCGCCCAACGTTTCATGCTTGGGCCGGAGCATCCAGGCCAGCAGAGTCACTAGAGCGAGCAGCGGCACAGCGATGAGCAGTTTCCTCTTCATGCGCGGTCTTCCAGAGAAATACAGGAGGCGCGGGCCTCGAGCGCGTAAAACGTGGCGCAGTTAACGGTGCGAATCACGCCGCTCCGCCCGCCGAGGTCACCTTCGCCGCAGCCGACACCCATCGTCTCCACATTGGTCATGATTCCCCGCTGGTCTTCGCGGTGCGCTAAAGTTCGCGATTCGCTAACGATTGTACCTGAATCCCCGGCAACGCCGGCGCCGCCGGTGAGCGCTTTGCTTTTCTGCTAAAATTGCAAAGCCTTCGAAGCACACTCTTACACCGCATCGCGGAGGATTTTTCATGAAGTCTCTCGATTCCCTTCAGCCGGCGGGGTTGCTGGCTCTCCGCCTGGTTCTCGGGCTGATTTTCTTCTCCCACGGATATCCGAAGCTGGCGCACGCCGGCGCGGGGATGCAGGACTTCTTCGTGCAGCACGGCCTGCCGGGGTACTTTGTTTACATTTCCGGCGTGTTGGAAGTTTTCGGCGCGCTGCTTTTGGTCTTGGGATTATTTACGCGGGCGGCGGCGCTGCTCCTGGCCATCGAAATGGGCGTGGCTATCTGGAAGGTTCACAGCACCGGCAGCTACCTGGCGGTGCACAATTACGAATTTCCCCTGGCGATGTTGGCGGGAAGTTTCGCGCTCGCCACCGTCGGCGCAGGATTAGTGTCACTCGACCATCCGCTCTTCTAAGGCGGCGGTTCCCGGCCTCCCAAGTACTCCAGGCTCGTCAGGTAAAGCCCTGTCTCTGGCGGATCAAGTCCGACCACCACTGCGAAATGCCCGAGGATGCGCCCGGAATGTGTCCCGCAGGAACGGCGAGTAGACGTACAGCGTCATATCGCCAACAGCGCGCCGCTCTTCTGAATTCGATGCTTGTGTGCTTTAGAGGACATCTATCCATTTGCCCAAAGTGCACAATTGTGGCTCCCGCGATTCAGAAAGCGGACATTTTGAATTTGGAGGATCACGACATGCACCGTACACATGGCTACATAGCTTCGCTGTTACTGGCCACCGCCCTTGCGGCACCAGTGTCAATTCTGGCTGCCCCCGTGCCTCAAGAGGCCCGCGTTCAGGTCCGCGTCTACGACAGACAACACAAGGATTATCACAACTGGGATGACAACGAGAATCGGTCCTGGAACCGGTACCTTGCGGATAACCACAAGAATTCTCACGAATTCTCGAAGGCGAACAAGAGGGAACAGGGGCGATACTGGAATTACCGCCACTCTCATCCGGACAATAACTAACCAAGTTATTTAATCAAACAACGAAACTAGGACTGCAAGAAACACGTCCCGTCCTTGACGTTGCGGACGGGACGTCGGAGTGGGCGTTTGGTTCTTTGGTGGAAGTCTAGGAGACCGCAGTCGCGGACGTGCTGACAACACCGGTTGGCCCTTCGGGCGCGGCGATCCAGATGACGATGTAGGCGATGATATTCGGACCGGGTATCAGGGTGGCCAGAGCCCACAGGACTCGAACCAGAGTTGGGTCCATATCGAAATAATCGGCTACACCGGCACAGACGCCGGCGACTTTTCTGTCGTTCGTCGAGCGCACAAATTTTTTCGGCGGGACATAGCCCGGAGGCACCGCCGACGCGGGAGTCTCCGGCTGTTTTGCTCCGCAGCTATAGCAAAACTTCGAACCGGCTGCGATGTCTTTTTGGCAGCTTACGCAGGTCATTGGGTCACCCCCACAGGACTATTTTGGCTTCCCTAGCTGTAAGTACGTAAATGCACCCGGAAAAGTTTCCTGGCGGAATAGTGTAAAGCCTATCGGCTCAATACTCCAGAAGCTGCTTCACGGCGGCGGTGATGTGGCTCGTCTGGGGAAGGATCACGTCCTCCAGCTTGGGCTGGTAGGCGCAAAAGGTGTCCATGGCGGCGACGCGCCGGACGGGAGCGTCCAGCTCCTCGAAGAGTTCGTCAGCAATGCGTGCCGCGATTTCCGCGCCATAGCCCCAACTCAACATGTCTTCGTAAGCGACCAGGACGCGGTGCGTCTTTCGAACCGTCGCTGCGATGGCTTCCCAGTCGTAGGGCGAGAGCGAACGCAAATCGATAATTTCCACGGAGACGCCTTCGCGCTCGAGCTGTGCGGCGGCGACTTCCGCGCGGTGCACCACAGCGCCGTACGTGATGATGCTGAGGTCGTTGCCCTCTTTTACCGTGCGCGCTTTGCCGAATGGAATTGTAAAATCGGGCCCGGGATGCTCGGAGCGGTTGTAGGGCTGGCGGTAGAGATGCTTGTGTTCTAGGAACATGACCGGGTCGTCGCAGCGGATGGCAGTTCGCAAAAGACCGGCGACATCGAGCGCCGTGGACGGCATCACCACGCGCAGGCCAGGGCAGTGCGTGAAAATCGATTCGCCGCTCTGGCTGTGATAGACGCCGCCGCCGGTGAGGTAGCCGCCGATGGGCACGCGCAGGACGACCGGTGCTTTGAAGGCGCCGTTCGAACGCCAGCGCATCACGCACAATTCATCGCGAATTTGCATCATGGCGGGCCAGAGGTAGTCGAAGAACTGAATTTCGGCGACGGGTTTGAGGCCGCGCGTGGCCATGCCGATGGCGCGTCCGACGATGCTGGCTTCCGCGAGCGGAGTATTGAACACCCGGTCGCTGCCGTACTTGCGCTGCAGTCCCGCGGTGGATTTGAAGACGCCGCCCTTGCCCTTGACGTGCTTGAGGGTGTCTTCGCGGCTGGCGTCGGCGACGTCCTCGCCAAAAACGGTGATGCGCTCGTCGTGGGCCATTTCGTCGGCAAGGGTCAGCGCGACCATTTCCACCATGGTTTTCGGTGCGCCGTGCAAATGAGGCTCGGCTGCGAACGCTGGCGACGCCGGATCGATGTCCGGGGAATACACGTTCATGCGAATTGAATCGATGGACGGCTCTTCGGCGGCCAGCGCCTGATCGGCGGCTTCGCGGACTTCATCGTCGATTTCCGCTTCCAGGCGCTCGATCTGCTTCTGATCGAGGATGCCCTCGCGCACCAGATAAAGCGCGAACTTGGAAATCGGATCGCGGCGCGCCTCGTCCTCGCGTTCCTCGGCGGACTTATAGAGTTTTTCGTCATCGGACAGCGAATGCGAATACGGGCGCGTCACGTGGGCGTGGATCAGCGCGGGGCCGTGGCGCTCACGGCAGTACTGCACAGCTTCCTTGCAGACGGAGTAGCTTTCGATGGGATCGGTGCCATCGCATTCGGCGACGTGGAGGCCGGGAAAACTGCGCACCAGTTTCGAGATGCTGCCGCCGGCGGTCTGAACTTCTACCGGCACGGAGATGGCGTAACCGTTGTCTTCCACGAGGTACAGCACAGGAAGTTTCTTGCCACAGGCGATGTTCAAGGATTCCCAGAATTCGCCTTCGCTGGTCGCTCCGTCGCCGCCCGAAACATAGACGATTTCGTCGCGCTCGTGATGGACGTATTCGCCGAGCGGCGCTTTCTTGGCTTGTGCCAGCGCCTTGGGGCGCCCCTCGTAGTAAAGCGTGGCTTCGGCGGCACCCACGGCCTGCACGAACTGCGTGCCCGTGCAGGACGACTTGCTGACGATGTTCAGCTTGGGCTGGCCCCAATGCGACGGCATCTGGCGTCCGCCGGAGCTAGGATCGTCTTTCGCCCCCACGGCCGCAAGAAGGGTCTCCAACGGAGTTAAGCCGAGCATGAGGCAAAGCGCGCGGTCACGGTAGTAGGGATAAATCCAGTCGACTCCCGGGCGCAGGAGCAGCCCCATGGCGGCGCAAACGGCTTCGTGCCCGGCGCTGGAAATCTGGAAGTAGATTTTGTTCTGGCGTTTCAGTTGAATCTCGCGGTCGTCGAGCCGGCGCGAGAGAAACATGGTGCGGTAAATGCGAATGAGCGTGTCGTGATCGAGGCCGTGAACCTTGGGGGCGTCAAGCTTTGCCAGTTTGACGCGCGTTTGTAACGCCATTCGTTCTGCCCTCGAGTGGACTTCTGAATGCTGCCCTGCGGAATTCAATTATACCGGATTTTCACCGGCCTCAGGCCGCATAGGTGCTTTTGGCGAAACCCGCTGCCCTGAATTTTCAGGCCAAATTGGCCTCGAATTCATAGATCCAGAAAACGCTTGCCCGATGAATCACTCCAAAGATTCGAATTGCTTGTCGGTCGATTCGAATTCCGGATCGCTGTGGTGGACAACCTTGGGCCAGGCGCTCTTGAACGGCTCCTCGGACGGAATGCGCTCCAGCCAACGCTGTTCGGAAAGCTTTTCGTGCGAGGAAAAATACAAGCGCACCAGCAGGCTGACTTTTCCATTCGCGGCGGGAGCTGGTTTTTCCGCAGACGGCGCGCTCACTTTGGTGGAGGCGGCTTTGCTCTTGCCCTTTTCCGCAGCTTTTCCCTTGGATTTCTCCGGTGGCGCCGGACTTGCTGCCGGTTCAGGCTTGGGCGCACTCGGGGCAGCCGTGCTTTCAGGACGATCCAACTTATATTGCAGCTTCTTGTCGAGGCGGAAGGCCTGCCTCCAGCCGTCCAGCTTGTGCCGCGCCTGCTGCGCTTTTTCCTCGTCGGTGCCAAAATCCAATCGTATGTAACTGTGCGCCATGATTCGAGTCTGCGACGCGTCGCATTCTAAGTCAAGATGGCTCCGGCCACTGAAGTTCGCCTGGGTGGCCACCGGATTGGCGGGCACGCGGCGAAAAAAGACGAGGTCAGGCGTATAGTGAATGGGCAGGCAGCAGCCATTTATGATTGGCTTGCAAACTATGGCGTTTAACGCTATAGTGTCTGACGATAGATATTGGCCTCGTGCCACATGAAGAGTGCACGTCAAAATCGTCGTCGTTCCATTTCTGCAAGCATCTGCTTGCTCATGGTTGTCTTGCTATACGCGCCGCTTGCGGGCGCCGCGTGGTCGACGCATCAGATGGCTTGCTGCACGTCGGGTCAATGCCCGATTCCCGCGCATCATCACCAGAAAGCTCCCGCCGCGCCTGCCGATCATATGGATTGCGGGCATGAAATGGCTGGAATGACGGCCTGCTCCATGTCCTGCTGCCATGATTCTGACCGCTTGCTGGTTGCTTCGATGGCCTTCGTGCTGCCTCCCTCCACAGTGGCCGCCAAGGCGGCTGCGATCAAGTCGCCGATCAAATTGACAAAGCCTTTGGATTTCCCGCGTTCTATCGAACCTCTTTCTCCCCCTCCTCGATACTTCTCCGTGGCCGCCTAAAGCGCCGCCGTTTTCACCTCACATTCGCTGATTGACTCCAGCTGCGGCTTGGATGCCGCACGATCCATCTTCTTTTGGAGAAGAGTCCTCATGCGCAGAATTCTGTTATTCGTTCTATTTGTCTTGCCATTCGCCGGCGCGAGCCTTGCGACGGTTTTTGGCACCGTGCGCGGCATCGTCCATGATCCCCAGCATCGTCCGGTTTCCGGCATCGAGGTTATCTTGAAAGCGAACGCATCGGAATTCACTCTGAACGCTCGCACGGATGACGCGGGGCAATTTCACTTTGATGCGGTTCCCCTCGGCGAATACACGGTCGCGGTCTCGGATTCGAACTTCGTGGCCGATCAGCAAAGCGTCGCGGTACTTTCCGGTACTGCGCCCATTTTGCATTTCGAGCTACGCCTTCCCACGCAGAACCAAACAGTAGTCGTTTCCGCCGACGCCGCGCAGACCGAAACTGTAACGCCGACAACGCTCGTGGACCGCCTACAAATTCAGGAAACTCCTGGCGCCGCGCGCACCAACAGCCTTGCGATGATTACGGATTACGTGCCGGGTTCTTACTTCACGCACGATCAGCTGCACGTCCGCGGCGGACACCAAGTGAGCTGGCTCATCGACGGTGTTTCCATCCCCAACACCAACATCGCCAGCAATCTCGGCCCGCAAATCGATCCCAAAGACATCGATACTCTGGAAACGCAGCGCGGCAGCTACACTGCCGACAACGGCGACCGCACGTACGGCGTTTTCAACGTCTCCCCGCGCACCGGATTCGAGCGCAACAACGAAGCCGAGCTTGTCCTCTCCGTTGGCAACTTCTATCAAACCGATGACCAGTTGAACTTCGGAGGCCATACCAATCGCTTCGCGTACTACGCCAGCCTCAGCGGCAATCGCACCAGTCTCGGCTTGCAGACGCCCACTTCCGCAGTCGTCCACGACGCAGCGAACGGCTTCGGCGGCTTCACTTCGCTTATCTTCAACCTGGATCCGCAGGACCAGCTCCGCTTGGTCGCTCAAGCGCGCCGCGATTTTTACCAAGTGCCTACTGACCCCAGCAATCCAGCAGCCATCCTCCGCGATGCGAATCGTGAGCACGATTCATTCGCCGCATTCTCCTGGGTTCACACTTTCGGCCCGGGACTGGTTACGACCGTCTCGCCGTTCTTTCACTACAACAGCGCCAACTACCGCAGCAATCCGCTCGACACGCCCAGCGCCGCGACGCAAGACCGCTCGTCAAAATACGAAGGCGGCCAGGCGAACGTCTCCTGGATCAAAGGGCTCAATAACGCGCGGGCGGGCCTCTACAGCTTCGCGCAGCAGGACGATCAATTCTTCCACGTGATCTATAACGACGGGAGCGGCACGGTCATCCCGGCGCTGGCACAAAGTCCGACTGGCAGCCTGATCGCCGCATTTGCCGAGGACCAGTTCAAGCCCACTTCGTGGCTGGCGCTCAATGCCGGGATG
>Ga0210408_10001097_pt1 | contig 29677 bp, 31 predicted proteins | sample IncBWH4MmetaG_FD_155471 | JGI IMG/M metagenome (GOLD analysis project Ga0210408, IMG submission 155471) | Forest soil microbial communities from Barre Woods Harvard Forest LTER site, Petersham, Massachusetts, United States - Inc-BW-H-4-M | ecosystem: Environmental > Terrestrial > Soil >... | reverse complement strand
GAGCAAACTCGCCAGCTTCGGGGCGTTCGTAGAATTACAAGACGACATCGACGGGCTCGTGCACATCTCGCAGTTGAGCGAGGACCACGTGGCGAAAGTGAAAGACGTGCTCAAGGTGGGCCAGGAAGTCGAAGCGCGTGTGATCAAAGTCGACAAAGTCGAACGTCGCATCGGATTGTCGATCAAAGCCGCGAACTACACCGAAGAACAATTGCGCAAAGAGGCGGAGACCTTCGACACACTCCGGCCCGGCGAAGACATGGTCGGATTGGAGAAAGCGTTTGCCGCCGCGGAACAGGAAGAGTATCGGCCCGGCGAAGCGAAGAAGGAAGCAAAGGCGTCTAAGGAATCAAAGCCTGCCAAAGAGCCGAAAGAATCCAAGTCGAAAAAAGAATCCAAGAAGAAATAATTTCTTCTCAGCGACTGCCGCGCCCGAACTGCTCGACGGGATTGAAGACGTCGAGCCTATAGTAATAAACGAAGCCGTCCGGTCGCCGTGTGACGGCCTGCGCGTGGCCAAACATCGCTTCGACATCGCGCACAGTTGCGCGTCCGCGAATGAACGAGCCGATTCGACGGATGTAAAATTCATTAAGCTGCGCGTTCGCGATATACGCTGGCGACATGAGCAATCGACCGGCGCGATCGAACCGAAACGCAAGCACATCCGCGCCATAGCCGTGGTGCAATGGATCGGCAGTATCGGCGTACGGCCCATCATCGACGCTAAGCTGGTGCGATAGTCGAGAGCCGTCGCGGACAATGTAATAACCGGTCCGCGGACCGAGTCGAACATAATGCGAATCGTCATGAAACGAGTTCGCAAAAGTCAGCTCCGCAAAAATCAGCACAACCGCGGCACAAATCAGCTTCATATCAGCACCGTTGGGTTATCGCATTTCTTCGAGCGCATCGGTGACGGCGCTGTGCAGAAGACGCGGACCGTTTCCGTTCAGCGCAAGATCGACACCTTCGAGGCGCCGGATCAGATCGAGAACGTCGCGGCGCGAGATTGGTCCACCGGCGGCAGCGCAGAAGTGCGTGCGACAACCGAATGGTCGATCTTCGTAGATCAAACAGTTGCCGGTCTCAACTTGCAGCATTGGGCACGCGCCATCCGCATTTTCCGGGAGCGATTTCCGACCGGTAGCGCGAAATGCTTTGGCCGCGACGACGGCTTCGCCTTTTGTCAGGTAAGGAGTGCGCCCGGTCAGTTTGAAGTGACAACATTCCGTCTTGCGCACGCAATTGCGCTCGATCGGTCTTTGGGCAAGATCGCCATAAACTTGTCGCACTTCCGCCAGCGCGGCCTGCAATTTTCTGGGAAGAAAATTTCGAGCGCTCATTTGGTTGTCGGTTCAACTCCAGCCATCGCGTGTCCCGCAATCCAACCGGTGGTCCAGGCGGCTTGAAAATTAAAGCCGCCGGTGATGCCGTCGATGTCGAGCAGCTCGCCCGCAAAGTAAAGATTTGGCGTGATCCGGCTCTCCATGGTTTTGAAATTGATCTCGCGCAATCGCACGCCGCCGCAAGTGACAAATTCCTCTTTGTTTAGCGATTTCCCATCAACTACGAGTTCGGTCGCGCGAAGCTGTCGAACCAGCTCGTTCATTCCAGCGCGGGTTAGCGAGGTCCAGATCGTTTCCGAAGGAACGCCGGCGGTCGAGACCAGGTTCTCCCAAAGTCGCGCCGGAATTTTGCCGATGGATGAATTGTTGACTCGCCGGGTCGGTTCCGTCTTTCGACGCGATTGAAACTCGGTCCGGAGTTCCTCTTCATTCATTTCGGGGACCCAATTCACGCGAAGGGTGAAACGATAGTTCTTCTCATGCAAAATCCTCGCGCCCCACGCCGAAAGGCGCAATACGGCCGGTCCGCTGATTCCGTTATGCGTGATCAGTAACGGCCCGCGCTCGCGCAATTTTTCCACGGACACTTCCACGTCGGCGACCGAAATTCCGGGTAACGATCGCAGCCAAGGCGTTGGGACATGGAGTGAAAAGAGCGACGGCACTGGCGGCTCGACAGTGTGACCAAGCGAACGAACCAACTCCACCACGCCACCAATGCTGCGGCAGCCACCGGTCGCGAGGAGCAACCGGTCGGAGGTCATCAATTCGCCGTCGCCAAATTTCAGTTCGAACCCGCCTCCGCTTCGAGCACGCGCGCTCTCGATACTTTTGCGGGTAAAAAGTCGAACGCCGGCGTTTTTCGCTTCGTTAATCAAACAATCGATGACCGTTGCCGATGAATCTGTTACCGGAAACATTCGCCCGTCCTCTTCCCGTTTGAGGCGGACGCCGCGCGCTTCAAACCAGGCAACCGTGTCCTCCGCCGAAAATCGATGGAATGGCGCGATCAGTTCTCGTTCGCCGCGCGGATAACGCGTAGTGAACCGCCGCGGATCAAACAAAGCATGCGTTACGTTGCATCGACCGCCGCCTGAGATGCGCACCTTGGAAAGAAATTGAGAGCTGCGCTCAAAAAGCGAGACCTTGCAGCCTGGATCGGCCTGCGCCGCCGCGATCGCCCCAAAAAAACCAGCGGCACCACCACCGAGGATTGCAATTTCAGTCACCTCTTAATTTACGAGTGAACCGCGACGTGTGTCACGATGCCTTGCGTGTGAAAAAATAGTCTGCTGAGAACCGATCATCTTCCCGCGGAAAGCAGAGAACAAAAAGTAGCAAGGCGAGACGCGGGATCATATGGCCGCTAAAACTGTAAAGGGCGTCGTGCAGGAGATGACCGAAGGTGACGATGACCAGCACGAAGCCGAGCGCGATGAGTGAGTCACGCGTGCGCAGGCCTATAATGACCAACGCGCCGGCAATCAATTCAACGAACGGAATGGTAACGCCGACAGCCCAGAGCGACCACACGGGGAGAAAGGTGTCGCTAAAGGGCAGAAAATATTTTCGGGCGTGCTCGAGCGGTCCCAGTTGAAAAACCTTCATGACACCGGCCATGAAAAAGATGAAGCCGAGGACGAGACGAGCGAAAAGCAGTGCCCATGCGCGATTAAAATTCGTAGCCACAGATGAACACAGATTTACACAGAAAAGAGATCAATTAGGAAAGCAGGAAACTAATCGGTACACAAAACGCGCCCCTCCGACCGTGGGGGCGACCAGAGAAGGCGCGAATTTGTTGAGTGCTGCGTTTAGCTCTTAATCCTCGTCGAGGACTACGCGGTCGACGAGCATCTTGTCGCCTTCACCGATATAATGAACGCGGACCGGAACGCCCACGCGAACGCGCGTGCGGACCGTCGCTTCGTCGAGTTCCTTACCGCTTCTGGTCACGTAAACGACCTTTTTGCCGAAGCGATAACTTCTAGGGCCGGTAGTTTCCTTTAGCACAATGGTGCTCCCCGGAGAAAACTCCGTGATTGTGCCGTTGCCCTCAGTCGTGGTCGTAGTGGTGGTTGTTTCCGAAACCTGTGCCCACGCGAACGGAGCCGCGACTGCCAATGCCATGCTAAGTATTAACTTTTTCATGTTGTTTAGTTAGACGAGCGCCGTTCGCAGCATATTCAGACTTGTTGTTTTTCTCGGCGATTTGCCGAGAAAGTCGAAACGCGCCCGGCAACGCAAATTGCTCGACTTAAATTTCGCCGCCGGGCAAGAAGATTTCATGGAACCCACATCGCCACCGCCGCCTCTACCATCAACGCCGCTACCGCCGCGCAAAAATTGGTGGTCGCGAAATTGGAAATGGCTGGTCCCAACCGGTTGTCTCAGCCTGATGGCACTCGTCATCCTGTTCGTTGTCTGCATCGCATTTTTTGTTTTCAGCATTCTGAAATCGTCAGACGCCTACAAAAGCGCGGTCGCGCGCGCCAAGAGCAACCAGCGCGTTGTTGCCGCGCTCGGCACTCCGATTCAGGAAGGAATGTTCGTATCGGGTAAAGCGAATGTGGCTGGACCGTCCGGCGAAGCCGATCTCGCGATCCCGATTTCAGGACCGAAAGGGAAAGCAACGATTTACGCCGTCGCGGCAAAATCCGCCGGAGAATGGACGTTCTCGAAACTCACGGTGAAAGTGGACAGCGGGGAGACAATCGATCTCAACCAAAAAGGTGAATCGTCGCGCGATGAAGAAGAATAGGCGAACTGATGGTGACCGTTCCCTACGCCGGCTGCGTTTAGACTTGTCTTTGCAATTGTAGGTCGCCATCCTACGAAACTCAGACGGCGGTTAAAACCAAAGGAGTCCCATATGTTTGGCCGAGTTCTCGCATTTTTCTATGGATTAATCTGTTACGTCATCTTTCTGATCTCGTTCTTGTACGCGATCGCGTTTGTCGGAAACATCGGTCTTGTCCCGAAGACGATCGATTCCGGATCAGCAGGGCCATTGCCAAGAGCGCTGATTATCAATGCGCTGTTGCTCAGTTTGTTCGCCATTCAACACAGCGTGATGGCGCGACAATGGTTCAAGCGCGCCTGGAAACGAATTGTGCCCGAGCCGGTTGAGCGAAGCACCTACGTCCTGTTCGCGAGCGTGATCTTGTTGCTGCTCTATTGGAAATGGGAACCAATGAAAGGAATAGTCTGGGACGTTCAGAATCCCAACGGTCGCGCGGTATTGGTTGGTTTGTTCTGGATTGGCTGGGGTCTGGTGCTCGTGTCGACCTATTTGATCGACCACTTCGGCCTGTTTGGGATGAAACAGGTTTACAATTATCTAGTCGGCAAACACGACGAGCCTCCGCCATTCAAAACGCCGACGCTATACAAAATGGTGCGCCACCCGCTCTACCTCGGATTTATCATCGCGTTTTGGTGCACACCGCTGATGACCGGCGGTCACCTGTTCTTTGCGATCATGACCACAGCCTACATTTTGGTCGCGATCCAATTCGAAGAGCGCGATCTGATTCGTTTCTACGGCGAGAATTATCGTCGCTATCGCGAACAAGTTTCGATGCTGCTTCCGCTCCGGTTGCGACGGCGATAGCTGATCTAATCTCCGCGGCGCTCGGAGTTACCGTGGACGATGTGCAGACCGACCAGGCGTCCGATTAACGCGACCAAATAAAATTGGCCGAGCATCGCTTCGAGCAACGCCATCGTGCGCGCTGCCTGGGTATGAGGAACGATATCGCCATAACCAACAGTCGAAAGCGTGACGAAACTGAAATAGCGCATTTGCATCACGCGGCTGACAATATCGTTCGCCGGCATCGAAGTGACAGACGTGAACGAGCCGGGCTGCACTTCTTCGATCAGAGAATAGACAAACGCCCACGCGTAACCGAAGAGAAGATAGACACAAATCGCCGCGTAGATTTTGTCGGCCGTAACTTTTCCGCTACGGAGAACATAACCGAGGATGGCGATTGCAAAAAAGCTGATCAATATCACAAGCGTTCCGTGCGAAGTAACGACAAGCCAATAGCTTGGCGCGGCAGCGAGCCAAAAGGTCAGGACCGTTGAAACTCCCGAGAGCGAAAGGGCGAAAATCAGAAAACCTTTTCGCGCGCTCACTGCGTATGTCGCTGACAAAAGCACAGCCGCGGCGATTACGTTCAGAATCGTCGGGCCATAGTAGTAAAGCACGATGAACGGCGACAAAATGAAGATCCCCAGGAGCAAAATCAGCAGCAGCAGGTGCCGCGATGGTTTTTCGCCAGGCCAGTTCACGGAATCCAAAATGAATTTAGGCTTTGAAGGCGTCGAGATATTTGATGCCTGAGCCGGTGTTGAAAATCACTACGCGCTCGCCGATGTCGATCTTTCCGGTCGCGCGCAGTTTTTTCAGAGCGACAAAACAAGCCACGGCTTCCGGCGCAACGAACAGACCTTCCTTCGACCCGATTTCGCGAACCGCGCGAATCATTTCTTCGTCGTCGATTGCAATCGCGCCGCCGTTCGACTTGCGCAAAATGTCCAGCATCAGAAAATCGCCGATTGCCTTCGGAACGCGCAAACCCGACGCCACCGTGTGCGCGTTTAGAAACTCCGCAGCAAATTTCTCGCCAGCCTCGAACGCACGAACGATCGGAGCGCAGCCGGTCGCCTGGATTGAAAACATCCGCGGCCGTTTGTTGTCGATCCAACCGAGCGTCTCCATTTCATCGAACGCTTTCCACATCCCAATCAACCCGGTGCCGCCGCCAGTCGGATACAGAATCACGTCGGGCAACTTCCAATTCATTTGCTCGGCGATTTCGTACCCGAGCGTTTTCTTTCCCTCGATTCGATATGGTTCTTTCAACGTCGAAAGATCGAACCAACCTTCTTTTTCTTTTCGCCGCGCGATCTCCGCTCCGCAATCAGTGATTAGTCCGTTTATCAACATGACGTGCGCTCCGACTTCGCGGCATTCGATGATATTCGCGCGTGGAGTGTCACGCGGCATGAAGATGTGCGCTTCGAGTCCGGCGCGCGCAGCATATGCGGCCAGCGCGCCGCCAGCGTTTCCCGCGCTCGGCGCGGCCAGTTTCTTCGCGCCAAGATATTTCGCCATCGAAACGGCGACGCTCATTCCGCGCGCTTTGAAACTTTGAGTCGGATTCAACGATTCGTCTTTGATCCAAAGATCGACATCAACTTCAGCGCCGAACTTTTTGGACGGAAGCAGCGGTGTGCCCCCCTCGCCCAACGAGACCGGCTCGACATCTTTCGGCAGCGGTAACAACTCGCGATAACGCCACAAAGATTTCTCCCGTTCTTGAAAACTTGACCGTTTTAAACGGTCAAGTCTCTCAACAGCTTCGAGGTCATAAATTGCGAAGAGGGGGTTGCCACACTTGATGCAGAGATTTTGCAGCTGCCGCCAATCGTGTTGTTTGCCACAGGCGCTGCATTCGAGTTGCGATAGAAACATACAGTGTTGCCAGAGTTGTTACCGACAGCTTACACAGAAGCGTAAATGAGCGCAGCTTCCACAACTGGCCGCCCATGGTATCGGCCATCGCTGACGACACAGATCATGATCGGTCTGATCGTCGGCGCGCTGATCGGGTGGCTGCGACCCGAATGGGGCAACAAGGTTTATTTTCTCCGCGACATTTTCATTAACCTGATCAAGTCGATCATCGCGCCGTTGGTTTTCTCAACCATCGTCGTTGGAATCGCGGGCGCGGGCGCGCTGAAGAAAGTCGGACGAATCGGCATCAAAGCGCTCATCTTCTTCGAAATCGCCACCACGGCGGCGCTTTTTATCGGCCTGGCGATCGTCAATCTGACCAAACCGGGCGCCGGAGTCACGCTCGCGGCGAGCAACATCGACATCACCAAGACGATTGGACAAACCCACGCCCAAAGCCTGGTCGAAACGATCGGGCACATTTTTCCGTCGAGCGTGATCGATGCGATGGTGCGCGGCGACGTTCTGCAAATCGTCGCGTTCAGCGTTTTGTTTGCGCTCGCCGTCTCTGCCGTCGGTGAGAAAGGTCAACCGATTGTGCGCGCGATGGACAGTCTGGCGCAGATCATGTTCAGGTTTACCAATTACGTAATGATGTTCGCACCGATTGGTGTCGGCGCGGCCATGGCGCACACGATCGGGACGCAAGGTCCCAGCGTGCTGCTGAATCTCGGCAAATTGATTCTTTCGCTCTATCTGGCGCTGTTCATTTTCATTGTGCTGGTATTTGGGATCGCGATCTGGCTCGCGCGCGTTCCCTTGCGGCAATTTGTCCGCGCGGTCCGCGAACCGGCCGCGCTGGCGTTTGCGACCACCAGCAGCGAATCGGCGTTGCCCAAAGCGATGCAGGCGATGGAACGATTCGGCATTCCGCCCTCAATCGTCGGTTTCGTAATGCCGACCGGGTATTCGTTTAATCTGACCGGGTCGACATTGTATCTGGCGATGGCGTCGGTGTTCGTCGCGCAAGCGGCCGAAACAACAGCTACCGGCTGGCACATGAGTTTCGGTCAACAGATCACAATGATGCTGACATTGATGCTCGCATCGAAAGGAGTCGCCGGTGTGCCGCGTTCCTCGCTGGTTATCTTGCTGGCGACGTTGAACAACTTCGTGCCCGCCGGACTTGGACCGATCGGTGTCGCCGTGATTTTCGGCGTGGATGAACTGATGGACATGGGCCGCACCGCCGTGAACGTGATCGGGAATTGTCTCGCGGCGGTCGTGGTCGGGCGCTGGGAAAACGAATTTGACGAAAATCGCGCACACGTTTTCGGAACCGCGGCCGAAGCGGAACTTGATTTGAAATCAGGGAACGTCGCTTTCGCGGACGCGGTCAAACAAGACGATTAAGATCGATAATCAGAACTCGGCGCTGCCGGGGGTGCGCGCGAATGGAATCACGTCGCGAATGTTGGAAACGCCGGTTACGAACATGAGCACTCGCTCGAACCCGAGACCAAAGCCGGCGTGCGGCACGGTGCCGTAACGGCGAAGATCGAGATACCACTTGTAATCGGCGGGGTCCATTTTGTGCCGGTGCATGTTTTCTTCGAGAACGTTGAGCCGCTCTTCGCGCTGACTGCCGCCGACGATCTCGCCGATTCCCGGCACGAGCAAGTCCATCGCCGTCACCGTTTTGTTGTCGTCGTTCAGCCGCATGTAGAACGGTTTGATCTCTTTCGGGTAATTGAAAACTGTCACCGGACATTTGAAATGCTTCTCCGTCAGCCAACGCTCGTGCTCCGATTGCAGATTGAGCCCGTACTCAATTGGGAACTCGAATTTCTCCCCGCTTTTCTTCAGAAGGTCGACAGCGTCGGTATAAGTAACGCGCTGAAATTTCCTCTCCAAAACGAAATCGAGGCGCGCGAGCAGTTCCTTGTCCACAAACTTTGCGAACAATTCCGTTTCGTCGGGACAATTTTCGCGAATGTCGCGAACGAGATACTTCACGATCTCCTCGGCAAGGTCCATATCGCCGTTTAGATCGCAAAAAGCCATCTCCGGCTCAATCATCCAGAATTCACTGGCGTGCCGGGAGGTGTTTGAGTTTTCGGCGCGAAATGTCGGGCCGAAAGTGTAGACTTTCGAAAGCGCGCAGGCGAACGCTTCGGCTTCGAGCTGGCCGCTGACCGTGAGATAAGTTTGGCGCGCGAAAAAGTCTTTGGCGTAATCGATTTCGTTCCCGACACGCGGGGGATTTTTTGGATCGACAGTCGTCACCCGAAACAATTCGCCGGCGCCTTCGCAATCGCTCCCGGTAATGATCGGCGTGTGGACATAAACGAAACCACGTTCCTGAAAGAACTTGTGAATGGCAAACGCCAGCCGGCTACGCACGCGAAACACTGAACCGAACAGATTCGAGCGCGGTCGAAGATGAGCGATCTCCCGCAGGAATTCCGGCGTGTGTCCTTTTTTCTGGAGCGGATACGAATCCTCCGCCGCTCCGACGATGTCGATCTTGTCCGCAACAAGTTCCCACTTTTGTCCTTTGCCCTGCGACGCAACCAACGCGCCGCTCACACGAACAGAAGCGCTAGTCGTCAGCTTTTGAATGTCTGCGTAATTGGGCAACGAGTCGCGCGCGATAATCTGGAGATTGCGCAGCGACGAGCCGTCATTGAGTTCGATGAAGGAAAAATCCTTGGAATCCCGGCGCGTTCGGATCCAGCCTTGCACGAGAATTTCCGGAACCGGCATCGCGCTTCGGAGCGAATCTTTAACGCTCGTTGGAGAAGGCGTGGTCATTTCCTGAACACTGGAAGCCGAAACGCCCCTGCGCAAGATCGACATCTACATTTTGAGCGCGTCGCGCAGATGTGGCACGAGACGTTTGCTGAATTCGACCGAGTCGCCCGCACTCAAATGCGACCACTCGGGACAATTGAAGCCGGAGAGCTCCGAAAAATCCGAGTAATAGATTCCAGGCACGTGCGTCATTTGCAGCAACGGCTCCCAGGTTTGCTCGCGCGGCGTAATTTTATCCTCGATTTCCTTTAGTCCGCCGCTGTGCGGGAACCGAACGAACACAATCTTACCGCCGCGAGCGCGAATTTTTTCCACGGCCGCCACAGTATCGGCAAAGCGCTTCTCAATTCCCTCCTTCATCTTCGCCATGAAGACATCCTGCGGAATATAACTCGGGGGCGGCGGCAGGGAAAAAAGCGGAATCCAGATTTGTTGGATTCGCTTCGCCAATTCACTTCCGGGCTCAGCGCATTTCTCCCACATCCGCGCGCGGCGCTCGCGATCTTCAGTTTGAAAATAGGGCGGGAAAGTTGGCGGAACCTGCGCACCCGGTCGATTCGGAATCGGCAACTCATTCAACAGTCCTTGAAGACTCAAATCGTCCGGCTTCAAATACGCGACGTGGTCCTCCAGCCACATGCCGAGATATTCGCTCACTCGCTGCGCAGGTGTCTGATTGTGAAACCGTTTCACATTCTTCTCGGCGCGCTCCATCGGTGGCGAACCGGGTGGCGCGAAAAACAACTGCGGGACGACGCTGCAAACGATCGTGCCGTGGAAGTTCTCGTCCTTCGCCAAATCGTCCAGAACGGGGAAAGTGGTGGAGCCGGGTGCTGCCAATTGAATCGGCCGTTTGCCCAGACCTTTTTCAAACTCGTCAAGATCGACATCGAACCAGCCGCGAGAATCGCCGATAATAACGATCGACTCCGGCTGAACTTTTCTGCGCGTTATTGCCCAGAGGTCATCGTTATCATTGAGCGTCGGCGCGTAACCCAGCGCGCGAGCGTACAATTCCCACGCCACGGTCGCAACGAAAGTAACGATCACGGTTGTGGCAGTGATTCCACGCCATTGAAGCGGTGGAATCGGGCGCTCAAATTCAAGCGGCGGTCCGCCGTGAATTTGTTCTTCGCGCGACGGTTTGCGGAAGAACATCCGCGGAAGGCGAAGCCGCTGCTTAAAATTGGAAATAAATGAATGCATTGCTACTTCCTTGTGTGAGAATGATGGCGCAAGCCATGAACGACCAAATGGCGGTCACGGCCCAGCGCGGTAAACGCATTACCGTGGTTTCAAACGCATCGGCGCGCATCGCCCAATGAATAGAAATCAGGCCAGCGGTGACGATTGCAATTTGTAAGAGCTCGCGTGTCGTAAGAATCATGTCACCGTTTGGATGACCGCCAAACATGCCGGACAACATTCGGCTCGCGATCGTAAAATCAGAGGCACGGAAAAATACCCACGCTATGCAAACCGCTGCGTAAGTGGCAAAGCCGGCGATCAATCGAACCGGCAATGTTGCGGCCCACTGCTTCTCTTCGAAGAAAATTCGAAAGACGCGCTCGATCACCAGATATGAGCCGTGCAACAAACCCCAAACCACAAACGTCCAGGCCGCCCCGTGCCACAGTCCGCCGAGAAACATCACGAGTACGAGATTGAGCGCCATTCGAAACGGCGCGACCTGGCTTCCGCCGAGCGGAATGTAAAGGTAATCGCGCAAAAAAGTGGAAAGCGAGATGTGCCAGCGCCGCCAGAAATCCGAGAACCCAATCGCGGCATAAGGAAAACGGAAATTATCCTTGAGATGAAAACCAAGCGTTAGCGCCGCGCCGATGGCGGTGATGGAATAGCCAGCGAAATCGAAAAAGATTTGGCCGGCGAACGCGATCACGCCGGCCCAAGAATCGAGAGCGACGAGCGGACCGGCATAACCAAAGACACGATCGGCCGAACCGGAAAGCAAAGTGTCCGCGAGAACAATTTTTTCAAACAAGCCGAGCGTCATCAGTGCCAGTCCCCACAGGAACTGATTGGACTTGAGACGCGGCGGATGCTCGAGTTGCGGCAGAAAATCGCCGGCGCGGACAATTGGACCGGCCACAAGCTGTGGGAAAAATGAAACGGCGAGAATGAAATCGCGGAGTGATCGCGTCGGTTTCAGGACACCGCGATAAATGTCGAGGGTATAGGAAAGCGAGTGGAAGGTATAAAACGAAATGCCGACCGGAAGCAGAATATCGAGATGAGGCGGTTGATAAATGATTCCGATGCGCGCGACCAGCCATTGGAAATTTTGGAGCAGAAAATTTCCGTATTTGAAAAAACCGAGCATGCTCAGGTTCATGCAAACGCTGGCGACCAGCCAACGCTTCCTGGCTCGGCCTTCCTGAGCTTTGCCTATCTGGCGCCCGAGCCAGAAATCCATCGCCGTTGTGGAAAAAAGCAACGCGGCAAAGGGCGGATTCCACGCGCCGTAGAAAATGTAGCTGGCGACCACGAGCAGGTTTTTTCGCAGCTCCCACCCGCGGAGACTCCAGTAGAGCGCAACGACGACTACATAGAAAACGACGAAGGTAAGCGAATTAAAAAGCATGACGGCAAACTCGGATTACCGCTGCCAACAGCAGCGGATCATTTACGCCAGCATATTGAAGCAAATGTTTTAAGTGTTGTTTAGCACTCTGGCAAGATCGACATCTACTTCGTGAGGCCGTTTTTTCTACTCGCGCCGGGCGCCGGCGCATCATCGTCCCATCCATGGATGCAGCGTTGGAAACAGCAGCTCAGCCAGATCGGCGAAGTGGAGACGTTCGATTACGATTACGTGCGCGAAGGACGAAAACGTCCTGACAAATTGCCTCAATTAATCGCCGCGCATCGAAAAGCGCTGACCGAAGGGCGTGCGAAAACATCCGGCCCTACTTTTTTGATCGGCAAGAGCATGGGTGGTCGAATTGGCTGTCACGTTTCGCTCGAAGAAAAAGTAAGCGGCATCATTTGTCTCGGTTATCCGCTCTGCGCAATGGGCGACCAAACTAAGTTGCGGGATCAAGTCCTGCGCGATTTGCGAACGCCGATTCTTTTTGTGCAAGGTACGCGCGATTTGCTTTGCCCGCTCGACCTGCTCGAACAGGTTCGCGAGAAAATGACCGCTCCGAATCTCTTGCACGTTGTCGAAGGCGGCGATCATTCGCTGAATGTTCGCAAAAAGGATCTTGGTATCGAAACGCAGGACGATGTCGATTTTGCAATCGCCAGAGCGATTCGCGACTTTCTCGCGCGAGGGCTAACTTAAGGGCAGCCAGCTGCCGGGTTGCGGCGCTGGTTTGGTCCCGTTCAGTGACAGATAAGTGTATTCTTGAAGCAGACGCTCGTAGTCGGAGAGCAGCTTCATCGCGTCGTTTGGCTTCAGGAAATCGGTTTTGATCGCGTCGTCGACCTGGGTCTTGAGAAGCCGCATTAATTCAACCTTGTCCCACTGCGTCATTGCGAGCACTTCACCGATGGTGCTGCCTTCGATCACTTCCTCAATGTACCAACCGGATTCTTCGTCGGGATCGAGGAAGATGTGCACTTCGGTGACGCGGCCGAACAAATTATGGAGGTCACCCATGATGTCCTGATAGGCGCCGACCATGAAGACACCGAGATAATAAATTTCGCCCGGAATGATGCGATGCAGCGGAAGCGTGTCGCGCACATCCTGTAAATCGGTGAACTTGGAAACCTTTCCGTCCGAGTCGCAAGTGATGTCGACGATGGTGCCATGTCGATCCGGCGGCGTGGTCAGGCGATGAATCGGCATGATTGGAAACAACTGGCCGAGCGCCCAATGATCGAGCAACGATTGAAAGACGGAAAAATTGCAGATGTATTGATCAGCCAGAGAAGTTTCGAGCTCCTTGACTTCGTCAGGCACGTAACGCAGACCGCGATGCATGTTGACGATTTGCTGCGCTAACTGCCAATAGACGGTGTCGATCTTGGCCTTTGATTCGAGATCGAGCAGGCCGAGATTGAATGTTTCCTGCGATTCCTCCTTGATCTGCTGGATGTCGTGCAAGCTCTCGATGCGGTTGCCGCGCTTGAGTCGCTGCTTCACATCGAGAATGTCGCCGACGAGTTTGTGATCTTTCTCGCCCGCTTCCACGCGCACCTTGGGCGCGGTTTTCTCAATGGAACTGAAGGCTTCCATTACCAGCACTGAATGATGGGCGACCACGGCGCGTCCGCCTTCGTTCACGATGGCCGGATGCGGAACGCTTTCCGAATCGCACACGTCCATGATGTTCCAAATCACGTCGTTGGCGTATTCCTGAAGCGAATAATTCGCCGAACTGTCGAAGTCGCTGCGTGAGCCGTCGTAATCAACGCCGAGCCCCCCGCCGACATCGAGATAACCGAGCTGGTGGCCGAGCTTGAACATCTTGGCGTAATAGCGGGCGGCTTCGCGAACAGCGCGCTTGATCGTGGAAATATCCGGCACCTGCGAGCCGACGTGGAAGTGAATGAGCTTGAGCGCGTGGGAGAGTCCAGCGGCTTTCAACATCTCGCTGGCGGCGACGAGCCCGGTCGTATCGAGACCAAACTTCGCGTTCTCGCCGGCGCTCGGGGACCACTTGCCGGAACCTTTGCTGTGAAGACGAACGCGAATGCCGATGACCGGTTCGACGCCAACTTCTTTCGAAGCGCGGATGGTTGCCTCAAGCTCCTCAAGTTTCTCAACCACAATAACGACCAGCTTGCCGAGCTTGCGACCGAGCAATGCAATTCGAATGAACGCCTGATCCTTATAGCCGTTGCAAATGATCAGACTCTCCGGGTCCTTGTGCATCGCCAGCGCGGCGACGAGCTCCGGTTTGCTGCCCGCTTCCAGACCGAAATGAAATTGCTGGCCGGCATCCACGATTTCCTCGATGACCTCGCGCAGTTGATTGACCTTGATCGGAAACACACCGCGAAAGGCGCCGCCATAAGCAAATTCGGTGATCGAGTTTTGAAAAGCGAGGTTCACCGACTCGACGCGGTGGCGGAGCAAATCCTGAAACCGGATGACGAGCGGAAAACTCAGACCGCGGGAACGCGCTTCGTTAACGACCTCGAGGATATTAATGGTGCCGCCATTTTCCTGAAGAGGCTTGGCTACAACGTTGCCTTCGGCATTGACGGTGAAGTATCCCCCGCCCCAACCATCGACATTGTACGTCCCAATCGCGGCATCAACGTCCCAATCGTTCTTCATTTTTCTAGCGCGCCGAAATCAGAGGCAATTCGCATAATCATTCAGCGCGTGAAACAATCAAGAACAGCGTTGAAAAATTTTCGAGACACTTCTTCACAGATTTTCAGGCCGCTTGTTTTTCCTCTCCGTGCGGATAACGTTCGCCGGGATGAACAAGACGGTGATTGAGGTACAGGTGCGAGCCGTGTTACCGACCAGCGGCGGTTGCGCGGTCTTTATTGGGAACAACGACAAGGTTTTCATCATCTATGTCGATCAAACCGTTGGCAGCGCTATCACCATGTTCATGCGCGACATCACCAAGGAACGGCCGCTCACGCACGATTTGATGGCGCACTTGATGACGGCGCTCGGCGCCAAAGTCGAGCGAGTGATCATTAACGATCTGAAGAACGCGACCTATTACGCGCGGGCGATCATTCGCGCGGAAAACGAATTGCAGCAAAAGAAAATCGTCGAACTCGACGCTCGGCCAAGCGACTGCATCGCGTTGGCGACGCAACAAAAGGCGCCGATCTACGTCAGCCAGGAAGTTTGGGACGAAGTGGACGACATGAGCGACGTCCTCCGAAAAATGGAGGAAGAAGGGCTCAAGCCCGATCCCGAAACGGAAGAAGAATAAACTGAAGCGGCGATCGGCGAGGGCCGATCGACGGTCATAGACCGCCACTGCAAATCAGAAATTCAGCTTTACCGTGCCTTCGTGCACTTCGTTCGGGCACGGCTCGTTCAATGGAACGTCAGTCTTCGCGTCGCTCTGCTGCACCAGCTTGTTGTCGGTCAAATATTTCTCAACCTCTTCGCCGCTCACGTCCGCCAATATCCGGCCGTTGATTTCAAGGCAAGGCGACAGCGGCTGGCCGCTTTTGGTTTCCATCTCCCAGCGAAAAGCGGGATTCTGAATGATGTCTTTTTCGGTGTAAGGCAAATTGTACTTGGCCAGCACGGCGCGAACTCCGGCGCTCCAGCCGCAAGAGGTTTTGAGGTAGGCAGTAATTTGGGGCGTATCCATTTGCCAAAACGATAACACAGAAATTGAAGTCGACACGTCCGAACTGCGTTTTAGCCGAAGAAAGCTCGACAACTCAGCGGTGTTCGCTCTAAAAAGCCCTGCCGGGAGCTCCATTCCCTGAGGCCGTGTTTTTGACGGAGCTCCCGGCGCCCTGAAGATCTAAATTTTGTGCCGCAACGGCTTCAGCGATTGGGTCAGCTTTTGTAAACCAAGTTCGAGGCGGGTCTTGACCGTCCCGAGCGGAGCGCGTGTCACGGCGGCGATTTCCCGATGACTCATGCCGGAAAAAAATGCGAGCTCGAGCGCTTCGCGCTGATGGCGCGGCAAGACATCGAGTCGGCGATGCAGGAAATGACGCAAGTCGGACCGCGAAATCTCACCGTTCGAGGAATGATTTTCCGTCGCAACCGGCTGTTCGTTGATATGCTCCTGGTAACGTTCCTTCGCTCGACAATAAGCTTGTTTGCGGCGGAGCCGATCGATCGCGCGACGGCGAGCGAGCGTTACGACCCAGCCAAGCAACTTGCCGGCTTTCGGAGAATAATGGTCGGCTTCGTGCCAGATTTGTAAAAGAATGTCCTGTAAAACATCGTCGGCGTCGCCTTCTTCATGGACCACATTGCCGATGACTGATTTCAATCTGCTGCCATGACGCGAATAAAATTCGGTCAGCGCTTCGGGCCGCTGCGCGGTGATCGCTTCCATAAGCGCTTCATCGGAAACCGCTGACCCAGTCGTGTACTGCAAGCTCGGATTTAACATAAAGATTCCCCTAACGAGTTGTTTTGTTCCGGTTCATCACACTTAATTTCACAACTCCACAACGATGAAGACGCAGCGTGCGAATCGCAATCGGGACGGACACCGGTTGAATCGTAGGTCAAACCCTTAGAGGTGTTGGACTTGGAGATCCCGCCAGTCAGGCGGCGTGGCGAAACTGCATCAAGAATTTGCGTAATAGCGAACGCAGTTTCTCTCGCGGTCGCGCAATTGTTGCTCGTTGCAAGTTGCTTGCTCTTTGTAAAACACCGACATCCGCGCGATTACTTTGTCGGTTGGAATCACCCAATCCATGGGGATCGAATGACAACCGCGAGTTGAACAAATCAATCGCAATGGTCCAGTGCCGCGCGTTCCGCCCACCAGCTGGATTTCGTGACCATTGATGACACGGCCGCAGGCCAAACAATACCGCTTCTCATCCAGCGATTGCCATTTTCGATAGCGATCGAGTCGTTGCAACACGTCGAGCTTTTCCCCGCCGGAAAGATCTATGGGGGCCAGTAGTGCCATCGCGCCGGATCATGAGGATTATCGCTTCGACACACAATCGGACGAAGGGCACATCGGATTATAGGTGAAAGTCTGATGCAGAACGTCCGCCCACGGGACAGAGACTAAAACTTAATCGATGTCCGCACGCCGTACTCGTTGCTGTAGAAGCCGACCGTTGAGACCGAGCCCGAATTTTGCCGCCGCAGATAGTAACCGCCGACCGACCAGAAGCGCGTCACCAGTAGATCGACCGAAGGCTGCACGTAACAGTAATCGTCGCGCAGCGTCGGGAGCGGCATCCGCGAATCGATTGTGTTGAAGTAATCGACGTGTTCGTAACCGCCGAGAAGAATCAGATATAACTGCTTGCAAGCTCGCACCCGGATTGTCCCGCTCAAATTTGTATCTACGTAATCCTGGGCGGTTTGGGCGGCTGAATTGTATATCTGCCGGGTGGCGCCGAAAATAATTCGAGTGCTGTCCCACGGCAGGAAAGTCGCCGAGATCGTGAATACCGGCGTGCTGTAGCTTTGGCGGGCAATGTTCTCGAAATCGCGAAACTCGACGCCGGCGATGACGTCGAGGGCAAATTGGTTGCTCGGGGTAAAATTCAAATGACCGTTGGCTTGGACCAATGTTTGGTCGGGCGTTGGAAACCCAACTTCGTCAAAACCGCCTTCCACGCCGGCCCCAAGCACGAGCTGCTGGCTAAATCCGTGGTTTAAATAGAGATCGGTCGCGTACAACGCCGAGCTGACCAGCGGCTGCGCGTAATCGTACCGACTCATTTTGAATTCGGTGAAAAGAAAATCGCGGGGCGTCATGTTGTAGTTCGCACTCAACCGGGAGTTATAAAGGTTGAGGTCGGTCCGCCCATTTGTGCTGAGCGCTAATCGCTCGCCGCTACTCGCCGCCAGCACAATGTTCTCAAGGATCGCAACGTCCTGAATCAGTCTCACGAGGAGATCGCCGGATTTGATGCCGCCGAGAACACGAACCTGATGCTGGTCCGAATCGAATTCGCTGTGGTCGTCATACCGATAAAAACTCGGCGAATATCTCGCCGCCAGGAAATTCTCCTGCTTCACGACATCGCCGATCGCCAGCATCAAGCTGGGTTGAATCTGGACGAAGAAATCGTCCAACCGGTTGGTGTGAGTCAGACCGATGTTGTCGTCATAGGCGCCGCGGATCGTCAGATGAACCGCGTACTCAAATGGCCCGTTGTTCTTCCCGAATTGTCCGCCGATCAATCCATTGCCGGTAAAATCTCTGTCGGCCGGCAACGGGACTACTGTCGGAGAAAATGCGGTAACGATGTCCACGACGGAGCCGTCAGCCGAGGCGCCTTCCAGCCGCGCCGCCGAGGTCAGCGCAACCATCGCCAGCAAATTGAGCTTTTTTACGAAGCGCTTGGTAATGGGGGTGCCCATTGCCATCCCTGAAAAGCGCGCAGCGTGCCAAGGAACGGCTGAGGGGCAATCCGAAACGCCGCCTGGATGAGTCGGTGATTTGTTAAATTAACATGCATGCGGCCCTCGTCGCGCGAAGACATCAAGAGACGCCATCTGTGCTCAGCTAAGCGGCCGAATGGCGCCGCCCCAAAATGTTAGGAAAGAGAACAGAAAGGAATCGGTGATAAAGTTACTACTGGATATGGCGTTATCAGTTTCGGCATCGTTTGCTTCAGCGCAGGTCTCCGAAACTACGACCACAACGACAACCAAAGAACGCGGCGGAGCGATCATCTCAAGAAGCAATCACTCGGAGCTAACGCATTTTTTCGAAAATAACGCGGCTTGGGCCGCTTGCATGCGCTCGCTTAAAAGCCTCTGGCCCGTCGGAGCCCTGACCGTCTTTGTTTCGCTTTGCTCCTGCGATGCCAATCTCTTCGGCCGTGGGTCGAGGGAGATTGCTGGCGGCTATCGTTTGATGCGAGCCAACAATCCCAACGAGTTTGTTCTGACCATACCGAATGAGCGTGGCGGTCTCATAATAGACGAGATTGGCTGGCGCAAACCGTTCATACTCGCGAGAGCGTCCGGCTCACAATATTGGTACGTCATCAACACCGCGCACGCTCAACACACCCGCCTCAGTGACGGGCAACGAAAATCCGATCCGATTTATCAATCCGTCCAAATACAGCCCGCGGAAACAGCTTGGAAAAACCTCGGCGACCACAACCGACTCTGGTAGTCGGCTAGGATTGCGCGGCGGCCGCAGACCCCGACTTTCGCACAATCTCAAATCCAGATCCGTAACGGCCAACGAACATCAGCTGAAAAGAAAGCATTACATGAAATCAAAAGAGAAGGCTGGAATGATCGGAGCTACGGGGTGGATTCTGCTTTGGCTGTTGGGAATACCAATTCCGATCTTGCTCTTGCTGTTTCTCCTTCGCGGCTGCACCTGATCGGCTGGGATGAGTTTTGAGATTTCGGGACTGTCAGAGGGATGCTGACGCGCCTTCGGGCAGACCCCGCGCTTTAATTCATCCGGGGATGCTATGGAGACGCAAAGTCAAAAACTCATTTCTCAGACACCTGGCAATTAGTCATCAATACCGGAACAACCATCGTAACATTTCTGATGGTGTTTCTTATTCAAAACACTCAGAACCGGGACTCGAAGGCAATGCAGTTAAAGCTGGACGAGGTCGTTCGCGCGGGGCAAGGCGCCCGCAACGAGTTAGTGAACCTGGAAGAATTGTCCGACGAGGATTTAACCAAGCTCGAAGGACAGTTTAAGCGCGTTCGAGAAAAGGCCGAAGGCAAGATTGGAAATGGTCAACGCGCGGCTTCGATTGAGCCGGATTGAAGCGCAGCCGTCCGCTCGATTTCGGTCGATAATTCGTAGTTTCATTAAAAACAAGCGCGGTCTTGCGCCGTGAAACGTTTGTCTTGTGTGGATGGCGCTTGAAAGCTGTTCGCAAGGGAATTCACAGGGAATTCGAACAACTCAAAGACAAACCGAGAGAATATGAAATTAGATAACTTAAGAAAACTGTACATCGAAGAACTGCGCGACCTTTATAGCGCCGAGAACCAACTGCTTAAAGCGTTGCCCAAGATGGCAAAAGGTGCCGCCTCGACCGAACTTAAACAAGCGTTCGACAATCATCTCGAAGAAACCGAGGGGCACGTGGAACGCCTGGAAGAGATTTTCGAAGACCTCGATGAGAATCCAAAGGGCAAGACCTGTCAGGCAATGAAGGGCTTGGGCGAAGAAGGCTCTGAAATATTGGAAGAGGAAGGCGAGGAATCCGTGCTCGATGCAGGGATCATCGCTGCTGCGCAAAAAGTGGAGCACTACGAAATCGCCAGTTACGGGACTGTCCGCACCTTCGCGGAACTCTTGGGCGAGAAAGAAGCAGTCAAGCTTCTCCAACAGACGCTCGACGAAGAAGGGGCGGCCGACGAAAAGCTGAACGAGCTGGCGGAAGACATCGTCAATCCGGAAGCTCTTTCCCAAGGCGAAGAATTGGCAACGAGCGGCTCGTCCAAACGCTAAACCGCGCACCGACAAATTATCGCCCCACGACGAATGCTTGAATCCCCCGCGGCGAACAGCCGCGGGGGATTACTTTACATGCGACTGCACGCTTGCTGGAATAACACGGGAAGCGGCCTCCCGGGAACCCGCGAACTACTCGTGCGAACTTTGTCACTACTTTTTGCTGGCAATTTTGCTGATAGTTCGGAAGCCCAGGTAACGAGGGTCCGAGCCCTGTAGGCTCCGAGGTGACGAGCCAATATTAGCCGATTTGACTTCTGTAGTGTATATTGGCTTCTAACTTTGCAGCGTCAATCGACCGCGGGTGCGGCCCCTTCCCTCTGCACCAACTCCAAGCCCTGTGCGAAATCGACTTTCGGATATGCCCAAACAAAGACGCAGACAAAACTTCGGTAACAGCGGCTCGATTCCAAAACGCGATTGGCTGCGATCGGGAGGGATTTCTCCGAAGCAACGCAAACAACTAGCTCACAACGCCCCTGTCCGACGGGCCTCGAGCAAATTTCGCGAATAAATCGCCGCACCGATGGAATGTGGTGATTCAATACTCGCACAAAGCAGCGCGATTTATTTCAAGCGGCATAAACAGTCAAAATGTCGAGCTGCGCTCTTCCTGCAGCTTCGCGCCTCATCCACAAATCAGATCCGCAATGTTAAGCACCAGACGTTCGGCACCGGACACATCTCGCAAACCCTTCGATCAGGACAACTGTCGTTGAGAGGGTTCGCATTCTAGTTATGTGCGCGGCGATGCGCAACTCCAGCGCAGCGAGACGTATCGCTTCGCAAGGTATAACGAGCAAACGAAGCGCATTGCGATCCTCTGATCAGGAAGTGATGCGACATCTTTCGCGCTCGCAGATTTTCAAAGATTACGAACGCGCTTTCAGCGAAGCCATGGGTTTGCCGCTTAATATCCGAGGGCACGATTCGTGGTCGCCGGCGCACCACGGAAAAGAGGATCGCGATTCGCTCGCGTCAATTCTGGCTCGTTTCAACAAAGCTCGCGCCGCGTGTTTAACGGCCCAAACCCACGCATCTCGAGAACCGAAGTCGACAATGCGCACCGTTACCTGGTTTGCGGGACTCTCCGAAAGTGCAGTGCCGGTCTACGTCGGGGATCATATTCTTGGTTTTCTCGAAACGGGCGAAGTGATGCTCAACAACCCGACCAAGAAACACTTCGCGACCATTACCCGGCAGCTGCGCGCGTGGGGCTACCGGACGGATTGGAAACGGCTTGAGCGGGCTTATTTTCGGTCGTGCGTTTTATCGCCGGGCCGGTATCGCGCGATGTTGCGGCTGCTAAGTATTTTTGCGCAACACCTTTCGATCTTGTCGAACCAACTGGTAGTACGGCGCGAGAAAGAAGAGTCCACGAACATGGCGCGAGCGCGGCAGTTCATCGAAAAGCATCAGGCCGAGCCGCTGTCGCTCGGACGGGTAGCCCACGCTGCCAACATCAGCCGGCATTATTTTTGCAAGATGTTCAAGAAAGCGACCGGTATGAATTTCATCGATTACCTCTCAAGAGTCCGAGTCGAGAAATCGAAGACGCTCTTACTCAATCCCAACTCGCGAATTAGCGAAGCTGCCTTTGCCTGCGGATTTCAATCCATGACCAACTTCAATCGCGCGTTCAAGCGAATCGTCGGCCGTTCTCCCACGCAATTTCGTGAATCGCTTCCGAAGCTGCGACGCTCGGTATAGGGAAGAGGCGGACCAAGTTGGCCGCCTCACACTGGTGAGGCGAACGCGCTTCCGCGCGCCCGCCGTCAGTGTTTAGCGCATTACGCGACTTTAACTTCGAGAGCCTTTGATCTGGCTTTCGTCGTTGTCGGGAGGTGAACCTTCAGTACTCCGTCGCGGAATTCTGCCGTTACTTTCGTGCTATCGGCATCTTCAGGCAGCGTGAAGCTGCGTCGGAAATTGCCAACCGACCGCTCGATGCGATGGAATTTTCGTTTGTGATCTTCCTTCTCGCTCTTGCGTTCTCCGGAAACGGAGAGGACGCCGTCTTCGACTGTCACTCTCACATCATCCTTCTTCATTTCGGGCAGGTCAGCTTTCAGGAGATACCCGCGATCATCTTCGCTGATATCAACCTCCGGCGACCAATCTGCGACTGTCAGGCTGTGGGTTTCACCACTGTCTATTCTGTTCGGAAATCCGCCTAGGAAACGATTGAAGCGATTTTGCGTCGCTTCTTCCATATCTCTCAACTGATTCCATGTTATTAATGTATTCATTTTGTTACCTTTCTTGGATTGAGTTAAAGCCATCTCGCGGCATCGCGCGCACCGCTTATTGTCGGAGTCGACCCTAATCTTGCGTACGCTGAGCGAATGCTTAATCGGCGGCTGAACGCGAGGACACATCGCGACATCGCTGAGTTAGCTCGGTTTACAACTCGAAACAGCAATCCAGAATTGGATTACGATGGCGTTGGAAGTGAACTGGCAGGCACGGCGCCGCCTTCGCTTTCCCAGTCGCGCACGCTTCGTCGTCCGCCTTGTCATCCACGGGTTGAAAGAAACGTCGCTCTCCGAACGCAAACTCGAACGGTGTTGGTTGAGCTGGTCGAATCCCTCTCGAATCACGGTGCATCGGATCTTTCGAGCGAGAGGCGTGTTTCTGGTGCGGGCGCGACATACATTACTATTACATGGGTTCCAGAATTCCTCGACGAAATCGCGAAGTCAAAATTGGCTAGCCAATCCACTGGTCAACGGATGCTGCGCCCCAATTGTTCGACGATCCGGACATACGCTTGCAAAGCAGCCGAAGTATTTTCGCTTCTCCATGCGACACAGCCCTCTGTCGCCACAGTGGGATTGAGTGGCCGGAACACGACGTTGTCGTGCTCGAGCTTTTTTAATTGCTCCGGGACGAGGGCAACTCCCAATCCCGCGGCTACGGCATGAATCATCGTTCGTTCAAGATCGACATCCTGCAAAACTTTGGGCGTAAAGGCGGCGCGCCGACACGTCTTAGTTAACCAATCGCGATAGCCGGGATAACTCATCTCGGACATTCCGATGAAAAACATAGACGCAAGAGCTTTCAGTTCGACCGTCGGATGGCTCACCATTGGATTATCTTTCGGCAGAGCGGCGACGGTTTTGTAAGAGGCAATGCTTCGGAATTCCAATCCGCGCCGAGCAATTGCCTCGTGCAATCCAACGAAACCAAGATCTAGCTTGCCGTCTTCAAGCGCACGAAACTGCTCACCGCACGACAGGTCGAAGAGATTAACCGAAACGGTGGGAAACGATTGATGGAAGGAAGAAAGAGTATTCGGCAGAAGGTCGTAAAACAGATTGCTTACGTATCCAACATTGAGCGCGCGAGTCTCGCCGCTGCGTAATCGACGGACCGACTCGACCGTTTCGGCTGCGAGAGCAAGAACGCGTTTGGCGTCGACGAGAAATGAGCGGCCCTCATCCGTCAGCGTGACCTGTTGTTTTGTGCGATTTAGAAGTCGGACACCAAGCTCCTCTTCCAAATCCTTAATTTGACGCGTCAACGAAGGCTGGGCGGTATGCAGCTTCTCGGCGGCTTTGGTGAAGCTGAGCGCTTCGGCAACGCCGACGAAGTAGCGCAGATGGCGAAGTTCCATGGGGCACAAGAACTCTATCGAAACCGATTCGGAATGTTAATGCCAAAAAGATATTGCGAATCAGGGCAGACCGCCTGGCCATAGGCGGACGGTCATATCTAAAAAGTATTACGTTCTGCCAAGAAGATATTGGCCGGGCCATGACCCGGAGGGTAACGGTTTGCTCGCCATTTATGAATCGAAATGCCGCAGCTCTTTGGAGAGGAAGCCTTCATCAGGGCGAAGGGACTCTAACTACCGAAAGCGGCGTGCTCTCGAAAACTCAATACTCGTACCGAACACGTTTTGCCGAAGGCATCGGCACTAACCCAGACGAACTGATCGCTGCCTCGCTCAGCGGTTGTTTTTCCATGGCGCTCTCCAACGAGCTCGGTCTTTGCGGTCTTCACCCCAAGAGCATCGAAACCACCGCGATCGCGACCCTGGAAGATTTGGCCGCGGGCTGGACGCTCACCCACATGCAACTCGAGGTCCACGCAAACGTTCCGGACGCTTCGCAAGCGCGTTTCATGGAGGCGGCGCTCGCGGCAAAAGCAAACTGTCCTATCTCCCGCCTGCTTAAAACAACTATCTCAATGACCGCGAGGCTCGATCCATGAAATCACCTGCGTCGATTAGCCAAGCCAACCTAATGCCGGCCAGCGGGAAAGGAAACTCGCCAGAGCTCGCCCCGGGTGTGTCGGAGCTGCGCTATCGCCGGCTATTCGAAACCGCACAGGACGGCATCCTGATTCTGGATGCGGACAGCGGCAAGATCATCGATGCGAATCCGTTCCTGCTCGATTTGCTCGACTATCCGTTCGAGAGCGTAATCGGCCTCCAGCTCTGGGAGATCGGCCTGTTCGAAGACATCGCAGCGAACCAGGCCGCGTTCGAAAAACTGCAAACCGAGGAGTACATCCGTTACGAAAATCTTCCGCTTCGCACAAAGACCGGCAGGGAAATCCAGGTCGAGTTCGTTAGTAATGTCTACTTTGTCGGCTCAGCCAAAGTGATCCAGTGCAACATCCGCGATATCACCGCGCGGGCTCAATTTCAGGCGGCTTCCACGAGCCATGCCCATACGGTCGAGCTCGCAGTCAAAGCAAGAGATGAAGCGAACGCTGTGCTATTCCACGAGCTGCGCAACCCGCTTGCGGCCATCTCATCAATGATTGACTTGCTGGAGATGGGTCATAATGAGGTCCGGGTGGCGGGGCAGACGGAATTGCCACCGCTGTTCGATAAGTCCGCCTTGGCCTTCATCCGCCGCAATGTTCAAAGTCTCGTGCGGCTGGTCAATGAGTTGCTCGATTTCACTCATGTCGCGAACGAGGCCTTAGGGCTGAAGCTCTTGAAGGTGGACGCGCACGAGGTGATTCGCCTCGCCCTCAATAATCTCGAGTGTCAGCAAGACAGGACGAGAATTGGGATCGACCTCCGATTGCAGGCGCGGCATAGCCACATCCGAGCCGATGCGCTCAGGCTCGAACAGGTTCTGTCGAATTTAATTGGGAATGCGCTGAAGTTCACGCCCAAAGGCGGCAAGGTTTCGATCTTCACGCGCAATGAGCCAGGCGGCAAGTTGGTCATTGAAGTGAGCGATACCGGGATCGGCATTCCGGCAGACGCCTTCTCGCGAATCTTTTCGCCGTTCGAGCAAGGGGATTCGTCTATTCATTCGCGCTACGGCGGTCTGGGTCTCGGCCTTTCGATCGCGCGCACTCTAACGAAAGCGCATGGCGGCAGTCTGGAAGTAGAGAGCGAGGGACGAGGTAGAGGCGCGAAGTTTACCGCGCGTTTCCAAATCGACGGTTCGGTTTCGGGAAAAGCCATGCAGGCGGACATCCCAAACGACGCCAGTAGCGAGAGATCTGCGGCTTCGGCTACCGTCGGCAAACACCACACAGGAACATTTTGCAATAACGGCGGTGTCGAAAGCGAACAGCCCAATCACGCCGTGGCTTAACACAAATATCTCAATGACCGCGGCCCTCGCCTATGAAAACAAGTACGCTAAAAAAATCGGAGACATCACCTAAGCAAACCCGTACTCAAAACGGAGAGAGTTATTGGGCGGACGCTGTGCGGCTATCCGAACTGCGCTATCGCCGTCTGTTCGAAACCGCTCAGGATGGAATCCTGATTCTCGATGCCACTAGCGGGGAGATCATGGACGTGAACCCATTTCTGATCGATTTGCTTGATTACCCGTTTGAAGAACTCTGCGGCCGCAAGCTTTGGGAGATTGGGCTATTCAAAGACATCGCCGCCAACAAGTCGGCCTTCAAGACACTCCAACAGAGCGAATACATCCGATACGAAAACCTCCCACTGCGACGGAAAGACGGAAAGCAGATTCAGGTAGAATTCGTGAGCAATGTTTACTGGGTAGAAACAGACAAGGTGATCCAATGTAACATCCGCGACATCACTGCCCGCGCTGAGAAGCGAACCGATTCCGACAGCCACCTGGCCGCACTCGAGCTTGCCAACAGTACGAAAGACGCCTGGCTGGTCGCGCACTCGCAAAACTTGCGCATCCCGCTGATGTCAATCACATCGATGCTCGGTCTAATTGAATTGGGGCATACGCTGGCCGAGATCAGGCCACTGCACGAGAAACCGTCGGAGTTCGATGAGACAGCGTTCCAACATGTCCGAAGGAATATTCTGCGCCTTGTTCATTACTTTAATGAACTTGCCGATTTCACGGGACAAGATCGACTTCAAGTCGAGGGCAATCCGCCTCCAGGGATAGCGACGAGCATCGTAGCTTCTATCGAGTCGGAGAACAACAGATTGTAATCCTATGATGGAACTCACTATCACTCAAAACGGCGTATGCCCTGCAACATAGTGCGCGCAACAATTACCGCAGAAGGCACAGAACATAGCTGCATGCTAATGAGATAATCCGAACCGCCGGCCGGAGATTTTGGCCGGGCCGCAAAATTAAAACGGAGGACGTATGATTCATCTAATCTGGTACATAGTTGTCGGTTTGATCGCCGGTTTTGTCGCTAAATCCGTCATGCATATGCACCTGACACTGGTCTGGACGGTAATTCTCGGGATCGTCGGTTCACTCGTCGGTGGATGCGTAACTCACATGTTTTCACGCCCGAAGGAGGGTGCTCGGTTTCATCCCGCAGGCATAATTTTCTCCATACTTGGAGCCCTTCTCGTTTTGTTCGTTTGGTACAAGCTCAAGCTACATGTTTAAAATGCTCCCGATATTTCTAACTGTGGCCATCATAGGCGGCTGCGTTGGCATCTTCTTTCTCCGGGAAAAGCGAAAATCCCCGGCTCACTCTACTCCGCGTCTGCAGAGTCGAGCTTCCCGCCGGATGGCTCGCATCGGAAAGACCAGCTAAAATGAGTGCACTCACCGAGGAACCAAAACCTTTGCGCGCTGGTATTTTCAATAAGGAGAAAACCGGTGCGAAGCGGAACCATCTCGAACAGATCAAGAAGTTCACGAGGGTCACATAATCATGGACGACGCATTAGATCGCACCGATTTCATATTGGCAGACAAGTCACAACCAACCTCAAAGCGGTCGGTGTTGGGTTTGCCGTTCGATCGCATCAACTGGATAACGAGTTCGTTCCTAATCGTGACATTGGCATTAACGGTCACAACGGTCCCGATCTATCTCTACTATTTCGGTCTCGACTGGTTTCAGGTCGCGCTGTTCTTCGCGATGCTCTGGGCCTGCGGCTTCAGCATCACCATCGGTTACCATCGGCTTTTCTCACACATCACTTTCCAGGCCAGCTGGCCGGTCCGGCTTTTCACAGTTATTTTTGGCGCCGCCGCGTTTGAAAACTCGGTCTTGATGTGGGCGAGCGAACATCGCCGCCATCATAAACATGTCGATCATGACGATGACCCTTACTGCATTTCGAAAGGCTTCTTTTACGCGCACATCGGCTGGCTGCTTTTCAAACTGAAGGCCGATCAGCCGTTCGACAACGTCGCCGATCTCCAAAAGGACAAGCTCGTTTGTTGGCAGGATCGACATGTTCAATCAATCGCGGTTCTGGTCAGCTTTGGTATCCCGACAACACTCGGATTTCTTTGGAACGGCTGGCAGGGAGCACTCGGCGCTTTTTTGATCGCTGGAGTTGCGCGAATCGTGGTCCTGCAACATTGCACGTTCCTGATTAACAGCGCATGTCACACCATCGGAAGGCAGCCGTATTCGAAAAAATGCACTGCGCGCGATTCGCTCCTCCTTGCCCTTTTCACTATGGGCGAAGGCTATCATAACTACCACCACGAGTTTCAACACGACTACCGCAATGGCGTGAAGCCATGGCAGTTTGATCCCACGAAGTGGCTTATCTGGACGCTCTCGAAAATTGGTCTCACTCGAAATCTGCGCCGCGTCCCGGCAGATAAGATTGAGTCGGCGCAAGCGCAGACCAGAAACGCGAGTTGCTAATGTGCGGCCCGTCCCTGATCGCGAGATTAGCGATCACGGTTTTGTTTTTTCTAATATTCGGCGTCACAAGTGTCATTCACGCTGAGAGGCCTGATTCAACTGCCGGGACATCGAACGCGGGCACACGCAAACTGTTTATTGCTCCGAGCTCCACTTCCGTTGCCCTGCGGGGAAAGCCAGCCTGATCGCCAGTCCGCTTACGCATCGGAACGGAAATTATGTGGGTGACTATCAGCTGAAGGTGAGGCCGTATTTTTTTAAGAGCTAAGAAGGCAGTTTACTCCTGCCGGCATCCGATAATGCGCTTGGGAAGCTCCAGGCCGGAAAAGCCATCAGCTTTACCGGTAAGGCCGTCACGCACAGAGACGGCAGAACCCATATCGTGCTTGGGAGGGCAACACCATCATCAGGTGATCGCGGGAGCGTCACATTTTCAATCATAACCGACGACGCAAAGATAGTCTTCAACACTTCCTATCACTTCGGGACATAGCCGTTCAAATCCACTTTCCTTTCATCGACTATGGCTCAGTCGGTCCCGAGCCAGATCCGGGTGGAACAACTCGAAGCATCATGAATTCGGAATGCGCATTCGACCAGGCGTCCGCTTCTCGCTTCGTTTCGAAGAATCGGTCGACGACGATGGCCTTGAGTTGGCTTGCCGTGCGTCCACATAGACGAGCGGCTTTGCGGCTAATCACAGCCGTTCCGGTATCGACTGCGGTGCAGACTGCATCGGAAAAAACGACTTTGCTGCCGTATGGAATCCGTTTTGGATCAACAGCGCAATGTCCGGCGCGCAAACGTCGGCCGGTGCTACCGTATTTAGAGCCTTCATTCGCCCAGTAACTGGTGACGCGGGCAAGGACCGACTCCTCACGCGCGAAAGCGGGCGCCGCTAGCAATAACAAAAATATGACTGCGTAAAATAGTTTCATGGTGTT
>Ga0210408_10001096_pt1 | contig 29689 bp, 27 predicted proteins | sample IncBWH4MmetaG_FD_155471 | JGI IMG/M metagenome (GOLD analysis project Ga0210408, IMG submission 155471) | Forest soil microbial communities from Barre Woods Harvard Forest LTER site, Petersham, Massachusetts, United States - Inc-BW-H-4-M | ecosystem: Environmental > Terrestrial > Soil >... | reverse complement strand
GCGGACCAAGGCTGAGTCATCTTAGTTGGCGGCCTCGCGCTCGTTGAGTCTCCAGACCTTTGTTGCAATGCACGAGTCCGTTGTTAACACCAAGCGGACGTGCCGTCGCTCCGGTCTAGTCCGCTTAGCGAAATAAAGCGGAAAAGCGACATCGAGCAGTTTATACGGCGATTCGTGGGTGAGACGTTCAACCCCAAAGTGGACGGGAAGGAAGCATTTGGGCGCGGTGGAGAAGTGGGCTAGACACTGGCTTCTTAGCACAAGGGGGAATGGATGGCGTGGAAACCGCGAGCGCCTGCGATGTCAAAGGAAGCTATGCGCCAGGAGTCCGAACGCTTGGTAAGAGAAGCGATGGCACGAAACGTGACCATCACTCGGGGCCACACCAGGTTGGATGTGACATGCAGTAAGTGCGGTGCGCCCAATCGCGTTACAAGGGAGTTGGGCCATGGCCGGGTGGAATACGCCTGCAAGGAATGCGGCCATAAACAAAAGACCTTGTGAGCTATTTTGGGTGCGTGGGCGCTATTTACGCGAACCGACCAAGGTCGCTCTAATCGCGATAGCCAACAGATCGCCAGAATGGCGAAGGGTGAGGGCTACGAAGAACGCCCCGCCCTTCCTGAACGAGATCACCCCGGCTCCCTGCCGGCAGCATGCTGCCGTAGCAAGCCATATGTCCGTTAATGATGTTGTGGATGGCTCCACCACCGGCACATAAATGTCGCCGATGGGATGACCGCCTGACGTCTCCTGTTTGGCACTTCTCGGTCGTTCGCGGACGTCCGCGCCATGTCCGCTATCGAGGGCAAACCGGACATTCAGCGAATAGCGCCGAAGGGTCGAGAATGAGCCAAAGCGCACGTACGTCGCGGGCGGAGAACGTTCGTGAGTTTGCTGCTCTTCGTGAGAAGCGGGAGACACTTCGACAGCCCCGGAACGCAGGTACGCTTCAAGGTACGCGCCTAATTTTACGGGATCGTTGGGCGCCCCCTTTCAGGCTGGCGGGCGAGCGCCTGAACGTTAGGCGATCAGCTGGCGCAGCGCCGCTTCGATCTGAACTGGCAAGTATGGCTTGGCGAAAAAACGCACGCCGTGCGGCAGATCGGCCGGCGCGATGTTCGTTTTCCCCGATGCGACGAGCACCGGGACGGAAGGCCAACGGTCTTTCATGAGCCGCATCAATCCCAGCCCGTCCATCGAGCCCGACATGTGAATATCGGTGAAGACGGCGCGGATGTCGGTGCGGGTTTCGAGCAGGCGAACTGCCTCGTCGGCACTCAACGCGCCAATGGCTTCGCACCCCGCCGCTTCGACCATGTTCATGGCGTTCAGGCGTGTGACGGACTCGTCTTCGACGACCAAGACGGCTGGCCGCGAGTTGGGAACCGCTCGGCTCATTGGCACCTCGCTTGCGATGACGGGAATACCCCTTAGTTAGATTCCCAACATCTCAGGCGGGGTGTCGTTCCAGCGGGCAGTATTGCGGTCCGCCGTCGCTTCCGCTACAGGCCAGAGCCGCTTCGAGGTCGGCCTTTCTGAGACGCAAGGGAAGCTCGCAAGGCGAGCGCTTGGTTGTCGGTTGCCCTTGGCATGCCTGCAATTCGATCGGCGTCGCGATTTCAACGTTTGACTTCATAGCTTCTAGTACCGGAACTCGCGCCTTCACGCGCGCAGGATCGTCGCGATGAGATCGGGAAGTGGCAAATGTCCGTAGTAAAATACCATCACGCCAAACGGGAATTTCTGGTCGAGGAAACGCCGGCGGCCGCGGAGCCGGAGCTGTCACCCGAGGTCCTGCGGCTGCGAATCCGACAACAGGAAATCCTTGCCGATTTCGGCGTCCTTGCGCTGAAAGGAACCCCGTTTCGCGAGCTGCTTCAGGAAGCGACACGCGTCGCGGCGGCGGGCCTCGAAGCGGAGTTTGCCAAAGTCCTGGAACTCCTGCCAGAGCAAAACAGGTTTCTCGTCGCGGCCGGCATTGGCTGGGGCGCGGGCGTGATCGGTGAGGCGACCGTCGGAGCCGATACAGCCTCACCGGCCGGATACGCGCTGCAGACCGGAAAAGCCGTGATCTCCAACCATCTCGATATCGAGGAACGGTTCCGGACCCCCGAATTGCTGGTTCAATACGGCATCCGGCGCGCCATGAACGTGATCCTCGGCGGGGACGGTGTCCCATTCGGCGTCCTTGAGGTCGATAGTCGCTCGGAAGGCGAGTTCAGCGAGAGCGACATCGTATTTCTCCGCGGCGTCGCCAACATTCTCGGTATGGCAATCGAGCGCCAGCGCATGGAACAAAACCTGCGCAGGGCCCTCGATCGGCAACAGGTCCTCCTGCGGGAGGTCAATCATCGGGTGAACAACAGCCTTCAGATCGTCGCCAGCATGCTGCAGCTGCATGCGTCCGCCGCCGCCAGCGAGGACGTTCGGCATGAGCTTCGTCAAGCCGGCAGCCGCATCGCCGCCGTCGCTCGCGCGCATCATCGCTTGTACGTCGGTGACGACATCGAGGCGGTCGATCTCGGCGGATATCTTCGCGAGGTATGCACAGACATCTCTGCGTCGATCCCCGGTTGCGAGGTCGACGTCAACGCCAGTCCGGGCGTCGTCATTCGGACCGACCGGGCGGTTCCGGCCGTGCTGCTCGTCAACGAGCTGATTACCAACGCGGCAAAACATGCCCACCGTGGGCGAAATTGTAAGATATGGGTTACCCTGGGCCTTGCCTCCGGTGACGCGGCCCTGATTTCGGTCAGAGACGAAGGCGTTGGGCTTCCGCCGGAGTTCGATCAGAAAGCGGGGCGCCTCGGCATGCGCCTCGTGAGGGCATTTGCCGAGCAACTCCGCGGCGACCTGCAGGTTGTTAGAAAGGAGCCGGGAACCGAGTTCGTGCTCAGGTTCCCTCTGCGAACGTGAGGCGTGACGGGCGCTCCACCGCCAGCTACTAAGCCGAAGCGCTGGTGTCCCATCTTCATCAGATCAGCGTTGCCACGGCCCATGCTGCGATGCTGCAAGCGCGATTCATAACCTCCTCCCGCCAAACAACCGCTAGCCATGCCGCTCGATCTGGACAACTGGCCGCCAACGGACAGTGCCATTCATCTCTGTATCGACATGCAGAACATATTTGCACCGGGCGGTCCCTGGCCAACGCCCTGGCTGCCGCGCGTGCTTCCTGCGGTGGAAGAGATCGCCGGCCGGTTTCCCGATCGCACCCCGTTTCATCACGCCGCAGCGGCCGGAAGACATGCCGGGAACATGGCACCGTTACTATACGAAATGGCGGGAAGCGACGCGCAATGACGCTGAATACGCCGAGCGGTGTCGGGTGGCCACGGACACCCGTTGACACTGAGGACCGTGCGATCAGCGCGTCATTATCGTAAACCGAGATACGCTGATCCGGAATCGAGATGATGATCTGGAGAGGACCGTCCGGAATTTCCGCGGCCTGATCCGTCGTTGTCGATGCAGGTTTCGGTTGTCTTCGGTGACCATGTCGCGGCGAGCTATGGACACCCCACCAGGATCCGAACTGCGGCCAAGATAGGAGCCGTGCTTGCGCGGCGTCTACAAGCGCGAAGCTGACGGCAAATGCGGCAGCCAATGCCGCGCGGACCGATCCTAGTCTGGTAGCGAATTTCATCGGCTGCCCGATTGTCAAAACCGCAAGCCTGAATGTACCTCGCGCTTCCTCGTTTGCGTTTCCTCCAGAGCCCGCCTGTCTGTTGCTGCACACTCGGACAAGGCAACACGGCAATCGGTCAGAACAGGGCTCCAAGACCTGCTGAAAGTATGGCCACCGGGGGAAGAAAAAGCGCAATAATCTTTATTTCCAAACTGTGTTGCCGAAATGCCACTCCATTCTGGAAACGCTGGGTAAGCCGTGTAGCGACACTTCGCCGACCTAGGCGGTCGGGGCCGATTTCTGCTCGACTACGGCTATCTTTGTCGACCGCATAGCCGCCATCGTTATCAAACTCCCTGTTGCCCAAACACCACACCAAAAAGAAAATCGACGATCAATATTGGACCAGTCGCGCTCAGGTCATGGTTCTGCCTTCCCGCCAACGTCAAACTGGACGTGGTGCGATAGCAATCAGGGGAGGCTATGGGGAAGCGCAGGCTGGGTGGCCGCGACGCACAGAGCCACATCGATCCCTCGCAACCAAATTGAAGGCGGATATCTGATGAGCTCGTTGCGACTTGCTGTAGGGGGAGCGTTGTGCGGAGCGGTGGCTCTCGGGGCTTGGTTTGCCATCGGCCCCCGTGATGTCTGTTCGGTCCCCACCGAGATTACCCTGGCGCCGATCGCGGGTAATCAGGCGGCGTCCGCGACCGGCGCCGAGCCCGTGCAAGCTCCGCAGCCGGCGGGAGAAGGACGGGTCTCCCGCGCCGATATAGAATCTCGCGAGGTCGCTTCGCTCCCGATTGAGAGTGCCAGAGCGCTGATCGAGGCCGGCCAAGCAACATCCGCGTCCGGCGCCGCGCCGATGGACGCTCGGCAGAAAGTGCAAGACCAGGTTCCCGCCGGTGATGTAGCCGCGGTCGATGCCGTTCAGCCTGTCGCTTCGCCGCCGGCCGAAACGCTGGGGGTGCAGCTTGCCTCCCTCGGCAGGCCTGATGCGGTGTCCGGTCATGCGAAGGAGGGAGTGAACGCCGTCGAAACGCGCGATGCATCCGACAATGCCTCCAACCCGACGCCAGTGACGCAGGATTTCCGGTATCTCATCTATTACGTCTGGTCCGAACTGCCGCCTCCCGAGAAGCCGGCGGATATCGTCTTAAGTTCACTCAAGGACATCCCGGTCGGAACGCCGGTCGAGGAGATCAAGCGCGCCTCCGACGCTTTCGGTCTGGATTTCACTTTCATGAAAGCGGTTGCCAAGATTGAGTCCGGTTTCGACCCCAAGCAACGCACTGGGTCGTATATCGGCCTGTTCCAACTGAGCAAATACGAGTTCAACAAATTCGGCTCCGGGCGGATTCTTGATCCCCGCGACAATGCCGTTGCGGCGGCCTACAAGATGATCACCGAAGGCATTCTGTTCGAGTGGGTGGTGCACAAGAAGCCGACCTTGAGCGATCTGTACTTGATCCACCAACAAGGCTGGGAAGGCGCCGCCGAGCACATCAGCCGACCTGATCGCATCGCTTGGAAATCCATGTGTGCCACCAGCGAAGGCATGGAGAAAGGCGAAAAATGGTGCAAACGCGCGATCTGGCGGAACACCGTTCCGGCCGTCAAACGCGCGTGGAAATCGGTGGACAAGCTGACATCAGGGGCGTTCGTGGGAATGTGGCGCGAGCGGGTTGCTCATTTCTATTCGAAATACATGGCCACCGCCGCCGCCGAACCGGCGAACCAAATTTCCGTTGAGTGGTTGGCGGGGGCAGTTGCCAGTCTGATGCCGTCGCTGGCGCGATGATCCCGGATATCGTCGACCACCATTCATCGGCGTTGCCGTCCACGCTAAAATAACCTGCAGCGCAGTCGGGGTTTGGCTTGGACTGATGGCCGGCGATTATTTCGCCCAACGCCAATCGATCGCCCGGGGCGAGGAGGTTTTCAATAATACCGACATTAACATCACCGGCGTCGCCGGTCTGAACGATGACCTCAACGTCACGAGCATTCCGGGATTCTGCGGGACCTGCCACGACACGCCCAATGTCGGCAACCATTCCGTCAAGGCACCGCTCGATATCGGCATCCCCGATGCCGGAGCGAACGCCCCGCCGGCCCTCAACATCTCGGGCTTACCCGTGTTCACGCTGACCTGCACCGCCGGCCCGCTTGCCGGCCGCATCTACACCGTTACCGACCCCGGCAGAGCTCTGATCAGCGGTCAGTGCAAGGACATTGGACGATTCAAAGGACCCATCTTGCGTGGATTGGCCGGGCGAGCCCCCTACTTCCATAACGGATCGGCCGCAACCTTGATGGACGTCGTGGATTTTTATGATCAGCGATTTGGGATCGGGTTCACCGACCAACAGAAGATCGACCTCGTAAACTTCTTAAATGCTCTATGAGACGGCGACAGTCTTTCAGCCGTGAACTTGGTGTGTGTGGGGGCATGGGCCATTGTACCGATGCTCGCCTTTCCGAATTTAAGTTTGCCGGGATTGGCCTTGGCATAAGCAATAAATTCGGGAACGGTCCTGGCGGGAAACCAGGGACGCACTAGCAACACATGCGGGCCCCGGGCGGCGCCGTTATCGGCAGCATGCGTTGAGGACTGCTAGCCTGCTTCCGGATAGCAGTAAGGGCATGCTTCCTCTGCATTGCGGCCGAGCGGGTCCCAGTCCGGCAGCGTGGCCCATATCGTTTCACCCGCTGCCTGCGCATCGGCGCGCAATTCGGAAAAATCGACTCCTGGAATGACGCCGTTTTCCATGCACACTTTGCCGTCGACGATCACGGTGTCGACGTCATCGCCGACGCCGCATTCGATCAGGCTCTTGACCGGATCGCGCACCGGCCCATACCGCAACGTACCGCGGCCGGAGAGGTCGATGACGATGATGTCCGCCAGCGCGCCTGGAGAAAGTCGTCCAAGGTCATCTCGCCCGACCGATCTGGCGCCGCCCAGCGTGGCGGCTTCGAACACCTCGCCCGCTGGGGCGGCGAAGTATGAGTGGCTCATGACCTTGCCCATGTAACAAGCCGTGCGCATGTTCATAATCATGTCGCGTGGGTAAGTGTCCGAGCCGATCGAGATATTCACGCCTGCCTGGCGATACGATTTCCAGTTATCGAGCACCCGCGCCCGGCGCACAATATTGATCGGACAATGCGAGATCGTGGCGCCGGAGCGGCCCATGAGTTCGAGATCGCGCGGCCGCGCGTAGTTGAGATTGGGATTGTCAGCGATGAAATTGCCGTGGCCGATATTGAGCGTCGGCCGCAGCAGGCCGAGATCGTCGAGAAGTTCTATCGGTGTCTTCATGTACTCGCGCACGGTGTCGTGAAATTCGAGTACGCTGTAGGCGGCGTGCGTCGCTATCGGCAGTTTGCGTTCGTCGGCGGCCTCGCGCGTACGCCGCAGCAGCTCTATGCTCGATGTCTCCACCTCACGCGGCACGAGAATGCCGCGCACCCGGCCTTGCGCCGCACCGTCATGCTTCTCTATCCACTCGAGCGCCGTCTTCAGGCCGCTCAAACCCATCTCGTCGTTGCGCACACGCTTGAGCCGGCCCAACGCGTCGCCGACCCAGCGGCCGCAATCGTAGCCCGGCGCCAGATAGGCGCGGGTGCCGAGCCTGGTAACTTCGGCAAGCAGGGCGTCCTGCACGCGAAGCTGGCTGCCAAACTCGATCATCGTGGTAACGCCATTGCGGAGCAGTTCGGCGACCGTGAAGACGGCGTTAAGCGCGAAGGCGCCCGCGGCGCCCGCGTCGCCGTGCTTGAGATAGCGCGGATCGCCTTGAACCACCTTGCCTTCCTTCGGCACGCTGATCTCGAGGAAAGGCTGGCCGTAAAACATTGGCCGCCCGGTATCGGTGATCAGGCGGTGCGACGCGCGGTGGCCGGTATGGACATGGGTATCGATGAAGCCGGGAGCGACCAGTTTGCCGGTTGCATCGATGATCCTATCCACCGGACCGTCGAAAGACTTGCCGACATGGACGATCTTGTTGCCCTCGTAGACGACGACCCCGTCGCGCAGCAGGCTATGGCGGCCCGCCTGATGGGCGACAATCCAGGTTCCGTTAATCGACGTGCGCACGTGGATCTCCGCTGGGATTTTTGCAAGCGACGCAAATCGGCCGGTTCAGCCGCAGGGCGTGCATCGAAGCCGGGCCACCGAGCCCAAATCATTCCCTATCGGCAGCACGCGCTCGGTGCAGCCTCACTATGCCGGCACATGCAGGACGAGGTGATCGGCACATCGGTCAGGGCAAGCGCACGCGTTAATTTGGCGCGTATCGCCCGCAACTCGTCGTGCTCGCCTCGTCTCTGCAGGCACTCGGCAAGTCCATGCAGTGACCATACATTGTCCGGATGCTGGGCGCAGCGTTGAATTTTCCCGGTCAGGCCGAGATCGTCGCGATAGATCTGCTCGGCCTCCTCGCAATGGCCCCGCTCGAGCAGCAGGGCGGCCAGTGCATGCCGGGGCGGGTGCATCCAAGCCCACGGCTCGATGTACTCGAGGTTGTCATCCCGGTTGACGCTTTCCCGTAACTCCGCGTATGCGTGATCGTGATTGCCCTTGTGATATTCCAACTCGCCGTCGAGCATCTTCTCGCCGACGGCGAGGATGCGGTGCGCCGGATTGTTGAAGAATCTCCGCTCTTGCGGAATTCGGCCGAGCGTCTCGTGAAAGCAGCGGCGTTCCTCGTCGGCTTCCGGAAAATTCTTCAGGAAAGCGTGGGATACGCCTCTCGCATAGTGGTGCATGGCCGTTGTGACCGGATACAAATCAGCGTCATCGGGCAGCGGTGTGTCGATGATCTCTCGCCAGCGGCCGAAGCGCACCATCACGTGCATTTTCGTCGAGTAATAGCCTTCCAGGCTCATTGCGAACTTGGGGCGGTCCCGAACCGACAAAACCTCCCTTGTGAGTAACCTGCAAATCTTGTCGGCCGCGTCCACCGAATCCTGGTAGCGGCCAAGCAACATGCACGTATGCATCATCAGATGAAGATCGTGGCAGCAGGCGACCGTGTAGAAAGTCAGCGGCCCCGCATAGGCCAGGTATTTGTCGTTCGCCGCGATAGCCTTCTGGCTCGACAGCCGTGCCCGCCAGTAATCTCCGCAGAGCACGTAGATGTGGGCCGGCATGTGATTAAGGTGGCCGGCGTCAGGGCACATGTCCGATAGAACGTCCGCCGAGCGGCTGGCTCGCTCGGGAAAGTTCGACATTTCCAGAGCATGGATGTGCAGGTGCAAGATCGCCGGATGCGGCGCTTGGCCCTGCTGGTCCGTCAACGCGACCGAGCGCTCGCATACATCCAGCGCTTCCAGGATATCCGCCCCCTTCGCCGGTTGACCTGTCTTGACGTCCCACAAGCGTCGCTGCGTGCGAGTAATCAGCGCTTCGACGAGGAGAGCCGCTGCGTCATGATCAAGCGGGTGGCTGTAGCGAACCCTGCGCAATTCCGCCGCGTAGGCGTCGTCCCAGCGATCATACTCGGTTGGCGAGACCGAATGCGGCTGTTGAAAGCGGCAGGCCAGCGCCTCGACCAGCCAATTCTCCAGCGCTGTCGCGCGATGCGAAAGCGATCGCGCTTTTTGCAAGTGCTCGTAGGCGACTTTGGCACGGCCATCGGCCTCCCGCTCGCCCATTTCTCGCCACGTGAGATTGTAGAAAGGGCTCGACCCGTAGGCGACGCCCCAATGGGCCATCACGCATTCAGGGTCGAACTCAAGCGCCTTTTCGAAGCACTTTCGTCCTTCTCCAAAATTGAAACCGAAGCACCAATTCAAACCCAGATCAAACCAGCGTTGCGCTTCAGCCGAATGGGTCGATACGGGGCGCGTGTGTTGTCCTAGATTAAAGCCCTCCATCGCCGTGGCCCCGTTGCCGGACATGCTGTCGATCACCATTCGGCCCTGCAAACCATTCCGCATTCGCCGCTATGTTGCGGTCGCCGCTTCATTCGTCCAAATCAACATGATTGAGCCCGTCCTGGCGACATGTCCATCTCAGAATCCGATATTCTGACAGTCACTTGACACATGACCTTCGATCTTGTTGGCTCGTCACCGCCGGGCAAAAGTCAGATAGCACTTTGCAAGGAGGGTTGCGATGACCCGACGCCAATATTCGCGTCGCAGGGTTCTCGGTTCTGCTGGCGTCACGCTTGCCGGGCTCGCGGGTGGGCTGGCAAAGCCGCGCTTGGTCTTCGCACAAAACAAGACGTCGATCAAATTTACGCTGCCCTGGGTGCCGGAAGGCAGTGACCTGTTTGCCTTCACCGCGAAGGGCATGGGCCTGTGGGACAAACATGGCCTCGACGTGTCGGTGGCTCGTGGCACCGGATCGGTGGCCGCCGCGGAAGGGACTGGCACCGGTCGATTCGATTTCGGAATGGCCGCCGCTCCTGCGGCGATTTTGCAGAACGTCAAAGGCTTGCCGGTCGTGGCACTGGGAGCGTGCCAATACGATGGGACCATGGGGATCGGCGTCCGCGACGACGGGCCCATCAAGAACCCAAGTGATCTCGTCGGCCATAAGCTGGCCACGACCGTGACCTCGGGCGAGCATCCACTGCTGCCCGCCTACGCGGCGAAGGCAGGCTTTGATCTGTCAAAGGTGACGATCGTCCAGACAGAGCCCAACGTTCGCAACCGGCTTTTGGGCGAGGGCAGCGTGGACGCGATCTCAGGCTTTGCCGTCAGCATCATGCCAATCTACGCCGCCACCGGAGTGAAAGCGCATTTCCTGCTGTTCAGTACCGTCGGTCTCGTCAATTACGGCTATGTCTTGTTGACTCAGCCGGACCGCGTCGCGACTGCGCCGCAACTGTGCGCCGCCTTCGTCGACGGCTTGCTCGAAGGTCTGAAGGCGACGATGCTCGACCCGGCCGAAGCAATGAAATTGTTCTTCCAGCAAGTGCCGGAAATGGCGCTGGCCGCGCAGGCTAAGGAGCAGATTCGCGTCGGCACCGGCATCATGATTTATGCCGCCACCAATCCGGTCATAAAAGCGAACGGGCTCGGCTGGATCGATCCCAAGGCCTACGAAACTCAGACGGATCTGATCATGCGTTATGTCGCAAAGCCTGACGACAAGCGCCCGACAATGGATTCGCTGATGACCAACCGCTTTGCCGGCAGCGTCAAGATTTCCGCGGCCGAGTTTGACGAGGCGCAGAAGTACTCCGAGGCATTTCGCACTTACGTCACCTGATGCCGCGACCGTCCACCTCGCACCGGCGCCACGGGAATAGTCATGTCAACTGACAAGGTGGGGCCGTGCATCGAGGTGAGCGGGATCAGTAAAGTCTATCGCGCCGGCACTGCGGCCGCAGTCGAGGCGGTGAGCACCGTCAGCTTCACCGTACCGCAGGGCCAGTTCGTCGCGATCCTGGGACCCAGCGGTTGCGGCAAAAGCACTCTATTGATGATGGTCGGCGGTCTCGAAGCGGTTTCCTCCGGCCTCATCATCGTCGATGGTAAGCCGATGATCGGCCCGCGCACCTCCATCGGCGTGATGTTTCAAGATCCGACGCTGCTGCCGTGGAAGAGTGCACTGGACAACGTATTGTTCCCGGTGCGAGTCCTGAAACGCTCGATCGAGGATCATCGCGAAGCTGCCAACAACCTGTTGCAGCAGGTCGGGCTCAACGGCTTCGAGCACAAGCGACCACATGAGCTGTCGGGCGGCATGCGTCAGCGCGTGGCGATCTGTCGGACGCTGGTCTACGATCCTGACGTGCTGCTGATGGACGAGCCGTTCAGCGCACTCGACGCGATAAGTCGTGACGAAATGAACGAATTGCTGCTTGATCTGTGGCAGCAATTCACCAAAACCGCCTTGTTCGTGACCCACAGCATCCGCGAGGCGGTGCTGCTCGCCGACCGCGTACTGGTCATGACACGGCGCCCGGCGACAATCGTTGAAGACCTGACCGTGCCCTTCGCGCGCCCGCGCTCGATGGCGCTGGGCGAGAACCGCGAATTCAACAAGATCTGCCGCCATCTGCGCGAGCGCATCGAGGATGGCGACGGCCGCTCGCGAGCACCTCGGCCCGGAACTGCCACGTGGCGGCGCGAGGCGCCACAGTGAGCCTGGAGATACCCGTAGACGCGCCGCCCGGCAGCGTCGGTGCCATCGGCCGGAGCGTGCGCCGAGTCCGTCCGATCGTCCTGCCGATCGCTACGTTGACGGCGGTGCTGCTGCTCTGGCAACTGGCCGCGGTTCGGCTGCACATACCGACCGTGCTCTTGCCGACCCCGAGCGAGATCGCCCGGGAGATGTGGCATGCGCTGCCTCTTCTGATCGATCAAGCGGTGCCGACTGCGCTCGACACGCTGCTGGCGTTCGCCGCGGCTGCGGTTCTCGGCATTGGGCTCGCGATCGTGATTAGCTATTCGCGGCTGCTGCGCGACACACTCTATCCCAATCTGGTTTTCTTTCAGCTGGTGCCGAAAGTGGCGCTGGCGCCCCTCTTTGTCATCTGGCTGGGCTATGGCAGCCCGGCGCGCGTGGCCTTCGCCGCTTTCATAAGCTTCTTCCCGGTCGTTATCTCGGCAGCCGTCGGCTTCGCCGGCACCGACCCGGCCGTGTTGCGGCTGTGCCGCTCACTCACCGCGTCGGAATGGCGCTCCTTCTTGTTGGTGCGTTTCCCATTTGCATTGCCGGCGATCTTCAGCGGTTTCAAGGTGGCGATGACGATGGCGGTCGTCGGCGTCATCATTGGCGAATTCATTTCCTCCCAGGCCGGGCTCGGCCATTATATCCTGAGAGCCGGCTCGCGCCTGGACACAGCGGACGTATTCGCGGCGCTCGGCGCATTGAGCGTATTGGGGCTGGCGCTCTACGGTGCGGTGGCGCTTGCCGAGCTCAGCGTCCGCCGCGTCTACGGGCGGCGTTAGCCGCCCATGGCGCTGCTTGACACCATCTCCGGCGCTGACAAGGCCGTGCCGAACGGCCGGATCCTGCGCCTCGTTCTGCTTCCGGTCGGCTTCGCCGCGGCAACGATCGCACTGTGGCAGATCCTGTGCCAGACGCTGCAAGTCCGGCCGATCCTGCTGCCGCCGCCGTCGGCCGTCTGGACAGTGCTGCGCGATAATTATGCAATTCTGCTCAATGAGACGCTACCGACCCTCAGAGAAAGCGTCTTGGGCTTTATTGTTGCTAGCGTGCTCGGCGTCGCGATCGCAGTGGCCCTGACCTTCTCCCGGTGGGTCCGCGAGGCCCTATATCCCGGCATTGTGATGTTTCAGCTCATCCCGAAGATCGCCCTTGCGCCACTGTTCATTGTCTGGCTTGGAGTTGGCGAGACGACGTCCGTCGTCGTTGCTGTGTTCATCGCGTTCTTCCCGATCGTGGTGTCGACCGCGACTGGCCTTGTCAGCGCCAAGCCCGAGGTGCTCCAGCTCTGCAAATCGCTGACCGCAAGCGAAGGGCAGGTCTTCCGGATGGTGCGCTTCCCTTACGCGCTGCCTTACATTTTCGCCGGCATGAAAGTCGGCGTGACGATGGTGATGATCGGCGTCGTCGTCGGCGAGTTCATCACCGCCCAGCACGGTCTCGGCTACATCATCATGTTCGCGGCGGGAGCCGGCGAGACCGCAACCGTGCTGGCGGCGATTGTTCTGCTGTGCGTGATCGGACTTGGTCTCTACGGCATCATCGGGCTCGCTGAGCTCCTGGTATTGCGTTGGTTCGGCGGCGAGGCCCCGATCAGCGGTGTCATTTGATGAGCAGGCTTGCCGACCTAGAACACCGGGATCACGATAAATTATTGCAGCGCCAAAACAAACGCTATTGGCAGACTTCTGCTTCGCGAACGATGGTTCTCATTGTGCGTAACGGGTGAAGACAAGGTCGCGCGCTTTGACCTGATTGCGGCAGGGGAAGCGGGTTTTCATGAACGCCTCATCGCCAGGTTTGCCGTCTTCCTCCAATTGACAGAGTCGGCTACATGACAGAACGGTCGCCGCTCCCGATATAGCAGCTCACGACTCTCAGAAATCTGATTTTACGTTTCCGCGCCCAAGCGTCTGGGCGACGTCCTGGGCCGCTGGAGAATGACGGCGGCGCTCGACTTGATGCTGCAAGGGAGGGATTAGGGCGTGACCGTCTTGCTGCCCGCACGGCTCGCCTGCGGCGCGAATGCGGCTCCGGCGGCGCCCGCCGTGGCGATCTTGAGGAAATCCCGACGCGAAGTCGTGGTCATGGCGCTGCCTCCCTCTGATTTTGCGTCGCCCTTCAGGCCACGACGTGGCTGGCTGCCGAACCCGATCAGTCTCCAACAGATTGTGCGCTCATGGCATCTCCCGAGCTGAACCATATCATTGCGGTGTGATCAGCCTGGAGCGGTGTTGGCGCCAAGAAACTCGGACACGGCCTGCACTACGGCTTCAGGCTGTTCCAGCAGCATAAAGTGCCCGGCACGAGGTAGATCGATGACCCGCGCCCGCTGGCCCAACTGCTCGCGCAGCGCATGCCCGTTCCCCGGCGGAGCCGATAGATCATCGAGCCCCTGGATCACGAGAAGGGGGGCGGTCCCGCCGCTCCACCAATCTTCCAGGGGCACGTTCCGGCTGGTCGCGAGATGCGCGAGATGGACCGCAGGCCAGCATTCGACTTGTTCCAGTACCTTGGGATCGGATGCTGGCGAAAGCCAGCGCGCGCCCAACATGGTGACGCAATCGCTACCGTTCATCTTGACCTGCGTCGCATCGCGGAAGGGTGTCCCGAGCGGCGTCGGAGGCCCGATGAGGCCACCCGCTCCAAGCAACGTCGCGCTGCGAACCAGCGACGGCCAATCGACCGCCAAGCAGCGGGCGATCCGGTTGCCGAAGGCATGTCCGACCAGGTGCGCCGAACCACAGCCGATCGCCTCAATGACACCCCCAACGTCACCGGCCAGATCGTGCAAGGTTGTGCCGTCGAGAGAGCCACGGCTGCCTCCGACGCCGCGCATATTAATTGCGATCGTCTGGAACCCTCCGGTAGCCAGCGCGCGCGCCAGATGATCAAAATAGCCGACGCTACAGCCCGCATTCGCGAGCAACACGACCGGTGCGCCCGAACCGCAAAGTGTGCATTCCAGCGTCGCGTCACCGACCTCGATCGTTCGATGCTGCTCCAATCTTACCTCCTCGCCTATTAGGCCAAACTGACTGCGAAGCCGGCACGCGGAAAATGCACGCAGACCTCGCCGACGACGGGGTCACTGCGCTTGATAACGATTTCGTCGACGCTGGAGGTAACCAATTCACCGACGACCGGATCGCGGCCGGTGTCGTCCGGCGTGACCGTTATGCGCTGTCCAGGCTGGCGGCCGATGGGATCGTCTGGGTCCGCAGCCGTGCTCGCGCTCGACGTGGCCGTCCTGGCTATTGCAAGCACTTCCTGCGACGCCATGGGTTTTCGCTCACCGTGGCCAATTGCGGCGACGCGCTCGGCCCAGCCCAATAGCCTCGGAAATCCGCTGAGCGGCGCTGCCACTGGTCCGAAATTCCGTTTCAAGAACCAGATGGGATGATACGCTGCGAGATCAGCCAGGCCGGCATCCCCTCCCTGCAAGAACAAGCGACCGTCGGCCATCGTCTGATCGAGCCAATGCAAATGCGCACGCAACTGATCGAGCAGATAGGGCACCGCCGCCTGCATTGCCGCCGGATCGATGTTTCGGCCCGAGAACTTGGCCCGGTCTTCGAAAAACCCGTCCGGCAGTGCATCGCGGGGCCGCTTGGCGAAAACGATACCTACAGCAGGGCTGAACATCGTCTTTTCTGCCCACCACGCCAGCGCATCGGCCGTGCCGCGGCCGGCCGGATAAAAGCTCGGGCTGGGATATCGACGCTCCAACTCGCGCATGATCAACTGGCTGTCGCAATAGATGTCGGCGCCGATTTGCAGCACTGGCGTTTTGCGGTACCCGCCGGTCAATGCCGTCAGATCGGGTTTCGGCATGATCACGGGGATCTCGACCGAAGCCCAAGCAAGTCCCTTGAGACCGAGGCCAAGCCGGACTTTCTCCGAATAGGGAGAGATTTCGTAATGGTGCAAGATGATCTCAGTCATAGGGGCCTCCTCGGCATGCAAGCCCGGATATCAGGCGCTGACGGACGACCCGCAAGCGACGGATTGAGCAGCTCGGTTTAGCTGGGCTAAACTCTCCTTATGGTCAGACACTTTGCGCTGCTGCAAGCTTTTGTCGCCGTGGCGCGCGCCGGGAAGATGAGACAAGCGGCGCAGGAACTTGCCCTTACGCCGGGCGCTGTCAGCCAGCGCGTCCGGCAGCTTGAAGAAGCGGCGGGACACCGGCTGTTTACGCGGACTCGGGCGGGCGTTGAGCTAACGGCCGCCGGCGAGACCATGTTCGCCGCCCTTGCCGAACCATTTCGTGCGCTCGAAGCGGTCGACGGCGAACTGGGTGTTGTGCCGTCGCGCCGAGTAACAGTGAGCGCGGTGCCATCATTCGCTGCGACATGGTTGGTGCCCCGGCTTGCGAGCTTCGCCCGGCGTTATCCCGACATTGAAATTGCCGTGGAGACGGGCCTTCGTCCGGTCGATCTCAAGCGCGAGCCTATCGATCTCGCGATCCGACACGGGCTCGGGCGGTATCCGGGCCTGGATGCTACTTGGCTCGTTGCCCCCGCACTGATCGTCGTTGCGAGTCCCGATCTCCTCAGAGATCGTCCACCGCTCAAAGAGCCAGCAGATTGTCGTGCGTTCCCTCTGCTGCATGATCTGAACCGCCAGGACTGGCCGTTTTGGTTCGAAGCGCATGGCGTTGCCGCGCCGAATTGCAAAAAGGGCCCGGCGTTTTCGGAAAATCACCTGATCGTGCGAGCTGCTGTCGCGGGACAAGGTCTTGCGCTTGTGCGCGATATTTATGCCGCAGACGATCTAAGATCGAAAAAGCTGATGAAAGCGCTCACGGTGAACTGGCCGCTGCAATTCGCGTACTATGCCGTTACGACATCCGAGGCGGCACAAAAGCCTGCGGTGCGCCGATTTCGCGACTGGCTGATCGAAGAAGCGCGCCACGAGACATAAATCGATCGCATCCCCGCAAAAAACGACGGCGTTGGCGACAGAGTCGGCTACATGACAGAACGGTTGCCGCTCTCGATATCGCAACTCACGACTTTCAGAAATCTGATTTTACTTTCCGCGCCCAGGCGTCTGGGCGACGTCCTGGGCCGCTGGAGAATGACGGTGGCGCTCAACTTGATGCTGCAAGGGAGGGATTAGGGCAGCATGGCAGTTTGATCGGTTTCCCTAGAGCGGTCTAACTAGCGTGGCCGGGGTCATAGGAACCCACAAATTCGTCTACGACATCTGGGGCGACGCGGTGAACATCGCCAGTCGCATGGAGTCGCATGGCATGCCGAACCGGATCCAGGTTTCGGCAGCGACCCATCGACACCTCCACGAGCGCTTTAGGCTCCAACCGCACGGCAGCGTCGACATCAAAGGAAAAGGCCCGATGGAAACCTATTTTCTGCTCGGCCGACGCTGACGAGGTCTTTGAACAAGGCTTGGCTGACTGCCATTGTTGGCGGGTTTGCCCCCCGTTGAATCATGCCGGCTTTGTTGCAACGCAAGAGTCCGTTCGTGGCACGTCCCGGACCTACGAGGATGTCCGCCCAATGTCTGCTGTCGATGGCAAAGCGGTCACCCCTCAGATGGACCGGAAGGCCTCAGTTTGACCCGGACCTCGTTTCTGGCCACAGCATCAAGTCGACTTCCGGCCCACTCCCACTTTGAATGCGACCGGGACGTCCAGGCCGTTTGCGGATTTGTAAATACTAGCCCGACGCTCGAACGCGGCTCGGACTCTGTCCTGCACCGCCTTGTGCTGATGCCTGATTGCAGCGCCAGTCAAAACTAAGCTGCCTAGGCCGCCGCGCCAAAGAGTCTCTGTATCGGGGACGGAGTAGACGGTCGTATGCTCCGCGACCTCAACCTCGTCGAGCCCGGCGCCGTGTAGTAGCCGCAGAAATTCTGCGGTATCGGAGAAACGGTACACATCGTGGCCGTGCGGCACCTCCGCTGGCATCGATACACCGACCTCGGTGATGGCATCGCGGAATATGCCTTGGATTCGCTGCCGGTCGGGGTGATTCCACCAGGACAGCGCAATGCGTCCACCCGGGTTGAGGATGCGTACACATTCCGCAAGGGCAATTTCTGGCCGCGGAAAATGGCCGAGCCCGAACCCACAGACGATGGCATCAAACGCTCGGTCCGCGAACGGCAGATGTTCGACATCGCTTTCGTAGAACTCGACTTTTGGACAGAGCCGCCGCGCTAGCTCAACCATCCGCGGGGACAAATCGACGCCAACCGTTAGCGCGCCACGAGTTGCCGCCGCGGCGGCAAGACCACCAGGCCCGGCCGCCACGTCGAGGAAGCGGACGCCGGCACGTACGTAAACGGCATCGAGGAGGGGCTCGGTAGCCAATGCGGTGATGGACGCAAAAAAGTCCTGGTAACTTGTGGCTAAAGCATCATGGCCTTGGCGTTCGAATGCGCGCAACCGCTCCGCGTCACTGTCCGACAGGTCTTCTGCGGTCACGGTCGCCCCTCCTCCTCTTGTTCTCCGAATGGCCGAGACATTTCGTGTGGGAGGACCGCTCTCCAATCTCACGTACGCGTTAAGCGGCGCTCTTCCAGATCACACGGGCTTCAAGTCCTTGTGCCACCTGTCAGTAGAGCCGCTGCGCTTCATTGCGCTCAACAAGTGCCTGTAGTGACTCTAGAGAGTCGGATAACGCGCCGTGGTCCTTCAGGGCTTGCGCATATGTAGGCAAACCGTCGATGGAGCCCCAGCGTTCCGGCTCCCACATGCCCGATCGGATCATGGACTTCCCGCAGTGGAAGAAGGCCTCCCTAACACGCACGATCGTCGCGAGATCGGGTGCTTTGCCATTCACTGTCATCGCGGCGAGTAGGTCTGGGTCTCTTGCAAGCGAGGCCATCCCACTCACGCGAACAACCTCGCGCCGCTTCGGAACGATGAAAATAATGCCGACACTCGGATTTTCGAGGACATTCATGAATGTGTCGCCACGGTGATTCCCAAGACGGTCGGGGATCGCCAGCGTATGTTTGTCGAGAACCTTCACAAATCCTGGAGGATCTCCTTTGGGCGAAATGTCCATGGCCCCGGCCGCATTGATGCTGGCAATGACGATAAATGGGCAACGCTCAATCCAGGCTTTGCAGTGGCCGTCGATATGATTAATCACTTTGGCAATCTGGGTTGGATGATCCGGCCCAATGATTGCCTTGACTTCAGCAGCACTCGCGACTGGCAACTTGGGTTGATACATGGTGGCCATCCCGCGCTTGAGTTCGATGCGTCAGCCTTCTCGCAACTTTCAAGAAGTCATGGCGTGTCCAATTGGTGTCCGGTACTGAATAACGCTGCGTGCGACATCCGCAAAATGCCGTCGGCAGGTTCACGCTCTATCTCTGCAACTCCAAAACAGGCATTTCCGGCACCTCCCGCTGGGCACCTCAACGGATAGGCTACATCCGTCGTCCCGGCGGCGGAAGGGTAATGGCGGCTATTGGCACATTTCGGAAGTGACGATCAGGGCTACCAATGTCTGCTCATTGGGGAAAACCGCACCGCGCAGGATACGCCGCCCACAGCCGCTGGTGCCGATCTTGCAACCGGGTGGTCAATTTTGCACAGACCGATCGAGCAAAAACGAGCAGGATTCCAGGTCCGCACATAGGAGGCTGGGATGGATAGGCTTGCGGAGATGGTCCAGTACGTCCGCCAGAAAAATATCGATCGCTGTCGGAAGCTTCTAGACGAACCGGCAGACCCGTTGCGGCGGCAGCAGCTTCAACAGCAGCTGGCCGAGTTAGAAAGCGATGCAACCGCGTCGCGCCGTTCCGACTAGGCGCTGAATGTCCGTTCCTGGCACTTTGCTGCTGTTCGCGGATGTCCGCTCACATGTCGGCAATTGGAGGATAAGATAAGCGGGCGTGGTAAAGCCGCGGAATCATGGGCCGCACATAGTTGGCGAAGCGGCCCTTCGATCGCAGGCTAATGGTGGCTTGACTTTTTTCGCAGGGCCGCAGCGTACCGTGTCGCTGCGCGGACCCGCCAGTCATTGAGGATCAATCGCCAGCGCAACATCTGCGATCTCGTCAGAGCGCATAAAACGATCGATCATCGCTCGTGTCCAGGTTGCAGATAGCATCCGGATGAATTCGAACGCATAGCCTCGGAGATACAGATGTCTATGCACCCAGACGTAGCTAATGTTGGGAGGGAATAGGTGGCGAGCCTTGATTGTCGTAAGCGCTGTATCTTGCTTGGGGTCAAAGGCGATCTCCGGCAAAGTCGCGATACCCAAGCCAGCTGCCACATAGGCCTTGATTACCTCGGCATCGGTAGCTGTTAGAACAACGTTGGGCGTAATGCCCTTGGCTTGGAAGGTACTCATCACCGAGATGCCGCTGGCAAAAGATGCGTCTAGATTGATCATCGGATACGCCGCCATGTCCACAAGCGTAATCCGCTTTTTCTTCAAGAGCGGATGCCGTTTTGGCAACAGAACGCAGCGACGAAAGCGATAGCAAGGAAGACGGACAAGCGTAGGGGGGTCCTCTGTCGGCGCGGTCGCAAGGCCAAGGTCGGCTCCGCCAGCACTTACGAGTTCAACGATCTGGTCGGGATTCCCCTGACGTATGCTGAGACGCACGTTTGGAAAGCGCTGTCGAAAACGTAGCGCCACGGGCATCAAAATATAGCGGGCGTGCACATGAGTTGTCGCCACGCTCAGAGTTCCCCTGTTCGTATCGGCATGTTCCGCTCCTGCACTGCGGACATTCTCGATATCGCGGAGAATCCGGCGCGCGATCTCAACGACGGCACGTCCCGCTTCAGTAAGCGCCGAAATCCGATTGCCGCGGCGGACCAGCAGCTCGGCCTTCAGTTCCTCCTCCAATTGACGAATTTGGCGTGTCACGCCGGGCTGCGAAGTGTGAAGTGCTTCAGCCGCTTTGGAAATATTGAGCTCGTGGTCCGCGATCCCGCAAAGATAGCGAAGCTGCTGGAGATTCATCGGGGCGTCCAACCATGCCTGGAGGTTATCGAGCGATAATAAATAATTATTTTTTAAAATACTAGAACCTGCCTACCTTGGCAGAGGAGCAGACCGCGGGCCCGGACGGGGCGTGGTCCGGCGCCAACGGTGACTCTGCCTGGCCGGGCTGATGCGGCTTGGCACTGCGAGGAATTCCAGTGAGCAGAGACGCGCGAGTCGAGACAGCGATATCTCACTGGGCACCCCGCTTTATTGCAAATGGCGTGCTGTTGGCTGATTTTCAGGAGGTAACCGGACAAATCAAACGTTGGGACGACTGGTGCGCCGCGTGGTGCCTGCGCGCGGCAGATCACGAAGGTCTCGGGCGCGCCTCGCTCGAGGAGGGCTACCACCTGACTGCCGGCGAACATCTCGCGCGTGCCGCGGTCTACTATCACTTCGCCAAGTTCATGTTTGTCAACGATATTGCACAAATGCGAGCTGCGCACGCGAAGGCTATCGAATGCAAGCAACTGGCGTTGCCGCATCTGCGCCCGCCGGGCGAGCGTGTTGAGATTCCCTATTGCGGCTCCTTCCTGGCGGGTCATCTGAGGCGTCCATCGGGCGCAGCCAGACCACCCGTCATGATCATGGTGCCGGGCCTGGAGTCCGCAAAGGAGGAAATGGAGGCCTACGAACTGCCGTTTCTGTCACGCGGCATAGCCACTTTGATGGTCGACGGACCCGGGCAAGGCGAAGCCGAGTACGAGCATCCGATTCGGGGAGATTTCGAGGTTCCGGCGGCGTCGATCGTGGATTGGGTGCTGACGCGCACCGACGTCGATACGACCCGCATCGGCCTGTGGGGGGTGAGCATGGGCGGATATCTTGCGCCGCGCGCCGCTGCATTCGAGAAGCGCATCACCGCGTGTATTGCTCTTGCTGGTCCCTATGACTTCCATGATATCTGGGAGAATCTGCCTGAGCTTTCACGAGAAACTTTTCGCGTTCGAAGTCATTGCGCCACGCAACATGAGGCCAAGGCTTACAGTGCCACCCTGACACTCAAGGGGGGGATTGCGCGACAGCTCGAGTGTCCGCTTTTCATTCTGATGGGCAAGCAGGATCGACTTGTGGACTGGCGTCACGCCGAACGCCTCGCCGACGAGGTCTCGGGCCCGGTCGAGCTTCTGTACGTCGAAGATGGCAACCACATTGCCAATAACCGGCCCTGGCGCTGGCGCGCGCTCTCTGCCGACTGGATGGCTCAACAACTCGGTCTGCCGCGGCAATGAACAACGAGCCCAAATGACGATGTTGGCTTACCACCCCCGCCTCACCCGACGCGTCTTCTTGCGCGCTACGGGCGGCATGCTCGTCTGGCCTTCACTGGCTAAATCGCAGGGTCGAACCATGACGACCTCCGAAACTTTGGGCGCAACCGCTCGCCAAGCCGTGATCGACATCTTTCGTAAGAAAGATGCGACAGCAGTCGATCGGTATTTTGGCGAGTCGTTCATACAGCATGACCCCAACGTTGCCGACGGCCTTGCTGGAATGAAGTCGTTTACGGCGGAAATGGCGAGCTCACATGCCGCCGATATAACGATTTATCGCATGCTCGTGGACGGCGATTTGGTACTGCTGCATTGCAAATACGAAGACGTCGGACGCTACGGCGGATCAGCGATTGCCTTCGACCTGTTTCGCTTTAAGGACGGCAAGATCGTGGAGCATTGGGGCGGGCAGGAGCCGGAGGCGCCGCTTAATCCGTCGGGTCGCACACAAGTCGATGGTCCGACCGAGGTCGTTGATCGTGACAAGACGGAGGCCAATCGAACGTTGGTACGGACGTACAGGGAGACCGTCATGGTCTCACTGCGCTTCGATCGCATCGAAGAGTTTATTGAGGGCGCTCACTATGCGCAGCACGCCTCGAAAATCGGAGATGGAATTGCGCGGTTGAGGGATCGGATCGCAAGCGTGGCCAAGGAAGGAGGCCAGCTCTATCTCACCCCCCGTCGTTTCGTGGCTGAAGGCAACTTTGTACTTGTGCTGTCGGAAGGAGATCTCCCCTCCGGCCCCACGGCGCTCTACGACCTGTTTCGGGTCGAGAACGGAAAAATCGTCGAGCATTGGGACGTCTTGACGCCAATACCGCCGCGCGATCAGTGGAAAAACACAAACGGACCATTCTAGGCGACGAGGTCGGACTTCTTCTTGCAGCATGATCTTTTCCGAAAACCGGTATCCACTTTTCGGGATCATGCTCCAGGTACCAATTGCGCACGGAGGATGAAGCAAATGGCTACCGAGTTTCGCATCAACGGCCAAGCGGTCAGTTCCGACGCGCCGACCGCAACTCCGCTCCTCTGGGTGATCCGCGAACAACTCAAGCTAACCGGTACAAAGTTCGGCTGCGGCGCCGGCCTGTGCGGCGCCTGCATGGTGCATATCGATGGCAGACGCGCATTCTCATGCCAGACCCAGCTTGCCGATGTCGCCGGCAGGGCGGTAACGACAATTGAAGGCCTCTCGGCGAATTCGTCCCATCCAGTGCAGAAGGCGTGGCTTGCCGAGCGCGTGCCGCAATGCGGCTACTGCCAGTCCGGGCAGATCATGAGCGCGGCCGATCTACTAAAGCAAAGTCCGCATCCAACGCGCGACGAGATCATAGAGCATATGAGTACGAACATTTGTCGCTGTGGAACCTATCCGCGCATCGTCCGCGCGATTGAACGGGCGGCCCGGGAGGGTTGAGCCATGACGTCGAACCGGATTGATCGGTTGCCTGCCGTTGTCTCTCGTCGCCAGGTCATGACCGGCGTCGCCGGGTTGACCCTCGCGATTGCGCTCGATCGAAGCGGCTTCTCGGACGCCGCCGAATTGGCCCGAGATACCGATGGCGCAAGCTTGAGCCCCTGGGTGAGCATTGCGCGCGACGGCGCGATCTCGATCATGTCCCCCGCGACCGAGATGGGTCAGGGGTCGATGACCGCGCTGCCGCTGATCCTTGCCGAGGAGCTCGACGCCGACTGGGACAAGGTGCGGGTCGTACCCGCGCCTGTCGTTGAAAAAATATACGGCAACCCTGCCTTTGGCGGCGCCATGTACACCGCCGGCAGCACCTCGGTGACGGCCTACTTCACGCCGTTGCGCACGTTCGGCGCCCAGGTGCGCCGGGTTCTGCTCGACAACGCCGCGCGAAAATGGGGTGTCCCGGTCGCGGAGCTGACGACCGAGCCGAGCGAGGTTGTGCACGCCAACTCGGGCCGCAGGCTTAGCTATGGCGAGATCGCCGCGTTCGCCGAAATCCCGGCCACGGCTCCGGACATCAAGTCCGAGGACCTCAAGAAGCCAAGCGCATTCCGCCTGATCGGCAAGGACGTGATGCGGGTCGAGCTGCCAAACAAAGTCGACGGCACGGCCACCTATTCAATCGATCTGCAAATACCGGGGATGATCTACGGCGCCATGGTGCAAAGTCCGGTCGAAGGCGGCACGCCGGACAAGTTCGACGAAGCGGCCGTCAAAGCGGTTCCCGGCGTCGTTGGCACCGTGCGACTGCCCTATGGTGTCGGGGTGCTGGCGCAAACCGCCTGGGCAGCCTTCGCGGGCAAGGCCGTACTCGAGCAAACCATCGCCTGGAACCGTACCGGCAAGGCGTGGGGCTTCGACAGCGACAAGAGCACGGAGGCCTTCGCGGCCGACGCCCGCGACCTGAAGGTCCCGGTCACAACGGACTGGTTCAAACAGGGCGACGCCGAGAGTGCACTCGCCAAGGCTGCGACTGTGATCGAGGCCGAGTACCGTTGCGACTACGCCTATCACGCACAAATGGAGCCGCTCAACGCGATCGCCTCGGTCTCGCCCGCGGGCGATGCGGTCGAAGTGTGGTGCGGCACCCAGGCCCCGACCATGGCCGTCGAGACCGCCGCCACGGCGCTCGGCGTCCCGCGCGACAAGGTCACTCTGCATTACACCTTGCTGGGCGGAGGGTTTGGCCGGCGCGGCCACCGCGACGACGGGTATGTCGTCGACGCCGTGCTGCTGTCCAAAGCGGCGAAGCGTCCGGTGAAGGTGATGTGGACGCGCGAGGACGACGTCCATAACGGCAAGCTGCGGCCGATCACGGCGCATTATCTGCGTGCCGGCCTCGATTCCTCCGGCAAGATCGTCGCCTGGCACCAGCGCCTCGCCGGCGACCGTGTCCTGCCCTCCATGGATCCGGTGCGCTACGAGAAAAGCGGCGGGAAGGACGTCATCCTGATGCTCGGCGTCGAACTGCGCTCCTATGACATCGCCAACCAGTATTGCGGACAAATCTACCACGACAGCGGCGTGCGCACCTCGGCGCTGCGCGGCATCGGCTTTACCGCCAACAAGTTCGTCGCCGAAGCATTCCTCGACGAGATCGCAAGAAAGCGCGGGGTCGATCCCGTACGGCTGCGGCTGGAGCTGTTGCAGAACACGCCGCGCGGCCGCGCCGTCGTCGAGCGCGTCGCGCAAATGGCCAATTGGGGGGCGAAGCTGGCCGACGGCCATGCGTTCGGCTTCGCCTTCATCGATTACGGGAGCTCGCTGCTCGCCGGCATCGCCGAGATTTCCGTCGACCGCGCCAGCGGCGAGATCAAGGTGCATAATTTCTGGTGCACGATCGACTGCGGCATTCCGGTCCAGCCGGACAATGTTATCGCCCAGACGCAAGGCAGCATCGTCTATGGCCTGGGCATGGCGCTGACGGAGCGCGTTTCGATCAAGGACGGCGCCGTTGAGCAGTCCAACTTCTACGACTACCAGGTCATGCGGATAAAGGATATTCCCGACATCCATGTCGAAGTCATCGCCACCGACAATCGTCCGACCGGCGCCGGGCAGATGGGAACGCCGCTCGTCGCGCCCGCCGTCAACAACGCCTTCGCCGCCTTGACCGGGAAGCGGCTGCGCGAAACCCCGATGACGCCGGAGCGGGTGAAGCGGGCGTTGGGTTGAGGGCAATCGGCCGATCGAGAAGGATAACACCGATGCAAGACGCGATAATTACCGGCCGCACGGCGGCTGTGACCGGCGCGGGTAGCGGACTCGGGCGAGATATTGCTCTTGGTCTCGCTGCAAAGGGCTACCGCGTCTTTGGAACTGCTATCACATCAGAGGAAATCACTGAGCTCCAACAAGCCTCTGGCGGCGCGGTTACACTGACCAGCTGCGATATCACCGACGAGCCAGCCGTCAAGCGCTGGGCTCATGCCGTGAGCGCGCAGACAGATGGCGGCCTCAATCTTCTCATCAGTAATGCCGGAATCTTGACTCCCGGACCGATCGAGACGCTCCCACTCGATGCCATCAAACGCGAATTCGAAGTGAACGTTTTCGGTGCGCTGTCCGTGATGAACGCATTCCTTCCGGCTTTAAGGAAAGCGCGCGGTCGTATTGTGCAGGTCAGCACTTGGACGGCACACCTGCCGCTTCCGTTCAACGGTCCATCAGGCGCCTCAAAGGCGGCCATGGAGGTATTCGCAACCGTCTATCGAGAGGAACTGAAGCGCTTCGGTATCGAAGTCGTCGTCGCGGTCGCCGGGAATATGAAAACAGGGGGACCAGCCAAGACAGCCGCCGCGCTTGCGCGCACAGCGGAGAGAATGACGCCTGAGGAACAGGAGCTCTATGGACAGGCGTTCAACGCATTCGCCGCGAGACTTAACGGCATGCAAAGTAGCGGCCTCGCGTCGATCGATGCCGCAAAGCGGGTGATCGAATTGGCGGAGCAGAATCCTCCGCAGCGCTCTGGTTCCGTTGGCGAGGATGCCGACGAGATCCTTCGCGCTGTCCGCAAACGATCTGACGACGAACAGGACGCGCTTCGTCTTCAAATCGTCGGCCCCGAATAGACCTGCAACCATCCAGTTGAAGGATGCCGCCATGCTCGAACTGATCGCCGCCGACGACAGCCGCGCCATGCGCAACAAGAACAATGTTCTTGCTCTCTACGATCTGATGATCAATTTAAAGCGGTCCGAAGAGGCTACCGCGAAGTTCGTCAGCCCATCCTACATCCAGCACAACCCGCTGATTCCGGACGGCTCTGTCGCGCTCGGCCGGTTCTTCGCCAAAATTACCAGCGAGCGGCCTCGGGCACGCGTCGTGGTTCACCGCATCATTGCAGTCGGCGACTACGTGTGGGCGCATTTGAATTTCCTCAACCTGTTCAACGATGATCCCGACGACACCGGCATTGCCGGCGTCGATATCTATCGCATGGACGCTGAGGGCAAAGCCGTCGAGCACTGGGACACGTTGCAACTCGTGGGGACGCCGCAAAACTCCGCTCCGATCATCGCGCCGAACATTCCGCGTGCGAATGCCAACGGCATGTTCTGACGAGGCGGAAGATGAGTACGACACTCGGCAATGTGCTCGAACGGAATCCGCGGAACGTCTTCGGCGAAGCGGACCCAAAACGCCGCGCGATCTTCTCGGTCGGGCTAACCATCGTGGTTCACTAATGACGGGAGGACAGATGGCCAGGCTCACTCGAAGCTATGCGCACGGCACGTCAAACACCCCCCTCATCGGTGACACGATCGGGGCCTTCTTCGATAGGTCGGCAGAGCGCTGGCCCGACCGCCCGGCGCTGATCGTGCGGCAGCAGAACGTGCGATGGACCTATAACGAGCTAAAGACGCGGGTGGACGCGTTCGCCGCCGGGCTCCTGGCGCTCGGCCTGGCGCCGGGCGACCGCATCGGCATCTGGTCGCCGAACAACGCCGAGTGGGTGATCACCCAGTTCGCGACGGCCAAGGCCGGCCTCATCCTGGTCAACATCAATCCCGCGTATCGGACCTACGAGCTCGAATACGCGCTCAACAAGGTTGGCTGCAGCGCGCTGATCACCGCCGAGCGCTTCAAGAGCAGCGACTATCTCGGCACGCTGCGCGAGCTGATGCCCGAGATCGAGGGCGCCGCGCCGGGAGAGGTGCGCGCCAAGCGCGTGCCGGCGCTCTCGACCCTGATCAGCATCGGCGGCGGCGAGACGCCGGGCTATGTGCGCTTCGATGACGTGCTCGGCATGGGTGGCGACCGGCATCGCGAGATGCTCGCCGATCTGCAGCCGAAGCTGCAGTTCGACGACGCGATCAACATACAGTTCACCAGTGGTACGACCGGAGCGCCCAAGGGCGCTACGCTCACCCACCACAACCTCCTCAACAACGGCTATTTCATCGGCGAGGCGCAGCGCCTGACCGATCGGGACAAAGTGTGCATCCCCGTGCCGCTCTATCACTGCTTCGGCATGGTGCTGGGCAATCTTGCCTGCGTCACCCACGGCTCGGCCATGGTCTACCCGGGCGAGGGCTTCGATCCGTTGGGCACTCTCGAGACGGTCGAATCCGAGCGGTGCACGGCGCTGTATGGCGTGCCGACGATGTTCATTGCCGAGCTCGGACATCCGGAGTTCAGGCGCTTCGACCTTACCAGCTTGCGCACCGGGATCATGGCTGGCTCGCCGTGCCCGATCGAGGTCATGCGCCGCTGCGTCACCGAGATGAACATGCGCGAGGTGACGATCGCCTACGGCATGACCGAGACGAGCCCGGTGAGCACGCAGACCTCGTGCGATGATCCGCTCGAGCGGCGTGTCGGCACAGTCGGCCGCGTTCATCCGCATATCGAGGTCAAAATCATCGACAGCGAGGGAGGCATTGTTCCCTCCGGGACCGCCGGCGAGCTGTGCACGCGCGGCTATTCGGTGATGCTGGGGTACTGGGACGATGTCGACATGACCGCACAAGCGATCGACCGCGGGCGCTGGATGCATACCGGCGACCTCGCGACCATGGACGAGGAGGGCTACGTCAACATTGTCGGGCGCATCAAGGACATGGTCATCCGTGGCGGCGAGAACGTCTATCCGCGCGAGATCGAGGAATTCTTGTTCCGCCATCCCAAGGTCGAGGCGGTGCAGGTCGTGGGTGTGCCCGACCCGAAATACGGCGAGGAGCTGTGCGCGTGGATCAAGCTAAAATCGGGCGTCGCCGCGACGCCGGCCGAGGTCCAGGAGTTCTGCAAGGAACAGATCGCCCACTACAAGATCCCGCGCTACATCAAATTCGTCGACGCCTTCCCGATGACGGTCACCGGCAAGGTGCAGAAGTTCGTCATGCGCGAACAGATGACCGAGGAGCTCGGTCTCGCTGAACATGAGACGGCTTGACGGCGCGTCCGACCGGCAAGTGCCAGGATCAGCGCTGCTAAAGCGTGATGGCTTTCTTCGAATCGCCATCCCGCTTTAGGTTATTGTTGGAGCATGATGTTTTCCGAAAACCGGTACCCACTTTTCGGCATCATGCTCTAGCGAAATCGCGATCGTCAACCGTCGACGTCACGTCGGGCGTGCGGCCTCGTCAACGGTTCCATCACGCGCGGTTGCTCCGGCGGCACTTGCGGCGCCACCGCCGTTGGAGCGGTCGTGGATGATCGCGTCGTGGGCAAGCATGATGCCGCGGTTGACACATTCACCCATTGGCGCATCGATAATATACTTTACGAACGTAAAGAAAAGTGGCATAGTACAGGGCGCACTGCGCGGATGGCGGTCACTCGATTACTGCGCTTGCTTTCGCAAACGTCGGCGGACGCCGCCGCGCAGCAGGTGGAGACGAACTGATGATCGAGGAGAGAGACATCAGTGTCGCCATGCGGGACGGTACGCGCTTAGCAGTGGACGTCTATCGCCCGGATGCCCCCGGCGAGTACCCCGTACTCTATGCTTCGGCGCTGCACAACAAGGACATTCAGGGTCCTGACATCGCCGATATATTGCCGCCACAGCCCGCCCACGCACCTCTCTGGTTCGGTCCCATCGAGGCGGGCGACACGCGACGCTTCATCGCCAACGGCTACATTCATGTGATTGCGCAGCCGCGGGGCTCTGCCAAGTCGGAGGGGCATTATGGTCACGAGGATACCGACCACTACGACCTCATCGAGTGGATCACGCAGCAG
>Ga0210408_10001095_pt1 | contig 29693 bp, 28 predicted proteins | sample IncBWH4MmetaG_FD_155471 | JGI IMG/M metagenome (GOLD analysis project Ga0210408, IMG submission 155471) | Forest soil microbial communities from Barre Woods Harvard Forest LTER site, Petersham, Massachusetts, United States - Inc-BW-H-4-M | ecosystem: Environmental > Terrestrial > Soil >... | reverse complement strand
CGGAGCCGACGGTGATCGGGGCGCAACCGGCGCCCGCGCCGGGCCCGGACGGCCAGGTCGCCGCGGCCCCTTCGGCGCCGCAGCCCGCGAAAAAAACGACCCCGCTCGATTGGCTCCTCAACTAGGCGCGCGATGCATCACTTTGCTTATCGCAACGGCGCGCTTCACGCCGAGGCGGTGAATCTCGCCGCCGTCGCCGAGAAGGTCGGCACGCCGTTCTATTGTTATTCGACCGCGACGATCGAACGGCATTACCGCGTGTTTGCCGAGGCGTTCGCCGACGTGCGCGCGCTCGTCTGCTACGCCATGAAAGCGAACTCCAACCAGGCCGTGATTGCGACTTTGGCGCGGCTCGGCGCCGGCGCCGACGTGGTCTCGGAAGGCGAACTCAGGCGCGCCCTGGCGGCAGGCGTTCCGCGCGAGAAGATCATGTTCTCCGGCGTCGGCAAGAGCGCGCGCGAACTGGCGTTGGCGGTCGACGAAGGCATTTTCTGCGTGAACGTGGAGTCGGAAGCGGAACTCGAAATCCTCTCTGCTCTCGCCGCTTCGAAGGACCGCACGATCGACATTTCGGTGCGGGTCAATCCCGACGTCGATCCGCGCACGCATGCGAAAATCGCAACCGGGCTGGCGGAGAACAAATTCGGGATTCCGATCGGCCGTGCGCGCGAGGTCTACGCCCGCGCCGGCAAGCTGCCGGGCATTCGCATCGCCGGCGTCGACATGCACATCGGCAGCCAGATCACCGAGCTGCAGCCGTTCGAGGATGCCTTCGCTTTGCTCTCCGACTTCGTGCGCATGCTGCGGGCGGACGGTCATCGCATCGAACACGTCGATCTCGGCGGCGGCCTCGGCATTTCTTATCGCGACGACAACGAGCCGCCGCCCGATCCGGACGCCTACGCCAAGGTCGTCAAGGATGCGACGCGCGATCTCGACTGCATGCTGATTTTCGAGCCGGGCCGGCTGATCGTCGGCAACGCCGGCGTTCTGGTCACGCGCGTACTCTACAAAAAACGCGGAGAGGCCAAGACGTTCGTGATCGTCGACGCGGCGATGAACGATCTCATCCGGCCGACCCTTTACGGCGCGCACCACGAGATCCGTCCGCTGGTCGAGCCGGCCGTCGGTGCCCCGCGCATGGTGGCCGACGTGGTCGGGCCGGTCTGCGAGTCAGGAGATTTCCTGGCCGAGGATCGCGACATTGCCGATGCCGACCCGGGCGATCTCCTCGCCGTGATGTCGGCCGGCGCCTATGGGGCGGTGCAGGCGGGCACCTACAACACCCGCGCGCTCATCCCCGAGGTTCTGGTGCGCGGCGACGCCTGGGCCGTGGTGCGGCCCCGCCTCGAGGTCGAGACGCTCATCGGGCTCGACCGCCTGCCACCGTGGCTGGAAGCGAAAAAATGACGGAACACGGCCTTTTGATCGAGCGTTCTGGCTCGGATGCCACGGAACCGCCGCGGCGAGCCACCAGTTTACCTTCCGGACCGGCAAGGCGCGGGACTTGTTCTTGTTGCTTTGCGTCAAATCAGTCAGGGTACCGGCTGATGCAGGATTTCCCGTGACCGACCGACCAGCGGATAGCCCGGATCACCGGCAGCCGGTCGAGCAACAGGCTGCGGAAGGATTGCTCGCACGGGCGTTGCGGCGGGCACGTTGGACGATTCTCTGGGAACGGCTGTGGCCCGCGCTGGCGTCGCTTGCGACCGCCATCGGACTTTTCCTCGCGCTGTCGTGGGCCGGCGTGTGGCTGATGCTGCCGCCGATCGGCCGTGCCATCGGCCTGTTCCTGCTGCTGGCGCTCGCCGCGGTGAGCAGCGTTCCGTTGTTCCGCTTCCGGCTGCCGAACGCCTATGACGGGCTGCGCCGGCTCGATTACGCCAGCGGCCTCAAGCACCGCCCCGCCACCGCCATCGCGGACGAGATCGCCACCAGCGAAGCCGATCAGGTGTCGCTGGCGTTGTGGCGCGCGCACGTCGAGCGCGCGCTTCGCGCGGTGCGGACGCTCAAGGCCGGCTTGCCGCAGCCGCGCTTGGCCGCGCGCGACCCGATGGCGCTCCGCGCGCTGGTGCTCATCCTCGTGGTCGCGACCTTCGTGGGCGCGGGCGGCGAGCGCCTGCGGCGCGTTTCCTCCGCTTTCGACTGGGCCGGCGTGGTCGCGGGGGCGAATTATCGGGTCGACGCATGGGTGACGCCGCCGGCCTATACCGGCAGGCCGCCGGTGATCCTGCCGGGCCTGCGGGCCGGCGAGCCGATCCAGACCACCGCCGCGCAAACCGTGCCGGCGGGAAGCACGCTCGTCATCCGCGCAACCGGCGCCTCGCGTCTCGACGTGGCGACGAGCGACGGGCTTACCCCGGCGCCGATGCCGGCCGCGCTGCCGCCGGCGGGCACCGACGAGCGACGCTTCATCATCAAAGGCGACGGCTCGGTCAGCCTGCGCCGGGTTGCCGACGACGATATCACCTGGACCTTCACCGCCATCCCGGACCGACCGCCGACCATTGCGCTTGCCAAGGACCCGCAAGCGCAGGCGCGCGGCTCGCTTCAGCTCGTCTACAAACTCGAAGACGACTACGGCGTGACATCGGCGCAGGCGACGTTCACGCGCAAGGCGCCTGAGCGCGCGCACGGACCCGCCGCGCGTCCGCTTTTCGACGCGCCGGATTTCTCTCTCGTGCTCCCGCAGGCGCGCACGCGCAACGCCGTCGGCCAGACCACGAAGGATCTGTCCGAACACCCGTGGGCCGGCGGCGAAGTCACCATGGTGCTCAAGGCGCGCGACGAGGCCGGCCAGGAGGGCACGAGCGCGCCGCACGAGTTCACCTTGCCGCAGCGCATGTTCACCAAGCCGGTGGCGAAGGCTCTGGTCGAGCAGCGCCGGATCCTCGCGCTCGACGCCAATTCGCGCGACCTGGTGCTCACCGCGCTCGATGCGCTCACCATCGCGCCGGAGCGGTTCACCAAGGAAGCGGGCGTCTACCTCGGCCTGCGCTCGCTGTACTGGACGCTCAGCAGCGCCAAATCGGACGACGAGCTGCGCGACGTGGTGGCGCGGCTGTGGTCGATGGCGGTGACGATCGAGGACGGCAATGTCTCCGACGCCGAGCAGGCGCTCCGCGCGGCCGAGGAGGCGCTGCGCCAGGCGCTCGAACGCGGCGCTTCCGACGAGGAGATCAAGAAACTCACCGAACAGCTGCGCGCGGCGCTCGACAAGTTCATGCAGGCGCTGGCCGAGCAGATGCGCAAGAACCCGCAGCAGCTGGCGCGGCCGCTCGACCGCAACACGCGCGTGCTCCGCCCGCAGGACCTCAAGAATATGCTTGACCGCATCGAGAGCCTGGCGCGCTCGGGCGCCAAGGATGCGGCACGCCAGCTGCTGCAGGAAATGCAGCAGATGCTCGAGAACCTGCAGATGGCGCAGCCCAACGCCTCACCCGACGGCGACGATGACGACATGATGTCGGCCCTCGACGAACTGGGCGACATGATCCGCCAGCAGCAGCAACTGCGCGACCGCACCTTCAAACAGGGCCAGGAGCAGCGGCGCGATCGCCAGCGCGGGCAACGCGGCCAGCAGGGACAGCAAGGTCAGCAGGGGCAACAGGGTCAGCAAGGCCAGCAGGGACAGCAAGGCGAGCAGGACAAGGGCATGGGCGGCCTGCGCCAGAACCAGCAGGCGCTGCGCGAACAGCTGCGAAAATTGCTCGACGAGATGAAAAAGCGCGGCCAGCTCGGGCAGCAGGCGCCGGGCGAACGGGGCGAAGGCTCGCTCGGCCGCGCCGAGGAGGCGATGCGTGACGCCGAGGGTGCGCTCGGCGACGGCAACGCTGACTCCGCCGTGGAGTCGCAGGGGCGTGCGCTCGAAGCGATGCGGCGCGGCGCGCAAGACCTTGCCCAACAGATGCAGCCGGGACCCGGCATGGGTCCGGGGCAACCGGGGCGCACCGGGCCCGCGCGCGCCGATCAGGACACCGATCCGCTCGGCCGACCGCTGCGCGGCCACGAATACGGCGACGACTCGACCGTGAAGGTGCCGGGCGAAATCGACGTGCAGCGCGCGCGGCGGATTCTCGAGGAACTGCGCAAACGCTTCGGCGATACGTTCCGCCCGCAGATCGAGCTGGATTATATCGAGCGATTGTTGCGGGATTTCTGAGAAACGGACGACGGACGACGGAGGACAGATGCTTATCTGTCGTCGGTCGTCTGTACTCTGTCGTCGGCTCGAAGCGCTCCGTTCACTGCGTGCTGCCACGAGTGCTCTGAAGCCTCCCGCCGCAGGCCACTTTCCGGGGGCGAGGGTAGTCCGGTGGGACCGGGCCAGCGAGCTATCGCATTGATATAAAATGATTTTTATATACTAAGCTAGACAGCCGTTGAAAATAAAACTTGTTTTGTTATATACTCAAAAATGGCGATCTAGATAAAATAAGTTTAATATGGCTACGGCACTCTGGGGAACGCTCGCCCAGCACCCCGCGATTGGGCGCTCAACCCTCGGCATTTGACATCTGACCCAGCGCCTCGTTCACCGCGTTGCGAATCTGAGGAAGCGTGAACGGCTTGCTGATGACGTCGTGGATCAGCGCGTCGAGGCCGTGGGCGCGTTCGCGCTGGTCGGCGTAGCCGGTCATCAACAGGATCGTCATGTCCGGATAATCGCGCGCCGTCGCCAGCGCGAGCGCGATGCCGTCCATCACCGGCATGCGGATGTCGGCAAGCAAAAGGTCGAAGCGGCCCTCGTGCCCGGCAATGAGTTCGAGCGCCTCGGCGCCGTCGGCGGCCGCCGTCACCTCGTGTCCGTCGAGCGCAAGCGCACGGACAACGAAGCCGCGCAACCCCTCCTCGTCTTCGGCGACGACAATGCGCGCCATTTTAGTTTGCAGCGGCTGTAACGTCGCGCCGGTTGAAGAAGCGGACGATTATGTCCTGCGCATCGGCGGGCGGCGATGCCAGCCGTGAGCGGAAGGGCGCGCGGTCGCCGGGCGCAAGCACGGGCTCGGTCGGTAGTGCGGTCCAGGCGTAGACCTCGTAGCCGCCGGCGTTGCGCACCGCGAAGCGCAGGCGCGGCACGTCCAGCGGCTGGCGCGTCAGGTTGGCGATCGTGCCCTGGACCACCAGCACGGTCACGCTATCGTTGGTTTCGACGGATGTCTTTACGTCATCGAAGCTCAAGCCGCGCAGGTTGACCGGAAGGCCGACGGCGGAGAACAGCGATGCGGTCTGCGGAACAAAGCGCACCACGCTCGCGCGCCAATTAAGCAGCGCGGCGATGGTCCCGGCCAGCACCAGGATGATCGTCGGCAGCCCCGGCCATCGCCGGGCGCGGCGGCGCCTCGTCCCGGCCGGGCGCGCACGCCGCGCCGCCACGGATTCGATATCCGGCCCGGTAGCGGCGGCCGCACCCTCCTGCGCGAGCGCGGGAACGAGCGGCGGCGAATTGTCGATCGTCATCGATGCGGCTTCGCCCGATGGCGCTTCGATATCGGCCGAGTTCTGCTGCGCGTAATCGGCTTTGTCCTGTTCATCAGGCGTTGCCGGCGACGGTCCGGAAGTTTCCTGCACAGCCGGTAGCGCGAGCGTGGCGGGGACCAAGGCCTCGACTGAGGCGAACCACGTGGCGCGGCAACGGGCGCAACGGACCGTGCGCCCCGCGGCACCGAGGGTCGACAGTTCGATCCGGTACGCTGTGGTGCAAGACGGGCAGACGATCAGCATCGGTCCTGCATCCGATCGGGCCTGCGGACGACCCTAGCAGCCTTCCGTTAACGCATCGGAAACCATGCAAAGGCCTCACAGATCGTTAATGCATCGTTAAGCGCGCCGGCGCGACAACGTCCGGACGGCCGATTCGGAGGGCGGCGTGGTCCGATTCGAGAACGTGGGGGTGCGTTACGGACTCGGAGCGGAGGTCCTGCGCGACCTGTCCTTCCGGATCGACCCGCATTCCTTTCAGTTCCTCACCGGACCGTCCGGCGCGGGCAAGACGTCGTTGTTGCGCCTGCTGTACCTGTCGCTCAAGCCGACGCGCGGGCTCATCACGCTGTTCGGCCACGACGTCGCGACGCTGGCGCCGGATGCGCTGGCGACCTTGCGCGGGCGCATCGGTATCGTGTTCCAGGACTTCCGTTTGCTCGACCACATGAGCACTTATGAGAACGTGGCGCTGCCCTTGCGCGTGCTCGGGCGCGAAGAGGCAAGCTACCGCAAGGAGGTGACCGAGCTGCTGCAGTGGGTGGGCCTGGGCGAACGCATGTGGGCGTTGCCGCCGGTATTATCGGGCGGCGAGAAACAGCGCGCCGCCATCGCCCGTGCGGTGATCGCCCGGCCGCAGTTGCTGCTTGCCGACGAGCCCACCGGCAACGTCGATCCGGTGCTGGCGCGGCGCCTCTTGCGGCTGTTCGTCGAGCTCAACAAGTCGGGCACCTCGGTCGTGATCGCCACGCACGACATTGCGCTGATGGACCTGCTCGACGCGCGGCGACTTGTGCTGCATGAAGGTCGGATGCACGTCTATGACTGATGCGGCCATGAGCGACGAAGCCGAATACGACGCGCCACCCGCCGAAATGCCGGGCGGAGCGCCGCCGGCGCAACGCTCGATCGTGCCGCGCGATACGATCGCCGGCCGCGCGCTCGTTGCCGTCATCGCCATCATGACATTCCTCGCCGCGCTCATGCTGGGGGCCGTGGTGCTGATCCGCGCCACCGCGACCGAATGGCAATCGGAGGTGGCGCGCGAGGTCACGATCCAGGTGAGGCCGGCGCCGCGCCGCGACATCGAGGCCGACGTCAAGACGGCGGCTGCGGTCGCCGCGGCCCAGCCGGGCGTCGCCGGCGTTCGCCCCTATTCGAAAACCGAAACGGCGCGCCTGCTCGAGCCGTGGCTCGGCACCGGGCTTACCTTCGACGACCTGCCGGTGCCGCGGTTGATCGTGGTGCAGGTCGCGCCGGACAGCGCGCCCGACCTCGGTCAGCTCGCCAAGGCGGTCGCCGCCCAGGTGCCGAGCGCGACCGTCGACGACCACCGCGGGTGGGTCGATCGCATGCGCGCCATGGCGCAAACCTCGGTCGGCATCGGCCTGGCGCTGATGGTGCTGGTGCTGATCGCGACCGTGCTCTCGGTGACCTTTGCGACCGGTGGGGCCATGGCGGCCAACCGATCGATCATCGAGGTGCTGCATTTCGTCGGCGCCAACGACGGGTTCATCGCCGGGCAGTTCCAGCGCCATTTCCTGCTGCTCGGGCTCACAGGCGGCGTCATCGGCGGGGCGGCCGCGATGCTGTTGTTCCTGGTGGCAGGCTTTTTCGGCGATCGGTTCAAGGGGACGGCGGGCGAAGAACAGGTGACGGCGTTGTTCGGCAGCTTTTCCATCGGCATTGTGGGTTACGTGGCGATCGTCGCGCTCATCGTGCTCATCGGGGTGGTGACAGCCGGCGCCTCGCGCTTGACCGTCTACCGTACCCTCGGCTCGATCGAGTAAGCGTGTGATCGGTTCGAGTTTCGCCATGATGGATCGGGAACAAAGACCAATGTCGGTCGCCGATTCGCACCACCAGGGCGCCGCCGAGGCAGCCCTCCGGACTGGCCCGACGCGGAGCGTCCGGATCGTGCGCTACTTCTGGCGCGTGATCGTTGTTGCCACGTTCGCGGTGGCGGTCGCCTTCGCGGCCGGTTTTCTCTGGTTCGTCGGCAACGTGCCGACCGAGGAAGTTTCGATCGATCGCCCCGCCGATGGCATCGTCGTGCTCACCGGCGGCGCGTCGCGCATCGCCGACGCGATCGAGCTGCTGGCGGCCGGGCGCGGCAAGCGCCTCCTCATCAGCGGGGTGCACCCGACCACGTCGAGCAACGAGCTTGCGCGGCTCAGCCCGGCCTATGGGCGGTGGATGACCTGTTGCGTCGACCTCGGTCACGCGGCGATCAACACGACCGGCAACGCCATCGAGACGAAACAGTGGGTGACCGACCGCGACTTTCGCTCGGTGATCGTCGTCACCTCGAACTACCATATGCCGCGCACCATGGCGGAACTGCGCCGGCGCATGCCCGACGTGGCGCTCGTGCCGTTTCCGGTGGTGACCGACAAGATGCGCAGCGAAGCGTGGTGGTCGAGCCCGCCCACCGCCAAGCTCCTCTTTTCCGAATATCTGAAGTATATCGTTGCCCAGGTCCGCTTCCGTCTCGGAGGCCCGGCGGGCGAGAGCATGATCCCGAAAAACGGGCATCGGTTTTCGGAAAAGATCATGCTCCAAGAAGAAATCGTTCACACACGCCACGCCGCCTGATCCAAACGGGCTAGTGCCGCGAACCCGAAGTTCGCACCCCATCGCCGCGAGTCAGTTTGCGAACTTCGGGTTCAAAGCGGCACTAGAATCATAGAGTTGCTAGTGTCCTTCGATTCCGAAGTTCGCTATGGAGCGTACGGCAAACTCAGGCGAACTTCGGAATCGGGACACTAGTACCATTTCACGCAACGGTCGCGCCGTGCTGATCCTGCTCCGATCCATCCTGTTCAACGTTCTGTTCTATCTGAACCTTTTTATTTATTTTATAATAGCTACGCCGGCCTTCTTTCTCTCCTACCGTGCGGTCGTCGCGTTCGCGAAAGCGTGGGGGCGCACCAATCTGTGGCTGCTGCGCTTGGTCTGCGGGATCAACGTCGAATGGATCGGGCTGGAGAAAATTCCCGCCGGACCGCTGATCGTCGCCGCCAAGCACCAATCGACCTGGGAGACTTTCGGGCTGTTCACGCTGTTCGCCGACCCGACCTTCATCGTCAAGCGCGAGTTGATGTGGATCCCGTGGTTCGGTTGGTACCTGTGGAAGGCACGCATGATTCCCGTGGATCGCGGCGCGGGAACGCAGGCGCTGGTCGCGATGACCGAACAGGCGCGCATTGAGCTCAAAGGCAACCGGCAACTCGTCATCTTTCCCGAAGGCACGCGACGCGCGGTCGGCGCCGAGCCGGCCTACAAATTCGGCGTCGCGCACCTTTACGCCGAGATCGGCGTGCCCTGCCTGCCGGTTGCGCTGAACTCCGGGCTGGTCTGGCCGCGGCGCAAGTTTCTGCGTAACCCCGGCAAGGTGCGTGTCGAAATCCTGGATCCGATTCCGCCGGGGCTAGAGCGCGGCGAGTTTTTCCAACGGCTCAAGAACGACATCGAAGAAGCAACTGCACGGCTCGTGGCGGCCGGAATTAAAAATTGAGCTTAGAGCATGATCCCGAAAAGTGGGTACCGGTTTCCCGCCTGCGCGAAGCCCCGTTACGGTTGGTTCGTGTTGCTTGATGCTTCGGCGGGCGAAGGCAGGTCGGAAAGATCATGCTCCAAAAACAATCTTAAAGCGGGATAACGATTGAAAAAAGTCATCCCGTTTTAAGGCGGCGCGTGCGCCTCATGCACGCCGTGCAGCCGTTCCGCCAGCATGTGCAGGTCGTGGTCGCGGCAGCCGAGCGCCTCCAGCTCCTTGACGGCCGCAAGCACATACTCGCGGTTCTGCCCCGAGATGCCGTGGCCCTGGCGCACGTGATGCAGTTGTTCGGCGAGCTTGAGCCGGCCGGCATACTGAGGATGGCTCCGGTCGACCATGTAGCACAGCGCCTGCACCCGCCGTTCCGGATGCGAAAGCAGCACCACCGGGCGCACGCATTCGCGATAAACCATGGTGACTTGCTCGCGTGCGCGCAGATATTCGATGGTCGATTTTCGCGCGGAGGCCGCGACCCGATAGGCGATGCCGCGGCACATGCCGCCGAAGTCGAGCCCCAGCACCAGCCCCGGCCGCTCCGGACTGCCGCGGTGCACGTGCGACCATACGCATAGCGCCCGGTGCGCGCCGATCAGCCGCGCCGGCAGCCGTTCCAGGGCCGCGAAGCCGGGCCGCCACATCAACGACCCATAGGCAAAGACCCACAGGTCTTCGTCGGCGTGCTCGAAATGCGGGTCCGTCGCGGGCATCGAGTCGAGGCGGGCTGGGTTTGTTGGGCGTCGACTAACAGGCCGCTCCGGGGGATGCAACCAAGTCGCAAGGCCGCCACGCCATAGGGAAATTCCCGCCGGCCGCCTTGCTCAGGCCACATCGGCCGGCAAGGCAGAGTTCGTGTTGGAAGCTTGCCGATGATCCACCCCGACCTCGCGCCGTCCCGATCCCGCTGGGTGGTGCTGCCATTTTTCGTTTTCGTGGTTCTGGCAGCGGTCTGGACCGGGTTCTGGTTCTACGCGTCCTCGACCGCGCAGGCGACGTTGGCGCAATGGCGCGACCAGGAGGCTCGGCTCGGTCGCACCTATAGCTGCGGCTCGCAATCGACCGGCGGCTACCCCTTCCGCCTGGAGGTCCGCTGCGACAACGCGAGCGTCGAAATGCGCGCGTTCCGGCCTGCACTCGTAATCGCGGCCAAAAGCCTATTCGTGGTGGCGCAGGTCTACGACCCGACCCTGCTGATCGGCGAGATCACCGGCCCCATGACCGTATCGGAAACCGGTGCCCCCGAGACGCTGGTTGCCAGTTGGCGGCTCGCCCAGATCAGCGTGCGCGGTCGCCCAAACGCGCCTGAACGGGTCTCGATGCAGGCTGACGATGTGCGTATCGATCGCGGGCGCGAAGGCGGGCCGCAGCTGGCCGGTGCCACTCACCTCGAACTGCATGGCCGCGCCGATGCGGCGTCCACCTCGGATAATCCGGTCGCCGATCTGGTGGTGCGCCTCTCGGGCGCGACCGCCCCGGCGGCGGGCGCACTGGCCGCACAGCCGCTCGAGGGCGAGGTCACGGCGGTACTGCGGGGCTTGAAAAGCTTCGCGCCGCGGCCCCTGCCGACGGCACTGCGCGAACTCCAGGCAGCCGGCGGGCGGCTCGAAGTCTCGAGTGCTCGCCTCCAGCAGGGCGACACCATCGCGCAAGCCAGCGGATCCGTAGGCCTGAGCCCCAGCGGCCGCCTCGACGGGACCATGAGCGTGTCGATCGCCGGGTTCGACAAGTTCATGGCGTCGATCGGAAGTCTGCAGAGGACCCTGCCGCCCGCCGCTGCGCCCAAAAGTTCGACGCTCAGCGCGTTCGATCGGCTCGCGCCCGCTTTGGGCGGGGCCGGGCGTAATGAGATCGCTGCCGGGCTGCTCGGCCTGTTAGGCGAGCGGACCGTGCTTGAAGGCAAACAGGCGGTCACGATGCAGCTGCGGCTGACCGACGGAGCGGCGTATCTGGGCCCGATCCCGCTCGGCCAAATCCCGCCGCTCTATTGAAATCGCGATATCCGGCGGTCGTTCGCAATCCGTCGGCGCGCGTGTTAAATTCCCGGCCATGACGGCACCGTTGAAATCGATCGAGGGCGAAGCCGACGTCGCCCGCACCATGCGCGAGATCGGCCGCCGCGCTCGGCAAGCTGCGCGGACGCTGGCGCTCGCCCCGAGCGCTACCAAGGACGCGGCGCTCGCCGCCATGGCGAAGACGATCGTGGCTCGCGCTGAGGATATCCTCGCCGCCAATTCCGAAGATGTGGCGGACGCGAAGGCACAAGGCGCAACCGCCGCGTTCGTCGATCGCCTCGCGCTCGACCGCAAGCGTATCGAAGCCATGGCCGCGGGTTGCGAGGTGGTGCGGGCGCTGCCCGATCCGGTCGGTGCGGTGACCGAATCGTGGGCGCGGCCAAACGGCATGACCATTGAGCGCGTGCGCGTGCCGCTCGGCGTCATCGGTGTCATCTATGAGAGCCGCCCCAACGTCACGGCCGACGCCGGCGCGCTTTGTTTGAAAGCCGGCAGCGCCGTGATTTTGCGCGGCGGCTCGGAAAGCTTCCGTTCCGCCCGCGCCATCCATGCGGCGCTTGCCGCGTCGCTGGCCGAGGTGGGACTGCCCGAGGCGGCGATTCAGCTGGTGCCGACGCGCGATCGCGCCGCGGTCGGGCTGATGCTCGCCGGCCTCGACGGGGCGATCGACGTGATCGTGCCGCGCGGCGGCAAGGGACTGGTCGGCCGGGTACAGAGCGAAGCACGCGTGCCGGTGTTCGCGCATCTCGAGGGCGTCTGTCACGTTTACGTCGACAAAGCCGCCGATGCCGAGATGGCTCAACGCATCGTGCTCAACGCCAAGATGCGGCGCACCGGCGTGTGCGGCGCCGCCGAGACGCTGCTCGTCGACCACGCCGCTGCGCCCGCGCAACTCAAGCCGCTGGTGACGATGCTGATCGACGCCGGCTGCGAGGTGCGCGGCGATGAAATCGTGCAGGCGGCCGATCCGCGCGTCAAACGCGCGAGCGAGGACGACTGGTCGACGGAATATTTGGACGCGATCATCGCGGCGAAAGTCGTCGATGGCGTCGACGCCGCAATCGCGCACATCGAGCGCTACGGCTCGCACCACACCGACGCCATCGTCACGGCCGATTCGGCCGCAGCCGAGAAATTCCTCAACGAGGTCGATTCGGCGATCGTGCTGCACAATGCCTCGACCCAATTCGCCGACGGCGGCGAGTTCGGCTTCGGCGCGGAGATCGGCATCGCCACCGGCCGCATGCACGCGCGCGGGCCCGTCGGCGTCGAACAGCTCACCAGCTTCAAATACCGCGTGCGAGGGTCGGGCCAGATCAGGCCGTGATTACGCGGCGCTCGAAGCTCCCTCTCCCCGCAAAGCGGGGAGAGGTGAAGCTGCCGCCGCATGGGGCGGGGCTCAAGATCGGGCTGCTCGGCGGCTCGTTCAATCCGCCCCACGAGGCGCACCGCGCCGTGAGCCGGCTCGCGTTGCGCAGGCTCGGCCTCGACCGTGTGTGGTGGCTGGTGACGCCCGGCAATCCCCTCAAGGACACGCGCGCCCTGGCGCCGCTGGCCGAACGTCTCGCGGCTGCGCGCCGCGTCGCCGCGCACCCGCGCATCGACGTGACCGATCTCGAAGCCGCGATCGGCACCCGCTTTACCGCCGACACCATTGCCTGGCTTACCCGGCGGTTTCCAGCGGTGCGCTTCGTGTGGATCATGGGCGCCGACAACCTCGCCCAGTTCGACTGCTGGCAGAATTGGCGCGCCATCGCGGAGGCGGTGCCGATCGCGGTCGTCGACCGGTTCGGCGCGAGCTACGCCGCAACCGCTTCGCCCGCCGCCCAGGCGCTCGCCGCGGCGCGCATCCGCGAGGACGACGCGCGCTCGCTGCCCAATCGCAAGCCGCCCGCCTGGGTTTACCTCCATGGGCTCAAATCGCCGCTGTCCTCGACGGCGATTCGTGCGACCGGTTCGTGACGTTTCGCAACATTCTACGGGTTGAAACCGTTAACCGGACGCGCATATCTTAGCCTTGTGAACCCCGGGATGGTGCCGGGGCGATTCGTGGCAGCGAAAGGAAAAGGAACCCTGTCCACCCCTGCGATTTCTCGGGCCGCGTCTCTTGTGCCCGATGCAGTCTCCCAGGTGCGTCCTGACGCCGAGGAGACCCTTCGCGTGATCCTCGCCACTCTCGATGAGGCCAAGGCCGAGGACACAATCACCATCGACCTGCACGGCAAAACTTCGATCGGCGACTACATGGTGGTGACCTGCGGCAGGTCGAACCGCCACGTCGGTGCCGTCGCGGACCGCGTGCTCGAAGATCTCAAGCAGGCCGGGGTGCGCGACGCGCGCGTCGAGGGCATGCCCCATTGCGACTGGGTGCTGATCGATGCGGGCGACGTGATCGTACACGTGTTCCGGCCGGAAGTGCGCGCCTTCTACAATCTGGAAAAAATGTGGGCGCCGGGTAGCGCGAGTACGCGCCGCGCCAGCTAGGTTACTTATAACTGGCGCATGATCTCTCCCGAAAACCGGTGCCCACTTTTCGGGATCATGCGCTGATGCGGCTGATCGTTGCCGCGGTCGGCCGTCTCAAGCGCGGACCGGAGCGAGAGCTTGCCGAACGCTATGGCGCGCGCGCCGCGAAAGTCGGGCGCGCGATCGGCATCCGCGGCGTGACCGTCAGCGAACTCGACGAGAGCCGCGCCCGTCGGACCGGCGATCGAGTTGCTGAAGAAGCGGCAGCGCTGAAAAGAATCATTCCAGCCCAGGCGGCCGTGATCGCGCTCGACGAACGCGGCGAAACGCTGACCAGCGAAACACTGGCGCAACGCATCGGCCGCTGGCGCGATCAAGGCCGGTCCGATCTCGTGATCCTCATCGGCGGCCCCGATGGGTTGGCACCGGAGCTTCTCGCCAAGGCCGACCTGCGCGTCGCCTTCGGTCACATGACCTGGCCGCACCAGCTGGTGCGGATCATGGTCTTCGAGCAGCTTTACCGCGCAATCGCCATTCTTTCAGGGCATCCCTATCACCGGGCGTGACGGTGCCGCCGTACTGAACTGCGGCGGGCGCCCAATGGTTAATCGGGCATTAATAGACCGCGTGCGTAGTCTTAAGCGAATGACCGCAAACACCGCTTCGGCACGCCTCGCTTCGCGACGCCTGATCGCGCTCGTGCTCGGCGCGGCCGTGGTCGGTGTTGCGGCGGTTGCGTTCGCTCAGCAGCCAAATCCCGGCGGTGCTCAGCAGCCGAATCCGCCCGGCGACAAGGCGGCGCGCCAGCAGGAACTCGACGCGCTGCAAGCGGAGCAGCGCCGGGCCGCTGACGCCGAGGCGCTGCTCAAGAGCGAAATCGCGGCGCTCGGCGATGACCGCCGCAAGCTCAACGAAGCGCTGCTCGCGACCGCGGGCCGGCTGCGGCTTGCCGAGAACCACATCGCCGCCACCGAGGCGCGCCTGAAGAAACTCGCGGAAAACGAAGTCGGGATCCGTAAATCCCTCGACAGCCGGCGCGCCGTGATCACCGAAGTGCTGGCGGCGCTCGAGCGCATCGGCCGCCGCCCGCCGCCTGCGGTCTTCACGGCGCCCGAGGACGCGCTGGTCTCGGTGCGCACCGCTATGTTGCTCGGTGCCGTACTGCCGGAAATGCGCGGCGAGGCCGACGCGCTCGCGGCGGACCTTGTGGAACTCGCCCGGGTGCGGGGCGAGATGAAGCTCGAAAGGGAAGCGCTCGGCCGTGATGTGGCCGCATTTTCCGACGACCAACAGCGTATGGGCTTGCTGGTCCAGGAGCGCCAGAAGAAGCAGGCGGAGGCCGAGAAGGCCCTCGACGCGCAGCGTCAGCGCACCGTTCTCCTCGCCCGCCAAGCCGATAATCTCAAAGATTTGATCGCCAAGCTGGAGAAGGATGCCGCCGCACGTCCGGGCGGCGAAAAGCCGTCGGCGCCACCGGAAGGCAAGCCCAATTTTGCCGCGCTCAAGGATCCGGGCCGATTGGCACCGGCGGTTGCCTTCGCGTCCGCCAAGGGCGCGTTGCCGCTGCCGGTGAACGGCGTGCGAATTCGCGATTTTGGCTCGGCCGACGGCCTCGGCGGCACCGAAAAGGGCTTATGGATCGCAAGCCGCGCCGCCGCCCCGGTCACCGCGCCCTGCGACGGTTGGGTCGTGTACGCCGGTCCGTTCCGCAGCTATGGTCAACTCTTGATCCTCAATGCCGGCGGTGGCTATCATATCCTTCTGGCCGGTATGGAACGAATCTCCGTCGATCCCGGCCAGTTCGTCCTGACCGGGGAACCTGTGGCGGTGATGGGGGGCGGGCCGCAATCGGCCGCCGCCGTCGCAACTGGCTCTAGCCAACCGGTTCTATACGTCGAGTTCCGCAAGGACGGGACGCCCGTCGATCCCAGCCCATGGTGGGTAACAACCGATAGCGAGAAGGTTCGCGGATAATGCGCAAGACTTCCCTGGTTCTCCTCGGCGCCGCCGCCGGTGCGGCTCTTTCCCTCCTCGCGACCCAGCCGCGCATGATGCTGGTTGGAGCGAGCGCCAAGGCCGCCGGCAGCGCCGACACCTATCGCCAACTCAACCTGTTCGGCGACGTGTTTGAACGGGTGCGCGCCGACTATGTGGAGAAACCGGACGACGCCAAGCTGATCGAGGCGGCGATCAACGGCATGCTCAACGGGCTCGACCCGCATTCAAGCTACATGGATGCAAAGAGCTACCGTGACATGCAGGTGCAGACCAAGGGTCAGTTCGGCGGTCTCGGCATCGAAGTCACGATGGAACAAGGCCTCGTCAAGGTCGTGGCGCCGATCGACGACACGCCGGCCGCCCGCGCCGGCATCATGGCGGGTGACATCATTACCCATCTCGACGACGAGCAGGTTCAGGGCCTCACCTTGAACCAGGCGGTCGAAAAGATGCGCGGGGCGGTGAACACCAAAATCCGCCTGAAGATCATGCGCGCCGGCCAGGAGAAGCCGATCGAGGTGACTATCACCCGCGAGATCATCATGGTGCGGTCGGTGCGCTCGCGGCCCGAAGGCGACGTGGGCTACATCCGCATCACCCAGTTCAACGAGCAGACCAACGACGGGCTCAAGAAGGCGATCAACGATCTGTCGGGCCAGATTCCGGCGGACAAGCTCAAGGGCTTCGTGATCGACCTGCGCAACAACCCCGGGGGCCTGCTCGACCAGGCGATCGCGGTGTCCGACGCGTTCCTCGAGCGCGGCGAGATCGTCTCGACCCGCGGCCGCAACGCCGAGGAAACTCAGCGCTTCAACGCCCGTTCCGGCGACATGACGAAGGGCAAGCCGATCATCGTTCTCGTCAACGGCGGCTCGGCCTCGGCCTCGGAAATTGTCGCCGGCGCGCTGCAGGACCACAAGCGGGCGACCATCGTCGGCACCCGCTCGTTCGGCAAGGGCTCGGTCCAGACGATCATCCCGCTCGGCTCGGGCAACGGCGCGCTGCGGCTCACCACCGCGCGCTACTTCACGCCGGCCGGGCGGTCGATCCAGGCCAAGGGCATCACGCCCGACATCGAAGTGCAGCAGGAGGTTCCCGACGAGATGAAGGCGCGCACGGACTCGCGCGGCGAGGCCGCGCTGCGCGGTCACCTCAAGGCGGAGGGCGTGGAGGAGACCGGTTCGCAATCCTACGTGCCGCCCGATCCGAAGGACGACAAGGCCCTCAACATGGCCTACGAGCTGCTGCGTGGCACCGCGGTCAACGCCGCGTTCCCACCCAACCCGAAGGCCGCCGTGCCCAACTAAGGCCGGCAAAGCCAACCGGATATCGATCGGGGCGGCCTTAGCGCCGCCCCGTTGCATTTCATCCCTCCCCCGCGCAGCGGGGGAGGGTGGCGAGCGTAGCGAGCCGGGTGGGGAGAACAGACATAACCCCACCCGTCCGCGCGCTGTGCGCGCGGCCACCCTCCCGTTTCAGGGGAGGGATTCGCGCGTGGTAGAATCCCGCAATGATTCGCGAGGGTTCCACGCCGTGACCGTGGACGACCTGAACGCTCCTCTGGGTACGAGCAAACCCAAGCGGCGTCGCTTCATCATTCCGGCCCTGGTGCCGCGGGCGATCGCCGGCGTGCTTGCCGCCTGCGTCCTCGTCTTTGCCTTGTGGGCGCTGCTGGTGGACGACCCGTTCGGTGGCGAGCCGGTGGCGATCGCGCCGGTGCAACTGCACGCGCCGGTCGCGAGCAAAACGGAGCAAACGCCCTCCGCCGCGCAAGCAAAGAGCGCTTCCCCGGCCCAGACGGCTGGCGCGGCTCCAGCCGCGACGCCACCGGGCGCGAAAACCGTCACCATCATCGACGGGGTCAGCGGCAAGCGGCAGGACGTGGTCATCGGCGATGCGCCGCAGCCGGCGACCGGCCGCGCCGGCCCCGACGAACGCCTTGTCGAATCATCGCCGCAGGGCGCAATCCCGATCGTTGGGCCCGACGGCGCGCGCGCCGCCGACGTCTATGCGCGGCCGGTCAAAGGCGCGCCGAATGGACCGCGCATTGCCATCATGGTGGGTGGGCTAGGGGTGAGCGCCATCGGCACCGGCGAAGCGCTCGCCAAGCTGCCGGCCGCGGTGACGCTCGGCTTCATCCCCTATGGCCAGGATCTTGCTCGGCTCGTTGCGCGCGCCCGCGGCGAAGGACGCGAGGTGGTACTGCAGGTGCCGATGGAGCCGTTCGATTATCCTGATAACGACGCGGGCCCGCAGACTTTGCTCACGTCGCTCTCGCCCGAGCAGAATCTCGATCGGCTGCATTGGGCGATGGGCCGCTTCCAGGGTTACGTCGGCATCGCCAACTACATGGGCGCGCGGTTCACCGCCGCCGAGCAGGCGCTGGGCCCGGTGATGCGCGACGCCGGCAAGCGCGGCCTGATCTATTTCGACGACGGCACCTCGGCGCGCAGTCTCACCAGCCAGATCGCGGGTGCCGCGAACATGCCGTTCGCCAAGGCCAACATCGTGCTCGACGCGGTGCCGACGCCGGCGGAAATCGACAACGCGCTGGCCAAGCTCGAATCGATCGCGCGTGAGCGCGGCGTCGCGGTCGGCGTCGCGGGCGCATTGCCCGCCTCGATCGACCGCATCGCTCATTGGGCCAAGGCGGCGGCCGGCCGCGGCATCGTGCTGGTGCCGGTCAGCGCAGTTGCGAGCAAACCAAAGTCGACTTAAGCGTCCTCGTATGCGTTACGAGGACCTTCCCTATCGCCTGTGCGTCGGCACGATGGTGCTCAACCGCGAGGGCCGCGTATTCGTCGGCCGGCGATTCGGCGGGCCCGAGGGCGTGGACGTCCATCATCCTTGGCAAATGCCGCAAGGCGGCGTCGATCCCGGCGAGGACCCCTACCCGGCCGCGCTGCGCGAGCTGGCCGAGGAAACAAACATCACCTCGGTCAAGCTGCTCGCCGAGGCGCCGGAATGGTTCGCCTACGATCTGCCGCCCGACCTCGTGCCGCATGCCTGGGGCGGGCGCTACCGCGGCCAGAAACAGAAGTGGTACGCGCTGCGCTTCACCGGCAAGAAGCGCGAGATCGATGTGGCGCATCCGGCGGGAGGGCACGAGCCGGAATTTTCCGCGTGGCGCTGGGTGCCGATGCGCGAACTGCCCGACCTGATTATTCCGTTCAAGCGCAAGGTCTACGAACAGGTCGTCGCCACGTTCGCGCACCTCTCACCGTCACCCTGAGGAGCTCGCGCGTAGCGTCGAGCGTCTCGAAGGGTGGAAACACGCGCCGAGCTTGCTGCCATCCTTCGAGACGGCCGCGCGCAAGTGCGCGCGACCTCCCCAGAGGATGACGGTTGTGTTTGTTTAATGCGCGAGGGCGGAGTCGAGCGCCTTGAGCTGTTCGAGCTTCTCGCGGGCGGCGTCGCGCTCCGCGTCGTCGGTCGCGTCCGTCACGTCTTCTTCGGTATCTTTGATTTGGCTGGCGAGGCTGGCGCGATCGAAGTCCTCGACCGGCACCGCCATGTCGGCAAGCACCGTGAGGCCCTCTTCGTTGACCTCGGCGAAGCCACCCACCACGACGACGCGCTGGGTCTCGCCCGCGCCGAAGATCGTCAGGATGCCCGGCTTGAGCATGGCGATCAGCGGCGCGTGATGCGCGAGCACGCCGAAGTCGCCCTCGGAGCCCGGGACGTCGACCTGCTCGACCTCGCCCGAGAACACCATCTTCTCGGGCGAAACCAGATCGAAATGGAACGCGTCAGGCATGCCGCTTCCTCACCGCAAGTTCACGCCGCTTCGGCGAGCTTCTTGCCCTTGTCGACCGCCTGCTCGATCGTGCCGACCATGTAGAAGGCCGCTTCCGGCAGGTGGTCGTATTGGCCCTCGCACAGGCCCTTGAACCCCTTGATCGTGTCCGCGAGGCTGACCAGTACGCCGGGCGAGCCGGTGAACACCTCGGCGACGTGGAACGGCTGCGAGAGGAATCGCTCGATCTTACGCGCGCGCGCCACTGCGATCTTGTCCTCCTCCGAGAGCTCGTCCATCCCGAGGATCGCGATGATGTCCTGAAGCGCCTTGTAGCGCTGCAGGATTTGCTGCACCTGCCGCGCCACATTGTAATGCTCCTCGCCCACCACGCGCGGGTCGAGCATGCGCGAAGTCGAGTCGAGCGGATCGACCGCCGGGTAGATGCCCTTCTCGGCGATCGAGCGCGACAACACGGTCGTCGCGTCGAGATGCGCGAACGAGGTCGCGGGCGCGGGATCGGTCAGGTCGTCGGCCGGCACATAGATCGCCTGCACCGAGGTGATCGAGCCCTTGGTGGTCGTGGTGATGCGCTCCTGCAGCGCGCCCATGTCGGTCGCGAGCGTCGGCTGATAGCCGACCGCCGAGGGAATGCGGCCGAGCAGCGCCGACACTTCCGAGCCGGCTTGGGTGAAGCGGAAGATGTTGTCGACGAAGAACAGCACGTCCTGGCCCTGGTCGCGGAAATATTCCGCGACCGTGAGGCCGGAGAGCCCGACGCGGGCGCGCGCGCCGGGCGGCTCGTTCATCTGGCCGTACACCAGCGCGCACTTCGAACCTTCCGCCGAGCCGTTGTTCTTCTTCGGGTCCTTGTTGACGTTAGACTCGATCATCTCGTGATAAAGGTCGTTGCCCTCGCGCGTGCGCTCGCCCACGCCGGCGAACACCGAATAGCCGCCGTGCGCCTTGGCGACGTTGTTGATCAGCTCCATGATGATCACGGTCTTGCCGACGCCGGCGCCGCCGAACAGGCCGACCTTGCCGCCCTTGGCATAGGGCGCGAGCAGGTCGACCACCTTGATGCCGGTGACGAGGATTTCCGCCTCGGTCGATTGGTCGGTGTAGAGGGGCGCGTCCTGGTGGATGGCGCGCGTCTCGCTGAACCTGATCGGTCCGGCCTCGTCGACCGGCTCGCCGATGACGTTGATGATGCGCCCGAGCGTGCCGTCGCCGACCGGCACCGTGATTGCCGTGCCGGTGTCGGTGACTTCCTGGCCGCGCACCAGGCCTTCGGTCGAATCCATTGCCACCGTGCGCACGGTCGATTCGCCGAGGTGCTGCGCGACCTCGAGCACCAGGCGCTTACCCTGGTTCTCGGTCTCCAGCGCGTTGAGGATCGGCGGCAGGTCGCCCTCGAAATGCACATCGACCACGGCGCCGATCACCTGGGAAATGTGTCCGATTTTGCTGGCCATCTTGTCCTCGTAGACGAAAGCTTGTGGTTTAGAGCGCCTCGGCGCCGGAGATGATCTCGATCAGCTCCTTGGTGATCATCGCTTGGCGGGTGCGGTTGTAGGTCATTGTCTGCTTGCGGATCATCTCGCCGGCGTTGCGGGTGGCGTTGTCCATCGCGCTCATCTGCGCGCCGTAGAAAGACGCGACGTTCTCAAGCAGCGCCCGGAAGGTCTGCACTGCGATGTTGCGCGGCAACAGCGCTGCGAGGATATCCTCCTCGTCCGGCTCGAACTCATAGGACGCGTTGCCGTTGTCGGCAGCCTCGCCCAGCACGGGCGGAATGAGCTGCTGGGCGGTCGGGATTTGGGCGATCACCGACTTGAAGCGGGCGAAGAACAGGGTGCACACGTCGAACTCGCCGGCCTCGAACCGCTTGATGATCTTCTCGGCGATTCCTTGGGCGTGATTGAACTGGATCGTGCGCACCGATCGCAACTCGACGGTCTCGACGATCTGCTTCTCGTAGGTGCGCTTGAGCTGCTCGAAACCCTTGCGCCCGACGCAGAAGAATTTGACCTCCTTGCCGTCGTTCATCAGCTTGACGGCGCGCTCGCGGGCGAGCCGCACGATCGAGGAGTTGAACGGGCCGCACAGCCCACGGTCGCCGGTGCATACGACGAGCAGATGCACCTGGTCGCGCCCGGTGCCGGCCAGGAGTTTCGGCGCCGAGTCGAGCCCCTGCACGGCCGCCGCGATGTTGCGCAGCACCTTTTCCATGTGCTCGGCATAGGGCCGAGCCGCCTCGGCCGCGGCCTGGGCGCGGCGCAGCTTCGAGGCCGAGACCATCTGCATGGCCTTGGTGATCTTCTGCGTCGCCTTGGTGGCGGCGATGCGGTTGCGCAGGTCTTTGAGCGAGGGCATGTTTCTGACGACGGATGACAGACGACGGAGGACGGAAAGCGCCCGGCCTCTAGTCCTCGATCATCCGTCCTCCGTTCTCCGTCTTCTGTCGTCTGCTCACGAGAACGTCTTCGCGTAGCCGTCGACCGCGCTCTTGAGCTTGCCGGCGGTCGCGTCGTCGAGATCGCGGGTGCCGCGGATCGCCTCCAGCACCTCACTGTTTTTCGAGCGCAACGTGGTGAGCAGGCCGTCCTCGAACGCGCGCACCCGGTTCACCGGAATCGGGTCGAGATAGCCGTTGACGCCCGCGTAGATGACGGCGACTTGCTCCTCCATCTTGAGCGGGGAGAACTGCGGCTGTTTGAGCAGCTCGGTGAGGCGCGAGCCGCGGTTGAGCAGGCGCTGGGTGGTGGCGTCGAGATCGGAGCCGAATTGGGCGAAGGCGGCCATCTCGCGATATTGCGCCAGTTCGCCCTTGATGCGGCCGGCGACCTTCTTCATCGCCTTGGTCTGCGCCGCCGAGCCGACGCGCGACACCGACAGCCCCACGTTCAAGGCCGGACGAATGCCCTGGTAGAACAGGTCCGTCTCCAAAAAGATCTGCCCGTCGGTGATCGAGATGACGTTGGTCGGAATGTAGGCGGACACGTCGTTCGCCTGGGTTTCGATCACCGGCAGCGCAGTGAGCGAGCCATTCCCGTGGTCGTCGTTCATCTTGGCAGCGCGCTCGAGCAGGCGCGAATGCAGATAGAACACATCGCCCGGATAGGCCTCGCGGCCCGGCGGGCGGCGCAGCAACAGCGACATCTGGCGATAGGCGACCGCCTGTTTGGAGAGGTCGTCGTAGAAGATCACCGCGTGCATGCCGTTGTCGCGGAAGTATTCGCCCATGGTGCAGCCGGAAAACGGCGCCAGGAACTGCATAGGCGCAGGGTCGGACGCGGTGGCGGCGACGATGATCGAATAGTCGAGCGCGCCGTTGTCCTCGAGGACTTTGACGAATTGCGCCACGGTCGAGCGCTTCTGGCCGACCGCGACGTAGACGCAGTAGAGCTTGACCTTCTCGTCGTCCGACTGATTGAGCGGCTTCTGATTGAGAATGGTGTCGAGCGCGATCGCGGTCTTGCCGGTCTGGCGGTCGCCGATGATCAGCTCGCGCTGGCCGCGACCGACCGGGATGAGCGCGTCGATCGCCTTCAGGCCGGTCGCCATCGGCTCGTGCACCGACTTGCGCGGGATGATCCCGGGCGCCTTCACGTCGACCCGCCGCCGCTCGTCGGAAGAGATCGCGCCCTTGCCGTCGATCGGATTACCGAGCGCGTCGACCACGCGGCCGAGCAGGCCCTTGCCGACCGGCACGTCGACGATGGCGCGGGTGCGCTTGACGGTCTGGCCTTCCTTGATCTCGCGGTCGTTGCCGAAGATCACGATGCCGACGTTGTCGATTTCGAGGTTAAGCGCCATGCCGCGCACGCCGTTCTCGAACTCGACCATTTCGCCGGCCTGCACGTTGTCGAGGCCGTAGGCGCGCGCGATGCCGTCGCCGACGGAGAGCACTTGGCCGACTTCGGAAACCTCGGCTTCCTGGCCGAAGTTCTTGATCTGCTCTTTGAGGATTGCGGAAATTTCCGCGGCGCGGATGTCCATCAGCCGACCTCTTTCATCGCATGCCTGATCGAATTGAGCTTGGTCTTGAGTGAAGCATCGACCATGCGGCTGCCGACCTTGACCACGAGGCCGCCGATGATCGCCGGCTCGACCTTTATGTCGAGGGTCACGTCCTTGCCGGTCACCGACTTGAGCGCGTCCTTGAGCGCGGCGAGATGCCGGTCGGCGAGCGGCTCGGCGACCGTCACGTGGGCGGTCACTTCGCCCTTGTGGCGCGCGACCAGCACGCGTAGCGCGCGGATCATGTCGCGCACGGCGAATAGGCGCCGGTTGGCGGTGACGAGCCGCAGAAAATCGGCGGCGGTGCCCCCGATGCCGGCGCGCTTGAGCACGGCCGCAAGCGCGCCCTGCTGCGCCTCCGCGCTAAACACCGGGCTGCGCACCAAGCGCAGGAGATCGGGGCTCTCGGCGATGAGCGCGTCAAACCGGGCGAGATCACCCATCACCTGATCGAGCTTGTTCTCTTCGCGGGCGAGGTCGAACACGGCCGTCGCGTAGCGGCCCGCCATGCCGGAAACGATCGGTTCTTCGCCTGCCACGTGGGACGCTCGTTGTTCCAAGCCCGCGGTGTTGCCCGATCGCCGCGACCGGGAGCCCAAGCCCTTGAAATCAACCGGGACTTTGATCTCGGGGGGCGTCGCGGAGGGGCCCCCGCGAAGGTCGGGCGCGATCTAACATACCGCCAACGGCGGTGCAACATGACGGAAAGGCGCATAAATCCGGCACAAGTCGCCGCCGTTGGATGGCGATGGTGGTCTCGTCAACATATCATCCAGGCATGGACCTCGCGGTCATTTCCGACATCCATGGAAACCTGCCGGCGCTCGAGGCCGTGCTGGCCGATATCGCGCGCCGCGGCGTGACCGAGGTCGTGAATCTGGGGGACTGCGTATTGGGCCCGTTGTGGCCGCGCGAAACCTGCGACCTGTTGATGACGCGCGGATTTCCAACCGTGCGCGGAAACTGCGACCGCTCGGTGGCAACGCTCGCACTTGCCGACATGGCGCCGCTGCAACGTTACACGGCCGGCCAACTCGAGGAGGCGCAGCGTCGGTGGCTCGGCGACCTCCCGGCGACGCTGCGGGTCCACCAAGCCATACTCGCCGTCCACGGCTGCCCCGATGACGACAAGCGCTATTTGCTCGAGGATGTCGAGCAGGGCCGGCTGGTGCGCGCGCCCACGGACGCGGTCGCGCAGCGATTGGGCCGCACCGACGCCGCCCTGGTGTTATGCGGCCATAGCCATCAGCAGCATATGGTGCGCCTGCCCGGAGGCCCACTCGTCCTCAACCCCGGCAGCGTCGGGCTGTCCGAAGTTGGCACGCCCCACGCGCGCTATGCGCTGGTTCGGCGCAACGACGGCGCCATGACGATCGATCTGGTCGCGGTCGACTACGACCATGCGAGCGCCGTCAAGCGCGCAGCGGCGAACGACAGCCCGCGGTGGGCGTACGTGCTGGCGACAGGGCTGACGCCGCCAGCACCCGCTTGATATCGTGCGCGGATGAAGCTTGCGGTGATCGCCGACATCCACGGAAACCTGCCGGCGCTCGAGGCCGTGTTGGCCGACATCGCGCGCCGCGGCGTCACCGACGTGATCGACCTCGGCGACTGCGCCTCGGGGCCGCTGTGGCCGCGCGAGACTTGCGAGGTCTTGATGGCGCGCGGCCTTCCGACCGTGCGCGGCAACCATGACCGCTGGGTCGCGACCTTCGCGCTTGCCGACCTGAGCCCGTCCGACCGCTACACCTACGGCGAACTCGACGAGGCGCAACGCCGATGGCTCCGCGACTTGCCGCCGACGGTGAAGCTCGACCCCGGCATTCTCGCCGTGCACGGAGTTCCCGACGACGACAATCGCTATTTGTTGGAGGACATCGTGCAGGGCCGGCTGGTGCGCGCGCCTGCGGATACGATCGCAGGGCGATTGGGCCGCGCCGACGCCGCGCTGGTGCTGTGCGGCCATAGCCACCAACAGCACATGGTGCGTCTGCCGGACGGTCCGATCATCCTCAATCCGGGAAGCGTCGGCTTGCCGGCCTACCGCGATCCGAGCGGCATCCCCCACGTGTCCGAAGTCGGCTCGCCGCACGCGCGCTACGCGCTGGTCTCGCGTGACAACGGCAGCATGACGATTGAGTTTATTTCACTCGACTACGACCATGCGAGCGCCGCCAAGCGCGCCGCCGCCAACGGCAGCCCGGGTTGGGCGCATGCGCTGGCGACGGGATTTGCGCTGCCGGCGCCGGCGTAGCTCTTGCGCCTATGCCGGTGTCGCCGTCGGCGCGAGTTCCGATTCGTCGTCGATCCTTGAAGCACGGCGGACCGGCACGAGGCGACGCGGCTCCCCCCGCTTCGAGATGAGTCTCAGAACATTCCGACCGAGAATGAGCGATTCCTGATCCTTCGGCAGGCCCAACAAACGTATCTTGTGAAGCTCCACACCGGGGTGCAACCACGGTCCGTCCGAACCGAAAATGAGCTTATGTGCACCTGCGCGGCGCACGGCCTCGACGATGTAGTCAAATCTTCTTACTCCTGAAGTGTCGGCATAAACATTGGGATAGCGGACCAGCTTGTCGACCACCTGCTGCTGGGCGCGCCAGTCATCGGCAAAGCTTCCGAGATGGGCGATGATGAAATCGACATCGGGATATTGCCCGGCGAACATGTCGATCGCGTGCGCCCGCGACGAAACGTCGACCAGAATCGGCAATCTAAACGCCCGCGCGGCGTCGCACACCTCGCGGGTCGGCATGCTGTCGGCGCCGTGAATCTTAATTCCACGAAAGTGCCATCGGCGCACGGCGCGTCCCACCATTTCCGATATCCGGCCGGCGTCGCGGCTGCTGTGCACGAAGGCAAAGCCGATCAAGCGTCGGGGATGGGCAGCGACGATCCTCGCCAGCTCGGCATTGGCCACCTCGTAATCGCTATGGAACGCCGAGACGACGATCGTGCGGCCGATGCCGGCGGCCCGAGCGCGCCGCAGATATTTCCCGAGCGGCGCAATGGTGGTCCATGGCGCCGTCAGGAGGTCGCCGCGGCCCGCATGGCAATGGGCATCGATGATCATGGTGCACAGTTCGAGCCGGACGGCCGGTCGAAGCGCAGAAACCGATCAGAGCGGCCGGTGCGCGCGATCAGGAAGCGACCCGAGCGCCGTTCCACCCGCCGTTCGCTGCCGGCCGAGTTTGCGCCCGCTGTCCCGGCGTCGTCGCCGCCGGTGATTGGCCTACCGCCGGCGAGGGCGGCGAGGTGCGAATCCAGGGCAGCACGCGGTTGGTCGCGGTGCGATCCGCCAGCTGCATCGATTGCGCGCTGGTCAGCCACTCCTCGGCGTATTCGGCGATCTCGAGCAGCAGGGTCTCGAATTGCGCCCGTGTCGTGTTGAGGATGTAAGGCTGCGCCAGCCAGCGCAGCACCTCACGGCCCGTCACGCCCATCCGCTGCCGCGGCGAGGTGGAAAGGCGTTCCTTGAAATATCGCACGAGCACTTCTTCCACCACGTCCCAGGCGTTGTCGGCGCCGAACAGTCGTTTGACGTCGGGGGCATCGAGGATTTTGAACGCCTCCTCCAACAGCTGCATCACCTCGACACGCAGCACATTGACGTCGCCGAATGACAGCCATTTCAGATTGTTGCGCAGATCGAGGCCGGCACGCCGGACGATCGCGATCGATCCGAAGCTCGGATCGTAAGCACGCTCGCGGATGACGTCGGAAATCCGCTTGTCGCGCCAGAACAACGTCACCTGCTGGACGAAGTGGGTGAACAATCCATGGAAATCGGTATTCGGGCGCGCACCGACCGGCGCCGGCCCGCCGCCGTATCCGAACAGCCGGCGATAGGCGGCGATGCGATCCTGGTGCGTGTAACGCAGCACCTGCCGACGGTCGAATTGATAAAGTGCAAAGGCACCTTCGCCGCCGGAGAGCCGCACCGTGCCGGCACGGAACAATTCCTGCAACTTGCGTACCACGCGGAAGATGCCGATCTTCTCGTGCTGCCACAGGTAATACATGTCGCCGACCGCGATGATGCGCTCGGAGGTTATCGTGTCGTCATAGGCGGTGACGCCCGGAGGGATGCGCGTGTCGCCGAGGTCGGCGGAGGCGTTCGGCCCGACCCCCGCCAAGGCGGACAGACCCTTGTCCGGCGGCGCCGGCGACGTGCTGTCGGCGCTGACCACTGAATTCATCAGATCGTCGATCTGTTTGGTCAGCGCATCGGCGAGTTGCGGGTTGGAGATGAGATCGCTCGCGAGGCGATCGGTTACCTGCTCGCGCAGCGCCGCGATGCGATCGTACAGGTTCTGATAGTCGCGTTCGGTTGCCATGGTTGCGTCTCCCTATCAGAGGCTATCGCTACCGCAGGTAAGTCACGCCCACGACGCGGGCGGCGTTGAACAACAGGTAGAGCTTATCGGCCAGCTTGCGGAGCGAATAAAGCACTCGAGCGGTACCAAAGGACCGACCGTACCCCTGAGCGAAAATGTAAGTGGCGTGGGTGTAGGTGTAGAGCTGCCAAATCACATCGGTGAAATCTTCACCGATCGCGAATTTACCACCGGTTTGAATGATTCCCGGAGCTTCGCCCGTCACGAAATCCTGAATCCAGGCCAGCAGATCTTCGAGGAAGATCGGGGGCAGAGGTATTCCGCCTTGGCTGTCGTCCGTGAGCGGCGAGAGGAGGAATGTTTGCCGCTCCGCGGCACCTATGAAGACCGAATCAAGAATGAAGCGGACTTCGTCCACTGCTTCGCTCACCACCCCGAGCTGACGCGAAATGACGACCAACTGAGTGCCCAGAAACGGAGTGCTCGGTGCATAGAAGAACTGGAAACTGTTTTGCCAGCTTGTCAGGAGGGAATTCGTGTAATCGACCAGGATCCGGAAGTTCGTCACATTCTGTTCGTCGTCGACCGTGTTGATAAAAGAGCGATGCCCTTGGGACTCCACTTCGGTCAATCCAAGCTGGTCGCGAAGATCACCGAGAGTGCCCAGTATGCGGTCTGGATCGGTCCAGGGCAGCCAAGGATCCGGCAACGGAAACGGCAGCGGCGGTGCCGGCGGTGCATTGGCAGGGGGCGCAGGCAGGGTGAAGGTAATTGCGGGCGGGGCGGATGAGGGTGGTTGAATGGTGATCGTGATGCCTAGGAGCATCTGGAAATACTGGTGGACGCGCGCGACTTTCGGGCCGCCCAAAGCTCCAAGCTCGGCGACTAACTGAGTGAACTGACTCCTGGCGACTTGTTTCAGCGCGGCGACATATTCTGCATCGGCGGCTGGGTTCAAATCATAAAGCCCATCGATGAGGAGCAATGCCTGGTCGAGCAGAGTCTTGGCCATAGTGTAGATGCTCGCCTGGGCGCCGCTGATGCCGCCCGAGAGGTCGCTCGCGACCGCATAGCTGCGCGGCGTCCATTTGGCCTCGACGTGACCCTCGACGGTCGTGAGCTGGAAGGATTGATTGAGAGCGCCGACGAAACCTTGCGCATCGTTGGCTTTGATCTGCCAGCCAAGCACGTCCCGGAGGGCCTTTGTGACGATCGGGCCCAGTGCGGTGCCCCGGCCCGAGGACGTCGCTGCCGCCGAACCACCTCCGGCGCCGCCGAGCGGCCCTGGCGGGATGCCGACGTCTTCCGTCATAATCGGATACGCGGGTGTCGGGCCATCGTTTCCTGAGAAGTCCGGGAAATTCAACGGCTCGCGCTGCGGCGGCATTTGCGCCGGCCCTGGGTAGCCATAAGCCGGAGGCGCGGGCGGAGTAGGCGGCGCGTAAGAACTCTGCGTAGAGGCGGGAGCCTGCCCGGCGTACGGAGGTTGCGAAGCCGAAGGAGGGGGAGGTGGCGCGTACGTAGAGGCGCGAGTCGGCTCGGCGTACGATGCTTCCGCTGCCGGAGGCGGCGCGGAATATTCGGCCTTGGCGGAACGTCGACCTCGGGTGGCAGCCGCGGGCTGCGCGGGCGATGCAGGATCCTTAGGTGGCGTTTGCGCGCCAGCGGACGTCGACACCGTGGTGGGCTGTTTTGCCATCTTGGCCTCCTGTCTTCCCGTCTTGCTCGCGGCGGATTCGGCGGCATCAGCGACGGCTCCTTGTGCTGCCGCCATTCCGAGCCCCGCCGCCAGTCAAGTCATCGCATCCTGCGAAACGTCCCGGCGTTTGCGGCCCGTGCCGTTGCGCTGCTCCAGCGCCTCC
>Ga0210408_10001094_pt1 | contig 29702 bp, 27 predicted proteins | sample IncBWH4MmetaG_FD_155471 | JGI IMG/M metagenome (GOLD analysis project Ga0210408, IMG submission 155471) | Forest soil microbial communities from Barre Woods Harvard Forest LTER site, Petersham, Massachusetts, United States - Inc-BW-H-4-M | ecosystem: Environmental > Terrestrial > Soil >... | reverse complement strand
AGATTAGTCTCCGACATTCTCAAGTCCCCGACGCCATTGAGCTCTGTCAGAACGCGAACGATGCCCCCAGAAATATTTTGTTTCGGTAGTAGTCTCGGAAGACGATTTCAGAAGACGCGCGGGTAAACGTATATCCGGCCTGAACCGAAAGGGATCGATCAATCGCGTAGGAGAGTGTAGCATTTGCGTCTAGGTCATTCTCTGCAAACGAAAAAGGCTGCTTGTACTGATTGTATGAGTAGTAAATGGATCCCCCAGCCTTCATTTTTTGTCCGAACCTGTGATCAACCCTGATCCCCGTCCTGTAAACCTCTTTGTACTGCCCGACTGCAAAATCGGACTGTTCAAGACCGAGGCGATTGTCCCATTGGAAGAAGCAGGAAGGCCGATATTCATAGCTCAGTGTAGACTCGGCGTACGGGAAAGTCGTTTCCATTCCGCCTGGTGTCAGCAAGGTCCGTAGTTCAACACCGCCTCGGAACGTGAAGGAAAGGCGCGGACTCAATGTTGCATCGGCCCCGCCGAGGAGGAAGTGCGAGTGCGAATCGGAATTGGCAGCTGTGTTTGACCCGGTAGTGGTCGTTTGGTAGGAGATGTATCCGAAGCGATACTCGCCCACTAGTGTAACGGTCGGGAAAATCATATAGCGAAGCTGCTCCCCGATGAGGTGTTCAAATCGGTTCTGCTGGGTAGCTTCGACGCTGTTTTCGTACAGGTAAGTGGTCAAAGTGTATGAGGTGACCGTCGAAAGTCGCGGAGTCAATTCATAGCCTAGCGAGATCTGGCTCGAGTCGACGAAATAGTTTCCAACGTATTGCGTCGCAGCGCCCGTGATGGAAAAATTTGGCTGAGACTGGTAAGACAGATTCGACGACAAACTTAGAATCATTCGCGGTGTGAGTCTGTAGGAGGAATTGAGGTTCAGCGAAATATTTGGATATACGGAGGTCCCGGGTGTATCCCAATAATACTCGAACCCGAGTGCAAGTTCGGCGTCCAGTCTGGCGCGTTGGTTACCGACGTGCGACGCAAGATCCAAACTGAGATCGTTGTAACCGCTGCCGATACGATCTGTGTGACTAGTAAAAACGTTGTCGTCATAGCCGGCATCCACCGAGGCCGAAATTTTGAACGGCAAATTGGTGAAAACTCCCTCACCGATGGGCGTCCCTGGCTTTACCGAATTGACTGCTGCCGGGCCGGCGAGCGTCAGACTTTGTGCATCTGACCAGGATGCTGACGAGAAAATCAAAACCGCGGCGATCGGCAAATAACTGCATAGGTTCCTCATCGATTTTCCTTTGGGCTGACCGCATCGAAGGCGTTTTCAGCAGAATCGAACATAAAGAGGTGCAGTTCGAGCGGTGTAGATTATGCCGGAGATGAAAGCAATCCGAATTGCGTTCTGTTGTGGCGTCTAGGCTCAAAAATCGTCGTTAAATTGCCCGTCTGCGCGCAGCTTTCCATCGACGATTTCAAAGACCTCGGTGGAAATCGGCCATGGATCATTATGGTACAGGCTATGGACTAAAGGAGCGAAGGTTTGAATGTCGGTGGCCAGCCGGGGGAGAAAGAGTATCGTTCGACGATTAGGAGCGGCGAAATAACAGTCGGGTCCCAGAAGGTTCGCATATCGGTTGCCCACGTCTGGTAAGAGGAGAATAGCTGAGAGAGTGGGATCCGAACTTTGGACCAGAAGCCCGGTGATCACTCCGTTTGAGTCTCTGATGATTTCCGGTCTTATCACCTCGAGAAGTCGTCGGGCGTGTTCGATAGTCTCCCGCTCCACAGCGGATTGCGCTTCTTCGGTCAATTCCTGTGGTTTTGCAGGCGCAAGGGTCTCGCTATCCACCATCCGGTAGTAGGCCAGAACCGTTTTGGTTGTTCCTTCCAAGGTTACTTTGATGGGTGATCGGTAAAAATAGGGATCCAGGATCACGTAAAATTGAGCGGCATTCGTTGAGAGCGGCCCCCAGCCAATGACCAGCAAGAGCAATACTATTCGGTGGTTGAATTTGCAGTTTATTGTCCCGCGCGTACTTCTATTCAGCATCATGATATCCTTTCTCGACGGCGAACTTGTTGAGGCGCTCCCTACTCAGGTAGTCATCTCCGTCCACGGCGTTGGATACCTCGTTCAGATCCCACTCTCAAGCTTTGATCATTTACCGGCAGTGGGAGCGCATGTAAAATTATTGACTCATCTCGTCGTTCGGGAAGATGCGCATCTGCTGTTTGGCTTTGCGAGTAGTGCCGAACGGGACCTTTTTCGTCTGCTCCTGCAACATGTCACGGGAGTGGGTCCCAAGATTGCTCTGGCTGTGCTTAGCGGTATGAGCGTCGCCCAGTTTAAGAGCGCCGTCGTCAACGGTGAAGTCAACGCTCTGGCGAAAGTCAGCGGCATCGGGAAGAAAACTGCGGAACGAATTATCTTGGAATTGAAGGACAAGGTAGGCGTAACTGCAGCCTGGGAGTTGGCTGCTTCCGATCGGAGTGATCAACAAACGAAAATGGCTGATGCAGTCTTGGCGCTCCTTTCCTTGGGCTTCAAACAGGTCGAAGCGCAGAAGGCTGTTCGTGAGATCCTCTCCGAAGGCAAGGCCGAGAATATTAATATGGAAGAATTAGTTCGCCGTGCGCTCAAGCTGTTGGCCTAGCACAAAAAATGGATGACTCAGTCGCCCTAGAGCGTATCCGGCGTATCCGCGAACGGTTCCCGGAGAAGGGCTTGTTTGCACACAAGGAGTGGCTGATCTCGCCCCAACCGTTTTTGATCAGCGCGCAGTTTGGGGAAGAACTCGAACGGCTCGGCCATTGGCTGCTCAAATTTGTCAGGGCATCGAACCTGCTTTACCAGCTCAGCGTAAAAGGCAAGCAACCGCCCTGGATCTCCCGCTACCTGGACGCAGGAAAACCGGCCGAATTAGTGGAGCTTTCCCGGAAATTTCGGTACGAAATTCCGCGAGTGATTCGACCGGACATCATTCTTACGGATGGCGGGTACGCGATTTCAGAGCTCGATTCTGTGCCTGGCGGCATCGGGCTGACCGGGTGGTTGAATCAAACCTATCGGGAACTCGGTTTTGATGTTCTTGGAGGCGGAGATGGAATGATCGAAGGATTCCGTTCCATACTTCCGCAAGGGGTGATCGCCGTATCGAAGGAGTCCGAAACCTACTGGCCGGAGATGCAATGGCTTTGCGAACAATTGACCGCAAGACACGGCCCGCTTTGGGGCATGGTGCAGGCGGAGGCGTGGGATTTTCGATCTATGGACCCGGTCTATAGGTTCTTTGAAATGTTTGATCTTCCCAATCTGCCTTCCAAAAACTCGTTGCTTGGAGCGGCTGGTGCAGGCGCATTGAGAATCACTCCACCGCTCAAGCCGTATCTGGAGGAGAAACTCTGGTTCGGTCTTTTCTGGTCGAAACCGCTGCAGAAATTCTGGCGACGCGAACTGCGAGCGAGTCACTGGTCCAAGCTAAAGTCTTTGATTCCGCATACCTGGGTGATCGATCCGGCTCCGGTGCCGCACCACGCGGTGATCTCGGGATTGGAAATTCAAGACTGGCGCGAGATGAAGAAGTTCAGTCAGCGGCAGCGAGAGTATGTACTGAAGGTGAGCGGGTTTTCGGAGCTAGCCTGGGGTAGTCGCGGAGTATTCGTCGGACAGGACCTTCCCCAAAGGGAATGGTCAGATTGCATTGACCAAGCGATAAACTCTTTCACCGAGGGTCCATTTATTCTGCAGAAGTTCTTTAAGGGTCGTCTTGTGAAGCATCCATTCTTCAACGCTGCGACTGGATCGATAGAAACGATGGTCGGTCGCGTTCGTTTATGTCCTTACTACTTTGTTTTGTCTGACAAGGAGGTGCGCCTGGGCGGAGCCTTGGCCACGATTGCTCCGGCCGATAAAAAAATCGTCCACGGGATGCGCGATGCCATTATGGTCCCGACCGCAGTGGAATTGCCGAGCAGCGAGCCTGCATCGCTGACAAATCTCTAGAGAAGCGGGGGCAAGAGATTTGCACGGCTTCCCTTATGCTGACGCGCATGGGCGGCGCCGCCGGGCGTGATTTTTGTGGGTTAGCCGACAATCTGCACTTCGCTCCCACTTGCGACTGAGTCCGCAACGGCTTGGACGACGCGCATGTACTGGACTCCAAGCGCGAAACTGGGTTGCGGTTGGATGCTGCCGGGCGATCGAACTGCTGCGATGAAGTCTTCCTCGACACGCCAGCGCTGTTCTATTTCAGGCGAGATCTCGATTTCGGCGGCATCTTTTTCTCCGAGTCGGCCCCCAGTGATTCGATCTGAACTGAAGTCGTACGAAAGCATGCCCTGGGTACCAAATACCTGGAGCCGATCTGAAGTCTCGAACAGGGCAACACCGCTGAATTCCATGACCCCTTCCATTCCGTTTTCGAACTTGCAAATAACGACTACCATGTCCGGGATGCGGACTTCATAACCTTGCCGAACCGGATTGATCGTCTTTTGATGTGCAAAAACGTGCGTAATTGGACCAAACCATCGCTGAACGACCTCTGCATAAATGCCGAGCGTCAGGACATTTATTCCAGACAATTCATCGCGCTGTCTCCAGTGCGGAGGAGCGTCGGGATTGACGTATGCCCCGGAGAGGCTCTGCAGACGAAGATGGTGTGGTTGCCCGAGAAAATCCTCGGCGAGCAACTTTTGCATGAAAAGGCTGCCGCGAAGGCCGTGCGGAGGCGGGCAAACCATCGTGACCAGGTGCGGATTTCGCTGAGCGGCCGCAAACATCTCCTCTGCCTCAGAGAGATTCATCGCCATACGCGCTTGCGTGAACACATGTTTGCCGGCTTCAAGCGCCGAGATGGCGATTGTTGAGTGCAGGTAGGGCGGGGTTCCAATCCAGACAATATCAATATCCGGGTGCGCGACGAGTTCAGCCCAGTTTCCGTAGGGTGTTGCCTCCGGAACGTATTCTGTGCAGCACTTTTCCGAGCTTTCGTACGAGGAATTACAAATCGCGACGACCTCGACATCGGGAATTTTCCGGAGCGCCGGCAGATGGCGGGTCTTGACGACCGTTCCGGCGCCCACAATCCCTATTTTCAGTCTAGAATGGCGCGATGACATGGCGGAATTCTTCAGTCAGACAATCTGAACACCTATTTGTTTAAAGCGAGGACAATTCAACTGCTCGACGTTTATTGAAAAAATTCCTCCGCCTTGATCATGGCCGGTGGTGTGCAGATCCGTTGCACACACTGTTCCCAAGTTTCGTGCCCGTTCAAGATTTCTATTTCCACGCGCAAATAATAAATCGGAAGTTCGAGCGGATCGATCACAGGGAAACGAACGGCATCCTTCTCAGTGGTGATCACTGCGCTGACGTCGCGGCGCACGCATCGCTGCAGGAATAAGCTCAACTCTTTTTCGACATAACGATGGTGGTCTGCGAAGTGACGTGATAACTCGATCTTCGCTCCCAGGTTGCGTAGACCCTCCTCGAAGCTCTCGGGTGCGGCAATTCCGCACAACGACCCAATATATAATTCCTTCAGGTAATCGAGCGGCAGTCGCTCATCCTTATAGACGTGCCTGAGATAAAGAGGCGTGTGTCTGCACTCGATGATTTCCGCCGTTCGATTGTAGCGCCGAATTCTCTGAATCAAGCCGTTATTTGGTTCGCCGTTACACTTTGTGATGAAAATGTAGCTTGCTCGCCGCAGGTTTCTGGGCGGCTCGCGCAATGTACCGCGTGGGAGCAAATGCTCATTGCCGAAGGGCGCCTGGCGATCGATCAGGACGATGTCAAGCCGATGCTTCAGGTGAAGATATTGCAGACCGTCGTCGAGCAGCAGAGTGTCAACGTCAAGATTCTTCAAAGCGTGCAATCCGGCCTTCACTCGATTTTTGTCCACGACCACCGCTACTCCGCTGAGATTCGAAGCGAGCATGTAGGGTTCGTCCCCGGAAGTAGCCGAGTCTAGCAACACGCTCTTGCCATCAGAGACTACTCTAGGCGGAATTTCTAAACTCTGCGCCAGTAGTCTTTTCCCCCAATTTTTCTGCTGGCGCCGATCAACACTCTTGTATCCCCGGCTTAAAATTGCGACGCGGCGGCCACCCCTCTGGAGCGCTCGTGCAAATTTTTCGACCACCGGCGTCTTGCCGGTGCCTCCGACCGTAAGGTTTCCGATGCTGATAACCAGGCATCCGAGTTGGCGCTCTTTCAGAATTCTTTTGCGGTACAGGTAAAGTCGAAGCTGAACGATGGCCAGATAGATGAACGACAGAAAACCAAGAACGATACGCAGGAGGGTCGCGCGGAAACCGCGCCTTTTATCGAGGATGACCTCGATCGCATATTGTTCAAGATCATCCAACCTCTTTGCCATACTCCCTCTTCTAAACGATCAGGGCACCATCATTATCGGCGCTTACGATCAAGATTTTGGCACTCTGTTCAGGTACCGCCTTCTCGATCGCTGCCGCAACCTCTTTGCCGTCCGAAAGTGTGAGACAAGCAACGGTGGATCCCGAGCCGCTTAGAAATCCGCCCAAAGCTCCGGCCTTGGCCGCTGCGTGAAGCACTCTGGGCATAAATGGCACAAATTTTTCGCGGAAAGGCTGATGAAGGCGATCCACAAATGCGTCACGCAGATATCCGTACTTTCTGGACGCGAACGCTGCGGCTATCAGACTGGCATTTGCTAGATTCTCGACGACGGCTTTCCGCGGAAAACTGTCTGGCACAACCTTTCTTGCCTCGCTGGTCTTCACTTCGAAGCCCGGTATGAACAGCACAAACTTCAACGCCGGATCGATGTCAAATCGCGCGACGCGATTGGTCGTCTTTGTGATGATGGTGAAACCGCCGAAGAGCGCCGCCGCAGCGTTGTCCGGATGGCCTTCCAGTTCCGCGCAGAGAGCGCAAATCTCTTCCTTTGAAAGACCGCTTTTGGTGATCCAGTCCAACCCCATAAGGGTTCCCAGCCGAATTGTGACGCTACTGCCGAGCCCTCGTGCCTGAGGGACATCGCCCTCAATTGAGAACCTGAAGGCAAACCGGGTCTCGCCGGTATGATTAAAGAACAGGTCTGCTGCCTGCGACACCATTTCTGGAGCTGGACCCTCGCTCCGATCAACCTCGATCCTTATCCGATTCCATAGCTGCAACGAAATCCCGAGGCAATCGAACCCGGGACCCAGGTTTGTCGTCGACGCCGGAACTTGAACAGAAACCGCCATAACAAGCAGGACGCCCAAATTGGACCACGGCGAGTGAACGATCAACACCAGAGTTCGAGGAGACAGGAGTTCAGGAGTTGCAGGAGTTCAGAATTTACAGGAGTCCAAGTCGCGACCACCGACGAGCGGAAAGCACCGGATCAATTCTGCAACTCCTGAACTCCCGGTAAGTATTTGACAGCAGGATCTTACGAGTCTCTGATGTCCGGTGTTTCACCACCATGGCAAATCAATCCGACCCCCAATTGCTCGCGGTGAGGACTGACGGTCGCTCGAATGATCAACTGCGGCCTGTTCGTTTCACCCCGGGCTTCGCTCCCAACGCGGACGGTTCTGTTTTGATCGCCACGGGAAACACGCAAGTCATTTGCGCAGCGACGGTGGAAGCGGGTGTGCCGAGATGGATGAAAGATCAGGGTGTCTCTGGAGGCTGGATCACGGCGGAGTATTCGATGCTCCCTTATTCAACGCTGACCCGCCGTCCCCGGGATATCTCCAAAGGGAAACTAGATGGGCGAAGTGTCGAGATTCAACGTTTGATTGGGAGGGCGCTCCGCGCTGCTGTCGATCTCGACGCCCTTGGAGAGAGAACCCTCTGGATCGATTGCGATGTTCTGCAGGCGGACGGCGGAACCAGAACAGCATCAATCACCGGCGCCTCGATTGCGGCGGCGTTAGCGTGCACCAAACTTCGTGCTCAGGGGGCGATTGCGCTTTGGCCGATTCGTTGCTTAGTCGGCGCCGTGAGCGTTGGCTTGGTCGGTGGCCAGGTCCTCCTCGATCTCAACTACGAAGAGGATAGGGATGCCGCCGTAGATATGAACCTGGTGATGACCAGTACCGGTGTCTTTGTGGAAGTCCAGGGGGCCGGGGAGGAGGCAACTTTTTCAGCCGAGGAGCTCAACCGCATGATCGAGCTTGGGGAGACAGGCATCCGACGATTAATCGCAAGCCAACGCGAGTTGTTGCACTCTGCTGTTGCCGATCTTCCCGAGGTCTAAATCGTAAGCGAAGGCTCCAGCCTTTGCAGGCCTAACCCGCAAAAATCACACCTTCAAGAACCGACGAGCTCATTGCGGGTTAGAAGGCTCTTGGACAGACGCTGCGCGTCTGTCCAAGAGCAGTTTTCTAAAATAAATGAATCGAACAAACTGTTTGAAGCTCTTCTCTGAAAAAGGCAGCGGAATTTTCCGGCGTAGCCGGAGAGTTCCACTGCCACAGCCTGCATCGCTCAAAAATCTCTAAGGATTTGTGAGCGATGCAGGCTGGAGCCTTCGCTTACGCCAAACAACGTCGCAATCTCTCTTCGATTTGCGGTTGATCCAGATCCTGACCGATAAAGACTAGTTGGCTCACCCTTGGCTCACCCTTCTCCCACAGTCGGTCCCAAAAGATGGTAAATCGATTGTTGACCCCGTGAAAAATGGCGCGTCGTGGCGTTCCCTCGATCCAGAGAATGCCCTTTGAGCGGTAAACTCTCGACTTCTCGGACAGTTCTTGTAGCTCCGCCTCCAACTGCTCGACCGCGAACGGCTTATCAAACTCAAAAGAAAAAGACGTGATGTCCGAGTGATTACTTTCTTTTAACTCATCAAGAAAATCGGGAGCATATAAAAGCTTCCGATCCAGATCGAACGCGTTCAGATCCAAGATCTCTTTTAAGTTTACGCGAGAGTGTTCCGTGTGAAATACGCGCGCATGCGGGTTCAACTCGAAAATCTGTTCTTTGACGGTCTTTAGATCCACTGCGTTTACCAGGTCGACTTTGTTTATCAGGATAAAGTCTGCCAGCGCAATCTGTTCGCGGGCAACTTCGGTTTCTCGAAGCTGGGCGGCCAAGTGCTCTGCGTCTACGACCGTGATAATCGAGTCAAGGCGTGCATATTGCTGGAGCTGAGAGATATTCAAGAAGGTTTGCGCGACCGGGCCAGGATCAGCCACTCCAGTTGTTTCAATTAGAATGTAATCGAGGTGATCCTTCTTGAGCAGCTTCTGAATACCTTTTACCAGGTCCTTGCGCACGGTGCAGCATATGCAGCCGTTACTCATCTCCAAAATATCCTCGGTTTGCGTCTCTACGAGTTTGCCGTCGATCCCAATCTCGCCGATCTCGTTGATTATCACCCCGAACCGGTAGTCGCTTTGTTCCTTTAAGATGTAATTTAGTAGGGTCGTTTTGCCCGCACCGAGAAAGCCGGTGAGGACGCTGACAGGGATCACTTTTCTGGGCGTCATAAAGAAATAAAAAAGAGCGATCCTGCGGCCAACGGATCGCTCCTACACATAATCCAGAAATCGATTTACACCAGACCCGCCTTCTTCAATGTCTGGAACGCACCATTTTTGGTTATCGTCTTAAGGGCTCGAGCGGTCAGCTTCACGGTCACGAAGCGATTCAATTCCGCCACCCAGATTCGTTTCGTTTGCAGATTGGGCAGGAACAATCGAGGCGTGTTCGCGGTAACGTGTCGGCCGACGCCCCCCTTTTTCTTGGCCATACCACGTCGGTGAATGATGTGACCTTTCGCGGGCTTGGCGCCGGTGATGCTGCATTCTCTAGCCATAATAATTCTTCTCCGTGAAGAGCCCGGAAGATGCGTACCTTTAGCGTCCACGTCAAGGATTAAAGTGTAAGCGGATAACCACAGGCATTTGCCTCCTGAACTCCTGCAACTCCTGAACTCCTGACTTCTTGACTTTTTGACTTCGCTAAAGCCAGCGTTCGCGCAACAGCGGACCTGTGCTACGGTTCGTTTGAATGAAGCGGAAGGTTCTCTACGGCTTTCTGGCCGGATGCGTTTTTTTGAATTTATTGGTCGGCTTTAAGATATTGAGCGTCAGCGCGGCGGCTGACGACCACGGGATCGACTATGCCGCAATTGCCGGGTTCACCAGGGCTATTCAGTTAATCAGGCAGGACTACGTCGATGGAAGCGCCGTCTCATACAAAAAGCTGACTTACGCGGCTCTACACGCCATGCTGCCGCACCTTGATCCCCACAGTCAGTTTTTGGAGCCGGACGACCTTAAAGACAGAGAAGACGAAACTCGGGGCGAGTTTGGTGGTTTCGGCTTTACTATTTCGCGTAAAGATCAAGCGATTACGATCCTGTCGACCATGGAAAACAGCCCAAGCGCCCGTGCGGGGATTCTGCCCGGAGACCAAATTGTCAATGTCGAGGGAAAATCCACCCTTAATATGGCGATTGAGGAGCTGAACCAGCTGCTTCGTGGTCAGCCAAATCAGAGGCTGAAGGTAACGATTTATCGTCCTTCGACTAAGGAGACGAAGGAATACGAAATGCGACGCGAGATGATCAAGGTCGCGAGCGTTGTGGACGCAAAAATTCTGGATCCGGGACAAACCGGCGGCATCCAGATAGGTTATGTCCGTATCACCGAGTTCACCGAACCGACGGCGCGTGAGTTGTCCGATAAACTCGATACCCTCCAGGCTGCAGGGATGCAGGCCCTGATCATCGATCTCCGATTCAATCCAGGCGGTCTCCTGACGAGCGCGGTCGATGTGTGCGGACTCTTTCTGCCACCAAGAACTCTCGTTGCTTATACCGAGGGCCGCGATGCTGCTCAGCGACGTGAGTATTTTACTGATAGTGGCGGCAAGCAGAGGTTGAACTTCCCTATGGCAGTGCTTGCCAATGGTCTGAGCGCGAGCGGCGCCGAAATTGTGGCGGGCGCGCTTAAGGACCTGAAGCGTGCGGTGATTGTCGGTGAGACAACTTTCGGAAAAGGTGTAGTTCAAACTCCAATGCCGCTGCCCGACGGATCTGCGCTTTGGCTAACCACTGCGAAGTATTATACGCCAGGTAAACAAGTGATTCAGGAAAAAGGGATTACGCCAGATATCGAATCGGCCATTGATGCGGAGCGAGAGCGGGCGCTGCTGTTGCGACAGCGGGGCGGCTTGTTAACCGCGGAGGAGCAGAAGTTGGTGCGAGAGACACCGGACGCTCAGCTCGAGCGTGCCGTCGATGCGCTTCACAGTCTGATTATCTATAGGCAATACGCCAACAAGTAGCTGCCCGGCCATGCGAGGCAAAGGCCGGAGCCTTCGGAAGAGGAGAGGCAAAGGCTGGAGCCTTCGGAAGAGGAGAGGCAAAGGCTGGAGCCTTCGGAAGAGGAGAAGCAAAGGCTGGAGCCTTCGCTTACGTTGGGGGGAAGAGGAGAGGCAAAGGCTGGAGCCTTCGCTTACTCGGGGGAGAGGAGAGGCAAAGGCTGGAGCCTTCGCTTACGCGAGGGGAAGAGGAGGGGCAAAGGCTGGAGCCTTCGCTTACGTTGGGTGTGACGGCAAAAAAACCGCTGGCAATGTTTTACCCTACCAATCGGTCGGGGATTGGCCTGACGGGTTTTTTAAAGCTTAACGCATCGCCTCCGGCGAACTATTTCAGCGAAAGACTTCGTCATTCACGATGCGCGGCGGCTTCCATCGATCTGGTGGCAGGCCACGGGTTTTATGGAGGCTACGCAAGTCTTCGTTAAGCAAAACAAGTCTATGAAAAAAATTACTTATCTAGCTCTCGCATTCGGGGCCGGCATTTGCATCAATTCAGCCGCGCTGGCTGATGAAATCCAGTTTACGACTTTGCCGCAAGAAGTGCAGACGACTGTTGTCCGCGAGACCCACATTGCGAATCCCACCTATGTCACGCGGGTGGTGCGTGATGAGAGCGGGGTCTATGCGGTGACCGTTCGAGGAAATGGTGGCGATCAGATAGTTTACGTCAACAGCGAGGGCGCGATTGTGCAGCCGTCGTCTGCCACTACAACAACTACCACCACCACTGTCCGGCAACCGACTCAAACAACCACAACGGAGCCCGCTGAAGGCACGATTGTAACCTACGATCAGGTGCAGCAGGATCTCCCGCGGTATCAACTTCTCGAGAAAAAGGGTAGAAAAGAAGTATATCTTGATCGTAAAACCGGTCAAAAAGTGACCGTAAAACGAGAGAAAGATTAAACGGCCGGCAGATTTGAAGTTTAACAACGGGCATCGATCTGAAGAGGCTGCAACTCATCGTTGCAGCCTTTCTGCATCGGGGTTAAAGCTGACGCGATGCAATATCGCAAATTAGGAAAAACGAACTTTAAGGTCTCAGAAGTAAGCCTCGGCGCGTGGCAGATTGGAGGATCTTGGGGCGACGTATCGGACAAAGACGCCGAGCGAGTAGTGCATGCCGCGATCGAAAGCGGGATCAATTTTATCGACACGGCCGACGTCTACGGTGACGGCCGGAGCGAGCGTTTTATCGCAAAAGTGTTGAGCGAAACCAAGGAGCAGGTGTTCGTCGCGACAAAAGCAGGTCGTCGCCTCCAGCCGCATACGGTCGATGGATATAATCGGGCGAATCTCACTGCGTTTGTCGAGCGCAGTCTGAAAAATCTCCGGCGTGAGGTACTCGATCTGGTGCAGTTACATTGTCCCCCGACCGGTGTCTATTACGAGCCGGAAGTATTTGCGGTGCTCGACGAGCTGAAGCAGGCGGGAAAGATCCTTTACTATGGCGTCAGCGTGGAAAAGGTCGAGGAAGCCCTGAAAGCGATAGAGTACCCTGGTCTCGCTACGGTGCAGATCATCTTCAATATCTTCCGGCAGAGACCTAAAGACCTGTTTTTCCCGCTCGCACAACAGCGCGACGTTGGAATCCTCGTTCGTCTTCCCCTCTCGAGCGGCTTGCTGTCCGGAAAAATTACGCGCCACACCGCCTTTGCTGCTGACGATCACCGCAACTATAACAGGCACGGCGAGCAGTTCGATCGCGGGGAAACGTTCTCGGGCGTGGATTTTGATGTTGCACTTGACGCCGTGGAGGAAATCAGGCGATTGCTGCCTGACGGCATAAGCATGGCGAATTTCGCATTGCGATGGATTCTCGATCACGAAGCGGTCAGTTGCGTGATTCCCGGGGCGCGGAATGAGGGGCAGGTGGTGCAGAATGCCGCGGCTTCGGCGTTGCCTCCGTTGACAGCCGAGCAGATGGCCGCGCTGGAAAAACTCTACGACACAAAGATTCGCTCCCTGGTCCACCAGCGATGGTAAATCAGCTAGCCTGCTTCTTCCAAGTACCGGATGCGCTTGTTGACGTCGGTATTAATGGAATGATACGGCTGGGCAAGATTACCAGGTGCAAAGAGGGTCCGCCGAATATGCTCCATGTCGTCGTCGCCGACGGCGTCCGTGAAAATAGGGAGCAAATAATCGATCCCGAGCCGTGAGGGCTTCATCAGTTTTGGGTCGTAAAACGGAGGATACATCCGTCGGGCATGAATATAACCCCACCGATCGCGAAATCGGTTAGCATCGTAACCGGCGACATGAAATCCCTTACTGGAGCTATACTGCAAGGTGGACACAGCGTTGTTCCGACCTTCGACCAGAAGTTCTACGGCCTTGGCGCCGAGCTGTGCGCCGTAGAAGCGATCGAACAAGATAGGCCTTCCTCCCCTCTGAGTATGACCGACCTTTCGGGTGAAGATCGCTTCACGAGAGTTCCCACGCCGATAAAGCTGGAAATACCGGTCGCCGATCATCTGCATCATCTTGTGTCGCAGCGCCTCGGCTGCGCCGCTTAAGGCAATGTTACCTGCTGGATCAGTCGTTTTGGTCTCCGCGCCGAGTTCGCGACCCTGTTCATCCACGATGCCTTCACCACAAACGATCACTACATTCTTTTGCAAATCGTAGAGATGCTTTACGCGCTCAACGAGGTGTTCGATGTCAAGAGGATGTTCCGGCACAAGGATGATATCCGGACGTCCGTAGGACGATCCGAGTGCGATATAGCCGGAATGCCGGCCCATCACCTCGATGATCGCGATTCGACGATGGCTCTCGGCTGTTGTCCGGATCCGTTCGACGCCGCTGGCTGACACGTACACGGCCGTTGCGTATCCAGGCGTGACGTAGTTCACGATATATTCGAGATCGAATACGGCGTGGGACTCCCGTTGCTCATACCGGTATCCTCCCTTCGTATTCGGTTCTGGGACCCGCACCCATTTGTCAGGCTCGTCCGGATAGTTCAGTCCGAGGTCATTATCGATGGTCTTCGGGGCAAGGACGGTCGGAAGGCGCTCCGCGAGCGGTTGCAAACCGTTGAGCGTACCGTCGCCGCCCACACAAATCAGACCTTCAATACCCAGCCTTTCCAAACGGTGAGCGATCAGATCAAGCTCATCCTTTCTGCTCGGGTCAACGTAATCGCGTGAAGAACCAATCATCGTGCCGCCTTTGGTCGGATCGATCTCTGGAATCTCCTGGTAGAGAGGGTTGAGATGAACGTGCGGAACGCGCGGGTTGAAGAGGCTGTTGAATCCTTTTATCAGTCCAAAAATTTCGAGCCTTAACTGATTCGCGCGAACGACAGCTCCCTGGATCGTGGCATTCATCGCCGGTGTGTCGCCCCCTGCGGTCAGGATACCGATACGCTTCATAATTGGAGGGCGAGAGTGTTCACAAGTTTGGAGTCTTTTGGCTGGAGCTATTTATTCCGGCGAGTGCATTATTTTCAAAGCTTTTAGGTGGCGGCCGCCAGAATAGCTCGTTTTTTGTCTGATCGCGATTTCAAAGCGGTTATGTTATACTCTGGTTGCAAGTCGTTCAAACCGGCTCAGGTTGTTTTTGACTCGAGAGGCGATTCAACTATGGAAGACCGTACTGTATTGATTAAAATGGGGATCTCTACGCTCGCAGGCCTGCTTTTCTTCGACTTCGCCATGTTTACGACCATGCTCGATTTGCCAATCTTCTGGCGTAACGTCTGGTTAGGGTTTTGCATTACTTTCTTCGTGGTGGCCTTGGGCGCCGTTTTTATTCTTTGCGGAGATCTCAATTCGGAGCACAGCAAACCGGAAGACGCCAACCCAAAGGAAGGTTGACTGCTTGGCCGCCCGATAATGGAACTGCTGGTTGCTGTGGGCTCCTTGCTGTGGGTGGCCTTGATGCTCGTACCATGGCGACCGTGGAGTACGCGCGAGCGACTCGAACCGGGTGACCCGCGGGATGGGACGGATCTGTCCGACGTGACCGTGCTGATTCCAGCAAGGAACGAGGGGAATGTCATCGGGCGAACGCTAAGCGCTCTCCGTCGCGAAGGTAAAGGCTTGCGAGTGACCCTTGTCGACGATCAATCTACGGACGAGACCGCTTCTATCGCGCGCTCGGTTTTACCAACCCATCTAAAGATTATCCAGGGAGATCCGCTTCCTGCTGGTTGGACAGGCAAAATCTGGGCTCTCGAACAAGGATGGAGGGGCATTGACTCCGACCTCTTGCTGCTCCTTGATGCCGATATCGAACTCCAGCCCGGGATGGTGGGGGCACTAAAACGAAAGTTGATTGGTGAGAAACTCGCTCTTGTTTCAATCATGGCGGAGCTGCGCACGGAGAGCTTTTGGGAAAAACTGCTCGTCCCTGCCTTCGTCTATTTTTTCAAGCTGCTTTATCCTTTCGCGGTGGGTAACGACCCGCGCTCCAATCTCGGTGTGGCGGCTGGCGGTTGTATCCTTCTTCGATCCGATTCGCTCCGAATGATCGGCGGCTTCGATGCCCTCCGAAATGCCATCATTGACGACTGCAGTCTCGCTCGCAAGATAAAGAAATCCGGAAATCGGACTTGGATCGGCCTGAGTCATTCCGTGCGTAGCCACCGTCCGTATGCACGCCTTTCGAACTTTTGGGAAATGGTAGAACGCACCGCATTCACGCAGTTGAAGTATTCGAGCCGGCTGCTGCTCGCTACCACATTTGCAATGCTGCTCAGCTTTTGGCTTCCCTGGGCAGGTTTATTCTCTCCGCATCTCCCACTTAGAATCGTTGCCATTTTTGGAGTTTTCGCGATGACATTGTCGTATCTGCCGATGCTCCGTTATTATCGGAGATCAATTTTTTGGGTTCCGATGCTCCCGTTAATCAGCGGACTCTACCTCCTTATGACATGGTCGTCCGCTCTGCGTTATTGGCGCGGGATGCGATCAGAATGGAAAGGACGCGTATACGCAAGGAGCTGATCCACAGGAGTTGGGCTTACGCCTCCCCCTGGATATAAGTCTTGCCGCGATAAAAGCGCGAAACGAAAATGAACAGAATCGCCGTCAAGAACATCAACAGAGTGAAGAAACGGAAGTAGGCCGCGTGTTTAAGATCGATGCCGAGATTGCTGAGGCTCGGTATCAGGAAGTTCAAGATGGCGGTGAACTGGTTGCCAAGTGCGACCGTGAAAAGCCAAGCGGCCATGACTGCGCTTTTCATCTTCTTTGGCGCCTGGGTGTAGGAAAACTCCAGGCCGGTGATGGACACCATGACTTCGCTGGAGGTTAACAGGACATATGCCAGAAGCTGCCACGCCACATTTGGCTTCGCTCCTGCGTCGATCCGGGTCTGAATCCACCAGATTAGCAAGAAGGATGCCGACATCAAAAACAGGCCAATCCCGATCTTTCGCAACGGGGTGAGCGGAAGAATGCGATCAATGGTCGGATAAATGACGTAGTTAAATAGAGGAACGAGGACTAAAATCAGTAGCGGGTTCGCCACCTGTACCTGTTCCGGCAAAAGCTTTAGTCCTAGAAAATTTAGATCCAGGTCTCGTGCTTGCAGGGTCCATTCCCCGCCAGAGCTTTGGTCCCAAAGCGACCAGAAGACGGCAACGAAAAGGTAGACGACAAACAGACGTCCGATCGCGCTCAGCCCTTCGCGGCTGAAAAATTCACGCACGAAACCAACGCCGCCGGGCGGTATGTGAACGAATTTCTTTCGGCCCAACCAGAATACCACAGTCGCGGTTAGCATAAGCAATCCGGGCAAGCCGAACGCAAAATGCGGACCAAAGCTCTTGTTCTCCAGAAGAACAGGACAAAGGTAAGTGGAAATCGAAGACCCTAAGTTGATCGAGAGATAAAACCAGCCAAAGGCGCGGGAAAGATGGTGCTGGTTGCCGGCGCCAAATTGATCGCCGACATGCGCGGACACGCACGGCTTGATGCCGCCAGAGCCGATTGCGATGAGCGAAAGGCCAATTACAAGGCCTAGGCGCGTGTCATTCAGCGCCAATGCTAGGTGGCCAAAACAGTAAACGATCGATAAGTAGATGATCGTTCGGTATTTGCCGAGAAATCCATCTGAAATAATCGCACCGAAAATCGGGAGAAGATAAACGGCAGAAACGAACTCGTGAAACCACCCTGCTGCCTCGTTCTCATTCATTACCGAGAGCTTGCCGCTGGCATTCATGAGGTAGGTCGTCATGAAGACGATCAGAATCGAACGCATCCCATAAAAGCTGAATCTTTCGGCTGCTTCGTTCCCAATAATATAGGGAACCCCGGGCGGCATTCCGGTGAGATTCTTGTCCGGCGCGGTGCGATACTTTGAAGTTAGTGTACCGTCTCGCATGTAATGGTAGTGTCGCCGGTTAGGGGAAACGTATCGGCGTATCGGCGTATCGGCGAGTCGGCGTATCGGCGTATTGCGGTACCGGCGTATCGGCGTCCGGCGAAGTAAGACTGCTTTTCGACACGGCTATAGTGACCAGAAGGTCTCGACGAAGTTGATAACGCTTTGCAAACGCCGACCCGCCGACACGCCGATACGCCGATACGCCGATAGGTTTCCCCTAACCGACTTCCCGCCTGTGGCCTTCCTCGTCGTACTCGTAGATTTTTCCGCCTTCTTCGTCCCTGGTTTTCTTATGCGATCCGTCGCAAAACGGTTGGTTCTTGGAGAGACCGCACATGCAGATCCAAACAGACGACTCTTGGGGCTTTATCTCAAGAGGTCCCTGGGCGGATTTAAGGACTTTGCGCATAACCCAATGGTTAAAATAGAATCGAAACAAAATGTCGAGCTACAACCGGTGTCCTGTCCCCGAAATAGCAGGTACCTGCTATTTCGGGGACAGGAAACTAGGGACGAGCTATACGTGAACGCGAATTACACCTGCTCTTGTCCTGCGCGTCGACTATCTGAATCAAAGAGAGCCATTACAAATGTTGAGAGGGTTGGACCTTGCCCATCAGGGATACGATTTCGGCCAGACAAATTCCGGCCACAATGGAGGCTCGTTGCAAGGCGTCCTCAGCTTCGTTGGCCTGCCCATTTTGAATGCTGGCTATGCCGATGTTAAGGTGCCGCACCATCGAATGAAACCATTGCAGAGTGAGGTTGAAACGCTCGCCTATCTCGGGCTTTTCACGGAGTCCTTTTCGTTCATCAAGTTCGGCGAGATAAGCGCCGTGTAGGGAGACGAGGAAGCATCGGCAAAAGATGAGAAAAAAGTCCTGAGCCTCGCCAATGGGCAGCAGCTTCGCGTTGGACAAGCCCAGGATGACCCGGAGGATTGGCCTGCTGTAATAAGCGAAATGAATTTCAACCGCGGCCCGACAGCCATGGCTCTCAAGAGCTTGCCGCGCGGCCGGATCAGACTGAAGCGATTTGGGTGAGCGATGCAGTGTCAGCCGTAAGTCATCCTGTGACTGGGCCGCGGCTTTGCTCTGAAGAATCTGCGCCTCGGGAGCGATTTCTTGCTCACGCAGGACGAGGTTGCGATCGAGCGTTAATCGAATCCGATGATTAATTTTGTGGTCCGGTCGCCAGAGGTAGCCAAGCAAATATTGAATCGGAATGAGCTTCATCAGCGTAAGAATAAATGCATCGACACATGTCTCGACGGTGAACTGCGGCGTCGCGCGCCGCAGAAAGAGCTGCACCGCTTGGGGCAATTGGCGAATTTCCGGTTTCAGGTCACTTTGCGGTTCATCACTCATAAGGAACAGATTTCATACACGTTTGAAGGATTTGAGCGAATTGCTAATGCGGCAAGTGCGTGCGAAATAATATTGCCGAACTAAAGGCTGTAGCTTCGGCGATCTGTGTTGCAATTACCGTAGGGATTTTTTTTACAATTTAATGGCAAAGCCTCGAGCGAAAAATACGAGTGCGCGTTTCACCAAAGAAGTATCGGTGATGGGTTGGATAGAAGATCCCGACCAGGGCGTTCTGCTCGTGCGCCAGGCCGCCCCGCCAAAAAATTGGACCTTGCCGGGTGGTAAGGTGAAACGCGGCGAGTCACTTGTGAACGCGTTGAAGCGTGAGGTGTTCGAAGAAACCGGATTGCGAATTCATGTCGGGTCTTTGCTTGGTGCGTTAGATCGTCACGATAAGGATGCTGTTACATTGCTTTTTGCGGCGGTCCTCAATGGAGGTTCGAGCAGGCTTAGGAAGAAACAAAATGAGATTGCAAAGGCAGGGTATCAGCTTTCATTGCCGAGAAAAGCGTCTCCGTCCGCGAAATATTTTTGGTCTGCCAGGAGGGGTTCGGTAAAAATAGATGCGAGTATTCCGGCCTCGACGCATCAATTGCCAATGCAGCCTTCGCTTGCGTAGCGGGCCAGTTTGACATGCCGAATTAGTGGTTGCTACAGGCCGTCGCAATTGTCAGGGAAGGTTCGAGACTTTGCCGGCCCTCAACCGGGCAAAAGCAGGGAGCTTTCGCTTACTAAGGATTTGTGATCGATGCAGGCTAATCATCTATGGAAACCGTTAGAGAAACATTGATTCTGAGGGAAACAAACTCCGAGGAGGTCGATACCCTTCTCGATTTCGTCCGGCGCTACTACGCTTTTGACGGTATCCCCTTTCATCCTTTTGACGTTCGACGATCGCTCTTACAGCTGGTCAGCGATCCTAGACTGGGGAAAGCCTGGATTCTCCAGGTTAACGGAATCTCTGCGGGTTACGCGATTCTGACGATCGGATTTGACCACGAAGTTGGAGGCAGGATCGGAACGATCACCGATTTTTATTTGGACCCCGCTTTCCGGCGGAGAGGCATTGGAAGGGAGACGTTGGAGCGGATCGAAAAGGAAGCTGTCACGCTTGGGCTCGAAGCATTAGAACTTCAAGTCGAGAACGATAATGACGAGGCGAAGGGACTTTACCGCAAAATGGGTTTTCAAGCGGCAGACAGAATCCCGATGTGCAAACGACTCACGGAGATTCGCGAACAAGAATAGCGCGGTTTGAAAATTGGATGATCCCGTGGCAGGTATGAGCTGGAACTCCAAGGGATGCGGGAGATTAGCATCCCCTTCATTCTATGGAAGCCAACGTCGACCGAAGGTGCAAGTCTGACAAGACGGGATCCCAATGCAGAGGGAGCGAAATTCTGCTGGATGTCCTTCGATCGCAGGGAACCCGATTCATTTTCGGTAACCCGGGCACGACCGAATTGCCGTTGATCGATGCACTGGTCACTAACCGAGACATAAAGTATGTATGGGGCCTGCAGGAGGCGACTGCCGTTTCGATGGCGGATGGGTATGCGCAGGCTTCGGGTAAGCCTGCCTTTGTTAATCTCCATACCTCAGGTGGCCTCGGACACGGTATGGGAGCGATCATGAACGCGAAGATCGCTCGGGTGCCAATGGTCGTCACCGCGGGACAACAGGATCTGCGGCATTTTCTGGCGGACCCGTTACTTGCTGCGGATCTCGTTGGAATGGCCGCCCCCGTCGCCAAGTGGTGTTTCGAGCCGAATGCACTCGATGACTTACCGCTAATTCTCCGCCGAGCTTTCCACAATTCGATGTCTCCCCCGCGCGGCCCGGTTTTCCTTTCTCTCCCGATGAATATACTGGACGAAGTAGGTTCTCTGCCGATGCTCCCGACGAGCCGAATTGAGCGGGCCAGCGTCGGCGGAGGGGTTGCCGATCTTGCAGCGGGACTGTTGCAATTTAATTCCGGCCAGATTGTCATAGTCGCAGGTAACGATATCGCCGAGCCTGGCGTAGATGAAGCGATCGCGAAAGTCGCGCGGTTGCTAGGTGCGCCGGTCTACGGGTCTTCCTGGCCCTCCGCGAACAACTTCGCCTCAACCGATCCTTTCTGGCGCGGTTCGTTGCCTACCACCGCCAAAGAAATTTCTGAAACTCTCGGTCAATACGATTGCATGCTAGGCCTCGGAGGAAAGACGTTGGTCGCAATCGTCTATACCGCCAGGGATCCTATTCCAGAAAGCATCGAGTTCTACCACATCTCAGAGGATGCGAATGATCTCGGCCATAACGAAGCGCCCAGATTGGGGATCGTTGGGAATGTCAAAGCGACCATGGAAGCGTTGGCGGCAGAACTCGAGCTAAAGATTTCTCCGGATTCCGTTGAGCGGAACGTCAAGATCGCTCAGGAGGTGAAGGAAGCCCGGCAGCTTGCGCTGAAACAACAAGCTGACGCGGCCGGAACTGGTCCGCAAATCCGACCGATCGTTGCGGTACAGGAGGTCATGCGAGCCATGGCAGATGGAGCCCTACTGGTGGATGAAGCGCCATGCGCCAATGCATACACCCAACCGATGCACCGATCGACAGCGGCAAAGCAGTACTTTCACAATCGTGGCGGAGTCCTGGGCTGGGGAATGCCGGCCGCAGTTGGTGTTTCATTGGCTCACGACCAAGCGCCGGTCCTGTGCGTAGTTGGAGACGGCTCCGCGATGTATTCGCCGCAGGCGCTTTGGAGCGCAGTGCATGAGGAAACGCCGGTCGTGTTCGTCGTCCTGAACAACGCCGAGTACGGCATCCTGAAAGAGTTCATGTTGAGTCAACCCCAGTACAATGCTCGACAACATGGTTTTTTGGCGATGGATATCTGTAATCCCTCGATTGATTTCCAGCTCCTCGCCAGATCGATGGGTGTCCCAGCGCAAAGGGTAACTTCGAAAGGTGAGATCAGCGGGATCGTCGAAGCCGCTTTAGCTTCCGGTAAGGCACAACTAATCGAAATTCCGGTGACCAATGATTAAGCGCCGGGAATTTCTCCTGATCTGCGCTGCCGTTGGTGTTGTTTCGAGCTTTTTTGCGGGTGCGCTTTACGCTCTCGCTGCCACGAAACGGGAACCGAAAATCACCGGTGAGACGATCGACGAAGCCGCCGCATTGGCAGGGATTGAGATTCCCCCGGATAAGAAGCAAGCGATGCTTGCCAAACTCAATGAACAACTTAGGGCGTATGATGCGGTTCGCCGTCTCCGTTTACCAAACGACTTGCCGCCCGCGTTCCGCTTCGATCCATTGATTTCCGGCGGTCGCTCTCCAATGACCGAAGCGGTGCCGGTTCGAACTCCGGCGGTACTGAGCGAGCCACCGACAATTGCCGATGACGAAATCCCCCGGGACCTGGAGAAATTGGCGTTTGCCACCGTTCGCGAACTTGGAGCGCTGATGCAGCGCAAGAAAATCTCTGCTGCGGATCTCACCGAAATGTATCTCGCAAGATTGAAGCGCTTCAATCCAGAACTAAATTTTCTCATCACGCTCACCGAAGAGCGAGCGCGAGCTCAGGCTAGCGAGCTTGATGTCGAGCTTGGAAAGGGCCGGTATCGAGGACCGCTGCATGGGATCCCGTGGGGAGCAAAAGACTTGTTGGCTGTGCGCGGTTATCCAACGACGTGGGGTGCAGCAGGATTTCAGCAACAGGTTATCGACGACGACGCAACCATCGTGAAGCGTTTGGATGAAGCCGGAGCGGTGCTTGTGGCAAAGTTAACATTAGGTGCGCTGGCGATGGGCGATAAGTGGTTCGGCGGGCGAACGCGGAACCCATGGAACACTGCCGAGGGCTCAAGCGGTTCGTCAGCCGGGTCAGCTTCGGCCATTGCCGCCGGTTGCGTCGCCTTTGCAATCGGTTCGGAGACATTAGGCTCGATTTCATCGCCTTCGACACGCTGTGGCACGACGGGGTTTCGCCCTACATTTGGCTTCGTTCCGCGTACCGGGGCCATGACGTTGGCCTGGACGATGGATAAACTTGGTCCGATCTGCCGCGCAGTTGAAGATTGTGCACTGGTAATGCAGGCAATCTATGGGCCGGACGGAATCGATTTAACGGTGCATCCGGCGCCTTTTCTCTGGAACGCCGCTCTTGATTGGAAACAACTACGAGTCGGGTATTTCAAAACCTTGTTTGAAGACCAATCCCCTTCGGAAAAGTCGCCGGAGGCCTTGACGCAGGAGGAATTAAAAGACTGGGAGGCTCGGAAGCCGGACCGCGACGCTGCCAGAGCGCGCCGGGATTACGATCGCCAGTACGATCTCGACGCACTCGCGACGCTCCGGAAGACTGGCTTGGATCTTCGGGCTGTTGAAATGCCTGATCTGCCTTTGGACGCGATAGCTCTTTTACTAAACGCTGAGGCCGCGGCGGCTTTCGACGACTTGACCTTGACCGGCCGAGACGATCTGCTCACAGAGCAAGGCCCTGACGATTGGCCAAACCTATTTCGCGTAGCCCGTTTTTATCCAGCGGTGGAATATATCCAGGCAAATCGGGCGCGAACTCTGGCGATGCGACGAATGGCGAAACTGTTCGAAGAACTGGACATCATCATTGCGCCGTCGTTTTCCGACGCTCAGCTGACTCTCACAAACCTCACGGGTCATCCTTCAGTAATTGTCCCCAACGGTCTCCGGGGCAAAGACGCCCCCAAACCCCCGCCTGTTGATAGCGGCGACGACGATAGTATCGGCGGACCTGGTACCCCGGTGAGCCTGACTTTCCTCGGCGGCCTTTACAGTGACGCCACTCTGCTGGCATTTGCCTCGGCCTACCAGCGAGCGACCGGTTTCCATAATCTTCGGCCGCCGCGATTTGCTTGAAGGGCGCACAGGCAGTCGGGCTTAACCTGAATTCCGAATTTGAGGAGTCGTCCTCGTGCTCGTCGTCGTCCTGGTCCTCGAGAATCCCGATCGTTTCGCAATTAGACTAACAGAACAAATTAGTTCCATCGGTCTCTTTGCGGTCCCGGAATCCCCAATGCACCGAGGACGAGCACGACGACGAGGACGATTCCAAATTCGGAATTTAGGCTGACGCAGCGCAGATTGATTTTGCGGCAAATGATGATGAAGTGGATGCAGCCGTTTGGGGTGGCCGACGGGATTTGAACCCGCAACAGCCGGAACCACAATCCGGGGCTCTACCGTTGAGCTACGACCACCATACCGATACGGAACGTGAAATTAGCTCAAGTTCGTATTCCGCCAAGGAGATTTTCGCTGGAAGCAGGCCCACTGAGAATGATTGCAATAACGTCCTGATCATTTATGCTCGAACGTTGATCTGGACAAGAGCAATGTTCAGAGCTGCGATCCTTAGAGCGGCTCGAGAGGCTTGGTATTTGGACGGACAAGTGAAATCGCTTGGTTTTGCCGCTCTGATGTTAATTAGGATTTTGATGGTCGTGACCCTGTCAGGAGAGCGGTCCAACGCACAGTTTTTGTCCCACGATCATCCGCTCGAAGCGGGCGAAATCAAGCTTGGCATGTCAAATGCCCAGACGGGTCGCCTCGGCTTTTTGGGAACCGCGGTCAGGCAAGGATGTTTGGCCTACCTTTCACGAGCAAACAAGGAAGGAGGAGTTTCCGGTCGCAGACTGGTGTTAGTGGACTATGACGACCGATACGAGCCCATAGAGGCGGTCAGCAATACCGAGCGTCTTATTGATCGGGACAAGGTCTTTGCGCTGCTGAACTTTCTCGGGACGCCAACTTGTCGCTCTATTATGCCGATGCTAAACGAGGCGCATATCGTCCTGCTTGGGCCAATTTCTGGTGCAGTATTCTTACGGCAACCAATGCAGCCCCTGATTTTCAACACCCGCCCGAGTTACGAGGAGGAAGCGGAGGTGTTGGTCGCCCACCTTATTTCAGATCTGGGTTGCAAGAGAATCGCACTTTTCCGGCAGGATGACAGCTACGGGGACGCGGGCAGGATAGCGGTTGTTGAGGCATTGCGCCGCCGCGGACTTCTGCTGGTCGGCGAGGGTGACTACGTCCGGAATTCAGTGAGAGCTCCCGACGCGGTGTATCGCATCGCAAAAAGTAAACCGGATGCGGTCATTTTATTTGGCACCTATAAGCCGTGCGCGGATTTCATTCGAGAATCAAAAAAAATGGGTTTGCAAAAAACAGTTTTTTGTAATGTTTCATTCGTTGGAACAGAACCCCTGATTAAATATCTCGCCGAGGACGGGGACGGAGTGATCATTTCGCAGGTCGTTCCTTCTCCTTTTGATCAGTCCTTGCCACTCGTTCGGGACTACCAGACCGATATGCGCTCGGTTGGAGAAACGGAATTCAGTTACATGAGCCTGGAGGGGTACGTGAATACCCTCACTATGGTCACCGCACTGCGAAGGGCCGGTCCAGATTTAACGGAAGACGCGTTGATACATTCGTTGGAGAATCTGAATATCGATTTTCGCTTATTTTCGATCCACTTTTCTCCGGACACCCGACAGGGAGCACATCAGGTTTTCCTCACAAAGATCGATCATGGGCGATCTGTACCGATCGAAAAGTTAGACCCGGCCGATTTCGCAAGATGAGTGTCGATGACAACGACGAGTCATTGGCCCCCCGCGGATTAACTATCCGATCGAAGCTCCTGCTTTTTACCACAGGAATTGGCTTTCTGATCCTTGCGGCGCTCGCGATTACGGCGTTTTTCTTATCGGCGGTCGCTTTAAGAACAGCGAGATTGGATGGTTTTCAGTCCCTCCGGACTTCCCTTTCTCAAGCGATCAACACCTATTTTGCTGACCAGCGGCGCGATATGACCGCCCAAGCGGAATTGCAAACAGTCAGGTACGCGGTAACAGAATTGTCGTCGGGCTACGAACATTTAATTGAGGACCTGGATGCTGCCGGTTTTAAAGTGGATCCTTCGTTCCTGAGCCAGGTTCGGCAAAGTCTCCACGCTGCGTACGAGAACGGGCCGATGGCCGATTTACGGAGCTTGGGTATGGAAGTCGGCAACTTTGATGAATTCAGTGATCTAAGTCCGGTAGCAGCGATCCTGCAATATGTTTACATTCTGAAAAACCCGTCAAGTGCCGGATCCAAATTCCAGGCGAACTCGGTGTTGGATATTTCAAAGAACGAGAATCTCCCGCCGGATTTTCGAAACGCCTTCTCCAAGACCATGTTTGCGCGAGCGATGGATCGCTATCACGGACTGTTCGAAACGGTAGTCCGACGGAACAGCTACTTCGACCTGATGTTGATAGATGATCTTGGTAACGTTGTTTACACCTTTGAAAAGGGCTGGGACTTCGGAACGAACGTTTTCAAAGGCTGGCGGGAACGTTCACCGTTGGAGAAGGTATTTTTGGGCGCATGGTACGGATCAAGTTCCTCTGGAGATCATTCTTCCGGTGAGGAAATTGTTGTGACCGACCTGGAGCGTTATGCGGGAGCTTCCGGATCTCCGATGCTCTTATTGAGCTGTCCGATTAACAACCGGTTAGGTGGCCGATTGGGAGTGGTTGTGCACAAGATTGCCAGCAGCACGTTCACTGACATGGTCACATTTCAAGGCCGCTGGTCGGCAGTAGGGCTTGGGGAGACCGGAGAGGCTTACATTGTGGGGCCTGACCTGAAGCTGCGGACGGAATCTCGATTTGTCAAAGAAATGCCCGAAAAGATGAGGTCACTTTCCTTCGAGCCAGACGGTTCTGCTGGACCTTTGACCTCGATCCTGGGCGCTCCGTTGCACAACACGGCAGTGGAGAACATTTATTCGGATCAAACCTTGTCCAACGAAGGTGAAGTCACTTTCTTTGATGATATAGGCCGGGAATCGCTTGGAGTGTATAAACCGCTCGGTGCTCCAGGGCTGGACTGGGGGTTAGTGGTCACAATTAGCACAGACGAAGCGTTTGCTCCGGCGGTCCATCTTACGCGGCTGATAGCGTTCGGCGGATTCGTCATTTTGATCGTGGCGATTCTAGCCGCTTTAGCGTTTGGGCACCTCCTTTCCGGACCGATCGTTCAGTTGGTCAACACCGCGGAAAGGATCGGATCTGGAGATCTCTCCGCTCGGGCGCCGATCTCAAGTAGGGATGAAATCGGATTTCTTGCGGAACGGTTCAACTACATGATCGATCAGGTGGAAGAGCGGAATCGCCAGGTTCACAAGATCCTCCAGACGGTCAATGAGGGTTTGTTCCTGATGGGCCCAGATTTCATTATTCAGCCCGGCTATTCGAAAATCACCGGAGAGATCTTTCAGCGGAAGATGGACGGAATCTACTTTCTCGATCTTCTTCGGCCGGCCCCAGAGTCAGGTCTAAAGCCGATCGTCAGCGATGATATTTTATTAGCGACGCAGCACTACCTCGAGCTCCTCTTGAATCCGCGGATCAAGGAACAGCTCATCCAGCAGACAAACCCTCTGGTTGAAGTCGAATATCAGATTCTTCGACCGAAGGGGGCACAAAGCAGCAAGTTTTTGGGATTCCGGTTTAACCGGGTGGTCGAAGGTGGGAAGACGACGCAGATCATGGTTACAACGCAGGATTTGACATCTCGTATCGCTTTGGCCAGGCAAATCAAGGAAAACGAGACGAAGGCTGAGTCGCAGATTGAAATGCTGTTTGGAATCATGCACCTAGATCCGCCAATACTCGGCGAGTTCCTGAATCACGCGAAGTCCGAGATAGCCGGGATGTTGAGTCTTTTGGAGGCAGAGCAATATGGAAGTCACGCGGGCGAATCGGGTGACGAACGTTCTCAGCGATACCTCCTGTTGTTGAAAAAAATTTCCCGATCGATTCACTTGATCAAAGGGAACGCTGCGATGCTTCGGCTCTCTTACTTTGAAGATCTCGCAAACCAGCTGGAGGAAACGATTGCTTCCGTCCGCAGTAATCCATCGCTGGCTGGCGAGCAATTTCTGCCGATTACCACGAGTTTGGGCGCATTGCTCGACCAGATTGACATGACTCACGATTTGATTACCCGGCTTTTATCGATGCAGAAGGTGTTTGGAAAGGGGACCGGCGAGGGTATCCAAAGCGATTTCACGCCCCTGGTCGAGCTGGCAGAAGAGATTGCGGCTCGAAATGGAAAGCAAGTCCGTGTCAGTCTGCAGCTCAAGGACGGCCTTGCCCGGCTGCCGAATTCGTTGCGTGAGCCGGTTCAGATGATGATGACCCAACTGGTCAGGAATGCGGTGCTGCACGGGATCGAGCCGCCCTCCGAAAGGTTGGCCCGGAGAAAACATCCGGTCGGCGAAATACAAATTTGCGCCTACCGGCTAACCGAGAGCGGCAAAAAAATTATTTTGACCGTGCGTGACGATGGGCGCGGGCTTGACTATGATTTACTGCGTCGGCGTGCGGTGCAACTCGGCTATGGGAGTATGAAAACTATCGAAGGCTGGACACCGCAACAGTTAATTGATCTCCTGTTTGAGACCGGCTTTACGACGATGGATCGACCGACGACGGATGGCGGGCGCGGTGTTGGGTTAGATGCGGTTCGAGACCTGACAGCAAAAATGGGTGGTCTCTTGAACGTTTTATCCAATCAAGGTCAATATTGTGAATTTCGATTAGAAATCCCTGTGGCATGAAACTTCTTATCGTTGATGACTCGAGTGTAGTCAGAAGGGCGATCGAACGCGATCTTGAATCTGGAGAAATCACGGAGGTCGATCAGGCCGCGACCGGTGAAGATGCGGTGAGATTGTATGGAGCCAAGCTGCATGATGTAGTGACCTTGGACATCACGATGCCCGGCATGGATGGCCTAACTTGTCTGGACAAGATCATCGAAATCAATCCGGAGGCACGTGTGCTGATCATTTCGGCCTTGCGAGATAAGGCTACGGCGATCGACGCGATTAAGAGAGGAGCCAGCGGTTTTTTGTGTAAGCCGATCAACCCGCCGGAACTGAGGGAGGCATTCAAATTGTTGATAGAGGACTGAAGTCCCATGAACGACCGTGATATCCAGGTTTTTATTGCTTGTGTCCAGAGGTACTTCGAGTCCCTCAAGAGGGATGTCACGGTCGTCATTGAGCCACCTTTCATCAAAGATGAGGAAAAGCCGTTCTTAGAGTACACAGGGATCATCGGCATTTCCGGCAAAGCACACGGGGCGGTTTGTTTTACCGCTAACGGGGTGATGTTGGAAAGTATTCTGAGCTTCCTGAAAGAGGCGCCGATCGATCGTAACCTCATTTGCGATCTGGTAGGAGAAATCGCCAACACACTGAGCGGAAACGCGCGCGAGGAGTTCGGCAGAGATTTCCTAATTTCGGTGCCGATTGTCTCGACCGGAAAAAACGTCGGTTTCAAATTTCCGCCGGACTGCCGCAATTACGTCATTCCGATTATTTGGCAGGGTGAGAAGGCTTACTTGCTCGTTTGCCTCAGCTGAGGCCTGAGCTCCGCAGGCGGAACTTCGGCTAGGAGTCACCTGGTCAAGAATTCGAGAATCCGAGAATTCGAGAATTCAAGAAGAACCGACAATCTCGCGTCGAGTTTCGCACCCTTGAGTTCTTGAGTTCTTGAGTTCTTGAGTTCTTGAGTTCTTGAGTTCTTGAGTTCTTGAGTTCTTGAGTTCTTGAGTTCTTGAGTTCTTGAGTTGCGCCAAGAATCATAAAA